>FTIV01001264.1_pt3 | contig 11749 bp, 15 predicted proteins | sample 1658621 | NCBI WGS metagenome assembly FTIV01 (sample SAMEA3914841, study PRJEB12502) | metagenome | biome: forest; material: soil | place: Canada | collected 2011-07-05 | depth 0.3 m | reverse complement strand
ATCTGCAGCTTCGAGTGCACCTTCTGCGCCGACTGCGTGGAGACCCGGCTGGGCGGCGCCTGCCCCAACTGCGGGGGCGGCTTCGTGGCGCGGCCGATCAGGCCGGCGGCGCTGCTGGGCAAGTACCCGGCCTCGACCGAGCGGGTGACCAAGGCCCACCCGGGCTGCGCGGCTTAGGGTGTCTCCGGTCCTCCCCCGCCTGGGGGGGAGGACCGGAGACACCCTAAGCCGCGCAGCCCGGGTGGGCCTTGGTCACCCGCTCGGTCGAGGCCGGGTACTTGCCCAGCAGCGCCGCCGGCCTGATCGGCCGCGCCACGAAGCCGCCCCCGCAGTTGGGGCAGGCGCCGCCCAGCCGGGTCTCCACGCAGTCGGCGCAGAAGGTGCACTCGAAGCTGCAGATCCGCGCCTCGGCGCTGTCGGGCGGCAGGTCCCGGTCGCAACACTCGCAATTGGACCTCAGCTCCAGCATGGCGTCCTCCGTCGAACAGGCGCCGCAATCTAGCCGTCCGCCTCGACAGGCTCAACCGATTGAACTAAGTTTAGTGGACTAAGTTTGAGCGGATGCGCCATGAAGACCGTCAACATCCACGAGGCCAAGACCCAGCTCTCCCGCCTGGTCGACCAGGCGGTCCGGGGGGAGTCCTTCGTGATCGCCAAGGCCGGCAAGCCCCTGGTCAAGGTCACCGCCCTGGCTTCGCCGGACGCCGCGCAGATGAAGCGACGCGGCTTCCTGGCCGGACAGATCGCCGTCCCGGACGACTTCGACCGCATGGGCTCAGGCGAGATCGAGCGGCTGTTCACGGGCGGCGCGTGAAACTGCTGCTCGACACCCAGCTGCTCCTCTGGGCCGCCGGATCGGATGTCGCGGGCGTCGGTGGTCTCACCGCCGAAGCGGCCGCATTGATCGACGATCCGGCCAACGAGCTGTGGTTCAGCGCCGCCAGCATCTGGGAGGTCGCGATCAAGAACGGCCTTGGCCGGCCGGACTTCAGGGCCGATCCGCATCTGCTTCGCCGCGGCCTGCTGGACAACGGCTATGTCGACCTGCCGATCACCGGCGAGCACGCGGCGGCCGTCGCCGATCTGCCCGCCCACCACAAGGACCCGTTCGACCGCATCCTGGTCGCCCAGGCCGCCATCGAGGGCGTCACCCTGCTGACCGCCGATCCCCTGGTCGCCGCCTACCCCGGCCCTATCCGAAAGGTCTGATGGCGCCTCTTGACCAATCCATAACCATTGAGTTATCGATTGCGCCATGTCCGCCGCTCCCGACGCCGTCTTCCGCTCCCTGGCCGACCCTACCCGCCGGGCGATCTTCGAGCGTCTGAGCCGCGACGGCGAGCTCACCGTGCACGACCTCACCGACCATGCCGGCGTCTCCCAGCCGGCGGTCTCCAAGCACCTCGGCGTCTTGAAACAGGCCGGCCTCGTGCGCGGCCGCCACGCGGGCCGCGAAACCCACTACAGCGCCCAGCCCAAGGCGCTGGCCCCCCTGGTCGACTGGATGAGTGTCTACGCCGCCTTCTGGCGGGACCGGTTCGATCGCCTCGAAAACCTGCTGGACAGGATGGACCAATGACCGAAGCCGTGACCCGCTCCATCGTGGTGGAGCGCCTGATGCCGCATCCGCCGCAGAAGATCTGGCGCGCCCTGACCCAGTCGGCGCTGATCTCCGAATGGCTGATGAACAACGACTTCCAGCCGGCCCTGGGCCATCGGTTCAACTTCCGGTCCACGCCGTTTCCCGGCTGGAACGGCGTCACCGACTGCGAGGTCCTCGTCGTCGAGCCCCCGACTCGGCTGTCCTACAGCTGGAACGCCTCGGGCGAGGAGGCGGCGGGCGGGCTGAAGACGGTGGTCGCCTGGACCCTTACGCCCGTCCCGGGCGGAACCCAGGTGCGCATGGAGCAGTCCGGCTTCCGGCCCGAGGACGAGGGTGGTTTCCAGGCCATGGGCGGCGGCTGGCCGCGCATCGTCGCGGGCCTGGACCGCGTCGCTGGGACCCTGGACTGACCCGGGCTCAAGGCGAAGGGGGTTGCGGGGTCGGCGGCGCCGGCGCGGCGTCGGCGGGCGCCGCCGCGGGTGATGCGTCCGGCGCAACGTCCGCCAGGGCCGCGGGCGGGGTCGTGTCCGCCTCGGCCACACGCCACGCGATCGAGGACTGGGCGGTCTGGACATCGGGCGTCTGGGGGTCCGGCCCGAAGTCCCCCGCCGCCGGCGAGACCTCGGCCCATGATCCTGTGTTCTCCGACCGCATCTGCCAGTAGCCGGACGGCGCCGTCTGGGCCCATCCGCCCGAGTCGTCCTGGGCCGCCATCATCACCGGCTGCATCGGCTCGTGGGTGACCTCGACGGACGGCGGCTTCATCCAGGCGCCCAGGCCCAGCCCCAGCACGCAGGCCACGCCCGCCCCACAGAACAGCTGCCGTGTCGCGAACGGCGCCAGCGCGTGCGCCACACCGGCCCCGAACGTCCGGGCCTTGAGCGGGAAGGTGGTTTGCATGCGGACCTCTGCGCATGGAAGCGCGCGAGTCGCGAATTGGTTCTAGTCCCGCTGTAGTCCCGCTGGTGCGCAGCCACCCTGGGCGGCGCGATCCCGTCGCCCTAAGCCACGGCCCTCGTCGCGACCTCGGCGGGATCGATCTCGAACTGCCGTCGCGAGAGGCCGAGACTGGCCTCGAAGTCCAGGAAGATGTCGATCAGCTCCTCGGTGGTCACCTTGGGCTCGTACCCGGTCGGGAAACGAAAGCGCCAGAAGCTGACGATGTGCTGCACCGCGCCCAGCCGTTCGCCCAGAGCGTAGAACATCCCCGGCGCCCGGACCAGGAAGTCGCGGAAGGCCTTGGGCTGGCCATTGTTGGTGAGGTCGTCGAAGGCCTTGTCGTAGACATTGAGGGTTCCGTTCACCGTGCGGCAAGCTTCGGCGATGGCGCGCTGCAGGCCCTGGCGGATCCCGGTCACGTAGGCCTTGCGGTCGCCGTCAAGGATGTCGGTGGTGCGGACATCGGCGATCTCTTCGGCCACCGGACGCACCGAGGGGAGCAGCTGGTTCAGCACCCACTTGTAGTAGATGAAGCCCTTCCAGCAGAACAGGCCCTCGTCGAACTCCGCGCGCGACATGCCCAGGCTCAGGCGCAGGGGCTCCATCTCCGCGTCGTTGGCGTTGTGCAAGATCTTGTCGGCGAACTTGGCGCTCTTGTGATTGATCGCCTCGACGTCGCCGAAAGATGCGCCGATCAGGGGCTCTATCTCGCCGCGCAGGAAGTCGTAGATGCGCACCGTGTCGGCTTCCGACAGGTCGAAGTAGCAGCGGGCCGGCGCGAATCCGTCCTGTCTCAGCCGTTCGCGCATGAGGAACGGATCGAGCGAGGGCAGGGTGTGCAGGATGCCCAGCAGCCGTTCGTCGCGTTCGTCCACCTGGCCGCGCTGGGCCGCCACGTCCTCGAGGATCTGCTCGTAACCGGTCTGGCCCACGAAGAAGTACTGACCCCCGACCTGCAGGTCGGTGTGGTCGAGCGGCACGATCACCTTGGTGGCGATGCTCCGCGTGAAGGGACACAGCTCCCGTTCGTTGCGCCTCAGGCGATGCTTCAGGATGATGCTGCGATTGAGCACCGAGCTGCGGAAGAAGGGGTCGACGCGATGCTGCTCGCTGTGGGCGTGTCTCTGCCAGATGTCATGCAGATTGAGCGCGCGGGCGGTCGAGGCGCTTCGCTTCAGATGGACCAGGCTGCGTATGGATCGATCCGGCATGGCCTCACGCCGACGCGTGGCCGGGCGTGATCCGAGCGCCCGCCGATGACCACTGCCGGTCAGATGTGCGAGCGTTCAAGGTCGATCCCACAGCTCCAGATCAAGCGTCTCTACGCCCGATATCATAACCCGGCGTGAACGGTCGGGGGCGCCGGTAGGAACCTCGCCGGATGCTGGCGTAACCGGACCTTAAGCCCGTGCGGCGCATCTGGCTGGCATCGTCCCGGGGCGAAGGCATGGCGATCAGCGCGAACTATCCCACGCCGGTGACGGTGAACGGCTTCCAGTGCAAGAACTGCACGGACGTCGATTACGCCAAGAAGCACATCGATCCGGCGCATCCCCAGTCCGGGCCCTTCAACGTCGACGCCAGGACCGACCCGACCCGGAACCATGGCCTGGCCGTGACCTATGGCGGGACCCTCGGTTCGCCCTCGGCCGCCAGCGCGGCGCCGGCTGTCTCCAGCACGTCTCCGACTCAGCCCAACGGCGTCGGCGGTGTGCTCGACCTGTCGCTTTAGGACCCCTGCGACCCTGCGAGCGAATTGCATCGCGCGTCCATTTCCCACAGTGTGGACCCGCGCCGACCCACCTATGGGGCGTGGGGCGGCCCCGTCTGAACGATCCGGACGCCGACGCTACGGCCGTGGGCGCCGCTGAACACCCTAGGAGACGCCCGGGAGGGTCGCCGTCATGCCGAGCGAAACCGAGATTCGCAAACAGCAGACCGCGCCTGGGTGCACCCCCGGGTCCAAGGACGGCGCGCGCCCTGGACGTCCGCCCTACTCGCCGGTCGCCCGCATCTCCTGCATCGTCTGCGCCTATAACGAGGCCGACCGCATCCGCCGCATCCTGGACGCGGTCCACCGCCATCCGGCGCTCAGCGAAGTGATCGTGGTCAACGACGGCTCCACCGACGCCACCGAGGCGCTGCTGGCCGGCTATCCCGACATCCGGGTGCTGTCCTACACACCCAACCGCGGCAAGACCTATGCGCTCAGCCAGGGGATCGCCGCGGCCCGGGGCGACTATCTGATGCTGCTCGACGCCGACCTGGCCGGGGTCTCCGCCGCCGACATCCAGGCCCTGGCCGACCCGGTGACCAGCGGCTGGGCCCAGGTCAGCATCAGCCTGCGGCGCAACAGCCTGCCGCTCTACCGCCTCGTCGGGCTCGACTTCGTGTCGGGCGAGCGGGTCATCCCCACCTGGCTGATCGAGGCGGCGGTCCCGGCCATGGAGCGCCTGCCGCGCTGGGGCGGCGAAGCCTTCATCAACGACATGATCAGCCGCGAGGGCCTCTCCATCGCCGTGGTGGACTGGCCGACGGTGTTCAACATCCGCAAGTACCAGAAGCTGGGCGTCTGGCGTGGCCTGGTCTCCGAGCTGGGCATGATGGCCGACGCCCTGCGCGTGCTGACGCCCTGGGGCGTCATCCGCCAGAACCTGGCGATGCTGAAGCTGGTCAGGAAGCGGCCCCGGACATAGGCGGCCCCGCTCCTAAGGCAAGCTCACGTCGAGATGTCGCGGACCAGGTCCCGGAAGGCGTAGCGCCGGTACAGTAGGTACAGGATGAGCAGGACCAGCGCGGCGGCGAACAGGGTCACCGTCACATAGTCGATGTACCGCGATGAGCTCAGCAGGCTCAGCCCGAGCAGGAAGCCGATGAACTCGAACAGCAGGACCTTGGGGACGGTGCCGATCACGTTCAGCACCATGTAGCGCGTGAACGACATGCGGCTGGCGCCGGCGAAATAGAGGATGATCGACCCCAAAGCCTGGGTCTTGCCGATCATCAACAGCTTCCAGTCGTTGTCGTGGAACCGCTGCTCCAGCGGGCGAAGGCGTTCGGGGGTCAGCTTCAGCCACTTGCTGATCCGCTCCGCCAGCGGCCCGTGCCCATAGCGCCCCAGGGCGTAATAGGCCGCGTCGCCCACCAGGTCCGCCGCAATCAGCAGCAGGCAGGCGGTGATCCCGTTCAGCTTGCCGGCGGCCACCAGCGCGCCGGCCACCATGGCCATGGCGGGACCCTCGACCACCGCGATGGGCAGCAGCGCCGAATATCCGTACTTGGCGAGGATCGCGATGATCCGGATGACAAGGACGTGCGGCATGAGCGGTTCGTCACCCTCGGCGCGTTTGTCACCTGACCCGATTCATCGACCATAGCCTCATGCCGGCGCCCAGGAAACCACCTTCGGCCCCCAACCCATACCGTCATCCCCGGCCTTGTGCCGGGGACCCATGAACTCAAAGGTGCGGATTGGCTTGAACGCCTGGAACGGACACCCTGCCTTCTCGGCGGGATCAGCGTGCATGGGTCCCCGGCACAAGGCCGGGGATGACGGGGTTAGGGTTCGTGGGGTTCGTGGGGTTCGTGGTTCCTCTCGACAGCCATGCCCGCTCCCCCGATTGCGCCCCGGTCCCACAGCGCTACCTTGCCCCTGAGAGGCAAGTCCGAGGCCCCATGCTCCAACCCGTCGACTATGACGACCGCCAGCACACGGTCTACGCCCGCGGACGGGCCCTGCCGCCCGAGGGGATCGCCGCGTGGATGGGCGCCTTCGCCACGCACGCCCCAGCTCAGCGGCCCCTCACGGTGCTGGATCTAGGCTCGGGAACCGGCCGCTTCACCCCGGCCCTGGCCGACACCTTCGGCGGCCCGGTCTGGGGCGTCGAGCCCTCGGCCAACATGCGCGCCGAGGCCCTGCGCGTCGCCGCCCACCCGGCTGTGACCTACCTCGACGGCCGGGCCGAACGCATCCCCCTGCCGGACGACAGCTGCGATCTCGTCCTGATGTACCTGTCCTTCCACCACGTGAAGGACCGCCCCGCCGCGACCGCCGAGATCGCCCGCGTGCTGAAGCCCCTGGGCCGCGTCCTGCTCCGCAGCACCTTCGCCGACCGCCTGGGCTACCACGCCTGGCACGACTTCTTCCCCGCCGCCCGCGACATCGAACTGAGGATGTTCCCCACCGTGGCCGAGGTGACTGACCTGTTCGCCGACGTCGGCCTCCATCCCCAGGCCCTGGAGCTGGTCGAAACCCGGCTCTCTCCCAGCCTCGCCGCCTACGCCGAGCGCCTGCGTCTGCGCGCCATCTCGGTGTTCGAACACATGACCGAAGCCGACATCGCCCGCGGCTTCGAGGCCCTGGACGCCGCGGTCGCCGCCGAGACCCTGCCGAAGCCGGTCATGGGACGAGAGGATCTGCTGGTGTTGGGCTGAAGGGGCGATCAGCGTCTGAATTCTTGACAGTTTGTCTCCTATAGGCGACAATCGACCGTGATTGAAATCCGGCAGACGGACTCGTTTGCGGACTGGCTCGCCGGAATGCGCGACAGACGAGCTGTCGCCGTCATCGCCCGGCGTGTCACGCGCCTCGCCTCGGGCAATCCGGGCGACGTGGCGCCCGTCGGCGAGGGCGTCAGCGAACTGCGGATCCACTTCGGTCCGGGATACCGCGTCTACTACGTTCAGCGCGGCCAGGAGCTGATCATCCTGCTCTGCGGCGGGGACAAGGCGACCCAGGTCCCGGACATCGCGAAAGCCAAGGAACTGGCCCAGGGAGTATGACGATGACTGTCCAGACCCGTCCCTTTGATCCGGCCGAGTACCTCGATACGGCCGATGGGATCGAGGCCTTTCTGGCCGACGCCTTCGCGCATGGCGACGCCGCGGAGATCGCCGACGCCCTTGGGGTCGTGGCGAGGGCGCGCGGCATGAGTGAACTGGCCCGCGAGACCGGTCTGTCCCGCGCCTCCCTCTATCGCGCGCTGAGCGCCGAGGGCCGGCCGGAACTTCCGACGGTCCTCAAGGTGATGGCCGCGCTGGGCCTGCGACTTGCCGCCGTTCCTGCAGAACCCGCGGCCTGAGACAGAGTCTCGCCCCCACCGTCGACGCCAGCCGCGCGGCAGGCTATTGCCCTCGCCGGGGGAACAACAGGGGACCTGACATGACCGATGCAGCTGATGTCGCCGCCGAACTCGACGTCGTCTATGCCGGCGGGGACCGCCCGCTGCGCTGGAACATCTTTCGGCCGGCCGCGGCGCCGGACGACGCCCCGGTCGTGCTCCTGCTGCACGGCGGCGGCTGGCGGGTCGGCGATCGCGCGGCCATGACCAACGCCGCCACGGCCTATGCGCGCCTGGGCTATGTCGCCATCGCGCCGGAATATCGGCTGCTGGGCGAGGCGCCCTGGCCGGCGCCGCTCAGCGACGCCCGCACCGCCATCCGGGCCGTGCGGGCCCAGGCCAAGGCGCTGAAGGTCTCGCAGGGCCGCATCTTCCTCACCGGCTATTCCGCCGGCGCCCACCTGGCCCTGATCGCGTCGAGCGGCGTCGCCGGCCCGGCCGCGCCCGGCGAGCCCCACGCCGACCAGTCCGAACAGGTCGCCGGCGTCGCGGCCTTCTTCCCGCCGACCCGCATCGAGGCCCAGGCCGGCGGCATGATGGGCCTTTCCGACCCGGCCGAGCTGGCGGCCATGAGCCCCATGACCCACGCCGGCCGCTACCCGCCCGTCATCCTGTTCTGCGGCGACGAGGACGCCATGACCCCGGCGCAGCTGTCCACCGACCTCTACCGCGCCATCCGCGACAAGGGCGGCGTCGCCGACCTCAGGCTCTATTCCGGCCTGATCCACGAGTTCGTCTCCCTGCCCGGCATGATGGACGCCACCCTCCGCGACGCCGCCGCCTTCTTCGAGCGCACGGCCGTCGGCAAACCAGCCTTCGACGTCGCGCTCGGCGAGCTCCGCGACTGGTGGGCGACCGTCCTGGCGCGTCCGGGGCATTAGGTCGGGTTCGACTGAGCTTCAGGTCCCAACCAGCCAACCAGCCAACCAAATAGCCGCTCATCCCGGCGAAGGCCGGGATCCAGATGGAATGGCTCAGAGGTGGGTTCCAGGGAATCAGAGCCCCTCCAATCAGCCATCAAGTTATGGGATCTGGATCCCGGCCTTCGCCGGGATGAGCGGGGTTTGGGGGTATGGTGCGGGCGGCTCGTTGCACGGGGTCTGGGAGAACTTCGACCGGAGCAACCTCTCAGGAAGCCGCCCGGCCCCCAACCCCCGGCGGGACCCGGTCGCGGACCCACTGCGACAGCAGCCACTTCTCGCCGGAGGTGGGCGGCAGGCCTGCGTGCAGCATACGCCGGTCCGGTACGCCGCCCGGCTCGACATTGGTGAACAACAGGGCGTCGCCCGGCTGGCCGCGGAACTTCAGCTTCAGCAGGGGAAAATCGGTCTCGCCGCCTTCGAAGTCGGCGTTCAGATAGACCAGCAGGGTCGCGACCCGCTGGCCGCCCTTGGCGAGGCCCTGGGCCTGTCCGGGGATCGCGCTGTCCAGGAAGTCGAAGTGCTCGGCGAAGGTCTGGCCCACGGCGTAGTGGAACACCTGCGGCGCCTCCATCGCCAGCACCGGCAGCCCCGCCGCCGCCGCCAGCCGCTCGCGCACCACCAGCATCACCAGGTCGAGATTGACCAGGTCGAACCCGGCGAAGCTGTTGGTGCGGGTGTCGCTCTGCCGCGGCTTCAAGGCCCCCGCGTCGTAGACCTGGGCCGGCGCAAGGCGATCCTTGGCCCGCGCGATGATCCAGTCGCAGATCCCGGCGGGGACGAACCGCTCCACCACCCGGATCGAGGGATCCGACGACAGCGGCCGGGCCTCAGGCGGGGTCCGCCAGGCCTCGATGTCGACGCTCCGGCGCAGCCGCTTCCAGGCGCCGGAGCCCGAACCCGCCTGGCCCGGCCGCCGGGCCAGCAGCCTCAGCTGCTCCCGGGCGGGGCCGTAGCCCAGCTCGGCGCTGCGCTGCAGATGGTCCAGCGCCCCCGCCCAGTCGGCCGGAGCGTACATGCCGGAGGCGGTGATCGCGGCGGCCAGGGCGCAGGCATAGTTCCCGCCCAGCTCGGCCGCCCGGAAGATCAACCGCAGCCCATTTGGCGGATCGGGCGGCGCCCCGCGCCCGGACAGCAGCTGCCCGCCCAGCAGGGTCATGGCGGTCACGTCCCCCGCCTGGCTCGCCTGCCAGAGCAGCCGCACGGCGTCGTCGAATCGCCCCGCCCGCTGCGCCGCCAGAGCGCTGGCGTAGAGATCCCGGGCGGACGAGGCGCGGACGTCTGTGGGCATCGGCGGTTCCAACGATCCGCCGCAGTATCCCCGCCGCAAAGCGGCGCGTCCATGGCGCGGGGCGATCGTCGACCTTACCGGGAGGGGTTGGCCCCAGCCCGGGCGACGTCCTACAGTTCCGCATGCGGCGGCCGGCGGCCGGACGCGACTCGGGGGGCCAGGCATGCGCGTCCATCGCACCGGCATGATGTGCATGGCCGCCCGCGCGTCGGTGCTGGCGCCTGGACCGCCCCATGGCTGAACGCCCCGAAGAGCCCGAAACCGAGGCCCAGGAAACCCTCGACCAGGCCAGCCCCGCCGCCGTCGCCCTGGCGCTCGGCCGCGCCTCCAGGGGCGGCAAGGCGCTGGACGAGGACGCCCGCACCTTCCTGCGCGAACAGACCGACCTGCTCCGCCTGCAGAAGGAGCACCTGCACGAGCAGCGCGAGCTGCAGCTGACCCATCTGCGCGTGCGCCGCTGGAAGGACCGGCTGTCACTGGCCTTGCAGTCCCTCGGCATCGGTCTCGGCGCCGCCATTGTCCTCATCCTCGCCGTCGCCGCCTGGCAGGCCCACGACGACCATGGCCTGGTGATCGACGCCTTCTCGGTCCCGCCCGACCTGGCCCGCGGCGGCCTGACCGGCCAGGTGGTCGCCGCCCGCTTCCTCGACAAGCTCGAGGCCATGCAAACGGCCACCCGGTCGGACCGCCCGGCCAACACCTTCCAGAACAACTGGGGCGACGACATCAAGCTGGAGATCCCCGAGACCGGGCTGACCTTCGGCGAGCTGGAGAAGCTGCTGCGCGACCGCCTGGGCCACACCAGCCACATCACCGGCGAGGTCTACGACACGCCCACGGGCGTCGCCGTCACCGCCCGCCTGGGCGATGATGCGCCCCAGACCTTCCAGGGCCCGGCGTCCGATCTCGACGCCCTGGAGCAGCAGGCGGCCGAGGCCGTCTACCGCAACAGCCAGCCCTATCGCTTCGCCCAGTACCTGGACCAGCACGCCCGCGTCGACCAGGCCTTCGCCGTCATCTCCGACCTGGCCGCGCATGGCCCGCCCGGCGAGCACGGCTGGGCCTATGCCCGGTGGTCCGCCTTCGACCTGAACGATCATGGCGACCTCGCCGCGGCCCGCATCCATGCGCGCCAGGCCCTCGCCCTCGGCGGCGACGCCACCGTCCAGGCCGAGATCTCGCTGGCGGGCGAGGAGGCCTTGGCTGGCCACGACCAGATCGCCCTGGACGTCTCCCGCGACCTGGAGCTCCGGGCCCGCCAGCCCTCGCAGCAGACCACCGAAGCCTATTTCCAGCAGAACCGTCTGGTCGCCGCCGCCTGGCTGGCCACCCTGTTCGGCGATCAGGCTCTGGCCGCCCGCGACTGGATGCTGACCACCCGGGTCGATGACGCCATGCAGTTCGGCGCCCTGTCCAACGCCCTGGCCGCCACCGCCTATGACCTGGGCCACGATCCGGCGGCGGCTCGGGCGGTCATGGCCCCTCTGGGCCCTCAGGAAGACACCGTCTTCCTCCAGGCCGACGCCATCAACGCCTTCTTCGCCCTGCCGGCCTATTGGGCTGCGGCCGAGCGGGGCGACTGGGCCGCCGCCCTGGCCGATACCCGCCAGGTCGATGCTTGGCTCGCCGACCGCCAGGACAAGCAGCGGCTCCTGGGTCTGCTCCTGCCCGTCTGGATCCGGCCGCTCGAGGCCCTGGCCCAGGCGCGGTCCGGCGACATCCCGGGCGCCCAGGCCGTGATCTCCGCGACACCCATGGACTGCTATCTCTGCCTGCGCATCCGTGGCCAGATCGCCGCTGAAGCCCGGGACTGGCCCGCCGCCGACCGCTGGTTCGCCGAGGCCGTCCGGCAAGGCCCCTCGCTCCCCTTCGCCTA
>FTIV01000150.1_pt9 | contig 12383 bp, 9 predicted proteins | sample 1658621 | NCBI WGS metagenome assembly FTIV01 (sample SAMEA3914841, study PRJEB12502) | metagenome | biome: forest; material: soil | place: Canada | collected 2011-07-05 | depth 0.3 m | reverse complement strand
CCAGGTCACCAACCCGCCGATCGATCCGCTGCGCGAGACGCGGGTCATGTCGCTGAAGACCAGGTTCAAGAACCTCGGCAACATCCTGTCCCAGGACGAGGCCCAGACCGACGTCTACGTGCTGGAGAGCCCGGTGCTCACCACCGGCATGTACCAGCGCATCCTGGAGTTCATCGGCGACAAGTCGATCGCCATCATCGACTGCACCATGCCGATCCCGGCCGAGGAGGCGCGGCCGGGCCATGCCCTTCGCGCCAACCTGGACCGGATCCGCGCCGAGGCCGAGGACGCCGCCCTGCGCGGCTGCGGCCAGATCGTGCTGACCGACGAGATGTCCGGACCCGAACGGGTGGCCTTGCCGATGATCCTGGCCACCGGCGGGGTGCACAGCCACCTGGTCGCCCACGGCCTCAGATCGTACGTCTCGCTTGTGGTGCGGTCGGCCGAATGTCTGGATACGCACTATTTCGCGGTGCTGGTCGGAGTCGGCGCCACGGCGGTGAACGCCTACCTGGCCCAGGAAAGCTTCCAGGACCGGATGGAGCGGGGCCTGCTCGGCGATCTTTCGCTGCGCGACGTCTGCCTGAACTACAAGGGCGCGGTCGAGGCGGGCCTGCTGAAGATCCTCTCCAAGATGGGGATCTCGGTGATCTCGTCTTACCGCGGCGGCTACAACTTCGAGGCGGTCGGCCTGTCGCGCGCCCTGGCGGCGGAGTTCTTCCCGGGCATGCCCTCGCGCATCTCGGGCATCGGCCTGGCTGGGCTCGAGACCAAGGCGGTGGAGATCCACCGGCGCGCCTGGGGCGAGGCGGCGGTGATGCTTCCGGTGGGCGGCTTCTACAAGGCGCGCCGCACCGGTGAGAGCCACGCCTTCGAGGCGCGGCTGATCCACACCCTGCAGCAGGCCTGCGACGTCGGGTCCTACGACCTTTACAAGCGCTGGTCCGAGGGGGTGCGCGCCAATCCCCAGATGCAGCCACGCGATCTTCTGGACTGGCGGGCGGCGGCCAAGCCCGCGCCGCTCGACGAGGTCGAGAGCGTCAACGAGATCCGCAAGCGCTTCAACACGCCGGGGATGTCGCTGGGCGCCCTGTCTCCCGAGGCGCATGGCACGCTGAACATCGCCATGAACCGCATCGGCGCCCGGTCGGTGTCGGGCGAGGGCGGCGAGGACGCGGCCCGCTACCGGCCGCTGCCGAACGGCGACAACCCCAATTCCGCGGTCAAGCAGGTGGCCTCCGGTCGCTTCGGGGTGACCGCCGAATATCTGAACCAGTGCCGCGAGATCGAGATCAAGGTCGCCCAGGGCGCCAAGCCCGGCGAGGGCGGCCAGCTGCCCGGCTTCAAGGTCACCGAGATGATCGCGCGGCTGCGCCACGCCACCCCCGGCGTGATGCTGATCTCGCCGCCGCCGCACCACGACATCTATTCAATCGAGGACCTGGCCCAGCTCATCTATGACCTGAAGCAGATCAATCCCGAGGCGCGGGTCTGCGTGAAGCTGGTGTCGATGACCGGCATCGGGGCCATCGCCGCCGGCGTGGCCAAGGCCAAGGCCGACGTGATCCTGATCTCCGGCCACGTGGGCGGCACCGGAGCCTCGCCCCAGACCTCGATAAAATACGCCGGCGTGCCCTGGGAAATGGGCCTGTCCGAAGCCCACCAGGTGCTGACCCTGAATGGGCTGCGCCATTTCGTCCGACTACGGACGGATGGCGGTATCCGCACCGGCCGCGACGTGGTGATGGCGGCCATGCTGGGCGCCGAGGAGTTCGGCGTGGGCACCGCCAGCCTGGTGGCCATGGGCTGCATCATGGTGCGCCAATGCCACTCCAACACCTGCCCCGTCGGCGTGTGCACCCAGGACGAGGCCCTGCGCGGCCGCTTCACCGGCACGCCGGACAAGGTGATCAACCTGTTCAGCTTCATCGCTGAGGAGGTGCGCGAGATCCTGGCCCAGCTGGGCTTCCGCTCGCTGACCGAGGTGATCGGGCGCACTGACCTGCTGACCCAGGTGTCGCGCGGCGGCGAGCACCTGGACGACCTCGACCTCAACCCCCTGCTGGTCCGCGCCGACCCGGGCCCGAACAAGCCCTATTGCACCGTCGAAGGCCGCAACGAGCCGCTCGGCGAGCCGCTGGACATGCAGATCATCCGCGACGCGGCCGCCTTCCTGGCCCGCGGCGAGAAGATGCAGCTCACCTACACGGTGGCCAACACCGCCCGGGCCATCGGCGCCCGGGTGTCCAGCTATATCGTGCGCAAGTTCGGCATGAACGGCCTGCCCCACGGCCACCTGACCGTCCAGCTCAAGGGCTCGGCCGGCCAGAGCCTCGGCGCCTTCGCCGTGCAGGGCCTGCGCATCGAGCTGACCGGCGAGGCCAACGATTATGTCGGCAAGGGGCTGTCGGGCGCCACCCTGGTGGTCAAGCCGGCGCCGCACCTTCATGCGCCGCACGTCAACGCCATCATCGGCAACACCGTGCTCTACGGGGCGACCTCCGGACGGCTGTTCGCGGCCGGCCGGGCCGGCGAGCGCTTCGGCGTGCGCAACTCCGGCGCCGTGGCGGTGGTCGAGGGCTGCGGCGCCAACGGTTGTGAGTACATGACCGGCGGGACCGCGGTGATCCTGGGTCCGGTGGGCGACAACTTCGCCGCGGGCATGACCGGCGGTATGGCCTTCGTGCTCGACCTGGAGGGCCGGCTCGAGGCGGCCCTGAACCCGGACAGCGTGGTGGTCCAGCGCCTGGCGTCTCCCCATTGGGAGGGCGTGCTCCGCTCCCTGATCGCCGAACACGCGGCCGAGACCGGATCCAGCTTCGCCGCCGACGTCCTGCGCGACTGGGACGTGTCCCGCGGCCAGATCTGGCAGGTCTGCCCCAAGGAGATGCTCAGCCGCCTGACCTATCCGCTGTCGGTGGAAGAAGCGGTCGCTTAGACCCCTGACGGCGACGGCGCCGGCCCGACGTAGCGGGCGCGAGGCCGGATCATCGCGCCGCTCTGCAGCTGCTCCAGGGCATGGGCGATCCAGCCCACCGACCGCCCCAGGGCGAACACCACGAAGGGCGCCTCGGCGGGCAGGTTCAGGGCGCGGGTCATGGCCGCCATGGCGAAGTCGATATTGACCGCCCGGCCAGTCACCTGCTCGCCGGCTTCCTTCAATGCGATAAGCTCCGGGTCCGGACGAAAGGCCTTGAGCAGCGCCTCGGCCCGCGGATCACCATCGGGATAGAGCAGGTGCCCGAACCCGGCGGGAGACTCGCCGCGCGCGATCGCCGCCCGCACCGCCGCCTCGGGTCCTCGCCGGGCGGCATCCTCCCTGAGCGCCGCGACCGCCACGCCAGCGCCGCCATGGCGCGGCCCGGTCAGGGTCGACAGGCCCGCCAGCGCCGCAGCGGCCAACGACGCGCCGGTCGAGGCCGCCACCCGCGCGGCGAAGGTCGAGGCGTTGAGCTCATGATCGGCCATCAGCACCAGGGCCCGGCGCACCACGTCGGCCTTGGCGTCGTCCAGGCCCCAGGCCTGGGTGAGGTTCCGGTGCGCCGGCCCCTCGACGATCCCGTCGCCCAGCGCTCCGGCCAGATCGATCACCAGGCTGGCCCCTTCGCGCCACAGGGCCTGGGGCGCCCGGCCGAGCGCCGGCGGGTCCATGCCGGCTCGCGCGGCGAGAGCGGCGAACGCCCGCGCCTGCGCGGCCCCGCGCATCCGCACGCGGGGCCTCGGCTCGCGAGCGAAGGCGTCGGTGTCGTCGCAGGCCCAGAGCCTCAGCGCGACCTCTTCCAAGGTCTGGGTCTCGGCCAGCGCTGCGGCGTCGGCGCCCCGGAAATACAGGCGCCCGCCGGAAACGTCGGTGATCGCCGAGGCCAGCACCGGCTCGCCCCAGGCGATGGCGTCCTGGGCCACATTCGCCGCCTTGCGGCCCCGCGCCTTGCGGTCCGACAGCCGGGCGACGTCTTCCGCCCGATAGAGGCTCTTGCGCGGGTCGCTGGGATCGGGCCGCGCCTCGATCCGCCCGCGGCTGACATAGGCGTAGAGGGTCTGGGGCTTTACCCCCAGCCTTGCGGTGCAGGCTGCGCCGTCGATCCAGGAGTCGGTCATGAGTTGATTCTATTGATCAAGATTGACGGCCAACCTACGCGATTCCATCTGCCGGTCAAAGGGCGCTCATCGATTTCAGGAGCACGCGCATGGATGGACTGGACGACGTGGTGGCGGCCGACACCGTCCTGTCGGATGTGGACGGCGCCAACGGCCGGTTGGTGATCCGCGGATTCGCCCTGGAGGAGCTGGCCGGTCACGTCGGCTTCGAGGACGCCGCAAGGCTGTTGCTGGACGGGATGTTCGACGAGCTGCCGGAAACGCCGGAATTCAGCCGTCGACTGGGCCTCGCTCGCTGCGAAGTGTTCGAACAGGTGGCGGCGCTCGACGCGGAGCTCGCCTCACGGCCGCCGGTCGACGCGGTCCGCGCCCTGATGGCGCGCCTGACCGATGGCGACGATCTCGAGTGCGCCCTGCGCCTGATCGCGGGGCCGGCCGTGTTCACCGCCACCGTCATCCGCGCCCGCCGGGGCGAGCGCCTGCCGCCGCCCGATCCGGCCCTATCCCACGCTGCCGACATCCTCAGGATGGCGACCGATGCACCGCCTTCCGCCGCCCGGACCGCGGCGCTCGACGCCTATCTGGTCACCATCGTCGACCATGGGCTGAACGCATCGACCTTCGCAGCCCGCGTGGCCGCCTCGACCCTCGCGGGGCTGACCTCCGCCGTGCTGGCCGGCCTGTCCGCGCTCAAGGGTCCGCTGCACGGCGGGGCGCCCGGTCCGGTGATCGAGATGCTGGATGACATCGGTTCCGCCGACCGGGCCGCCGCGTGGCTGGACGCCGCGCTCGACCGCGGCGAGCGGCTGATGGGCTTCGGCCACCGCATCTACCGCGTGCGCGACCCTCGGGCCGACGCGCTCAAACAGGCGGTCCGCGCCCTGGCCGCCTCGTCGCCCCAACTTCCCGGACGCATCGCCCTGGCCGAGGCGGTCGAGGCCGCCGCCCTCGAGGTGCTTCGCCGTCGCAAGCCCGACCGCTCGCTGCAGACCAATGTGGAGTTCTACACCGCCGTGCTGCTGGAGGCGCTGGGCTTCCCGGCCGACGCCTTCACCTGCGTCTTCGCCATGGGCCGCGTGGCCGGGTGGATCGCCCATGCCCGCGAACAGGTGCTCAGCGGCCGGCTCATCCGGCCCAAGTCGCGCTACGTCGGGCCGACGCCTCGCCAGGCGGCGTGATCAGAACTGGGCGTGCAGCCGGATGGCCCCGACGGCCACCGGTCCCCGGTCGCGGTTGTAGCCGGGATTGTCGATGGCCTGCATGTCGAAGCTCATGTGCACGGCCTTGACGATGGCGAAACTGTAATAGCCCTCGACGATCTTCTCCGCACCCGGATGGGGCAATTGTCCGTCGCCGATCAGGATGCCCAGCCCGCCAGCGTCCAGGAACCGCTGGCGCTCGCCAGAGGCTTCATTGACCACCCCGGCCAGGGCGATCACGTCGTCAGCCCGGCCCCACCGCGCGCCGCCGATGGACACGCCCGCCGAGACCGTCCGGTCGATGTCGGTGAACTCGTAGGACTCCAGGCCGCCGTCCGCGACGCCGGCTCTCAGGAACACGCCGATGTCCCGGGCGACCTCCTGTTCAAGGTTGAGGCTGACCCCGGTCCGGCTCTGGGAGCGTCGCACGGCGGCGATATCGGCCGGCTGTCCGGTCGCCTGGGCGAGGGTTACGGCGTCGTCGAAACGGCCCATGCGGCCGCGGCTCACGAAACCGGTGAGCTTCAACTTGCCGGGATGGCCGCCGAGATCGTGCCGTTCCTCGATCTCGCCGATCAGCTGGTCCTGGCTGAAGTCGATCTCCAGGCTCGTGCTGTTGGGGACCACGGACAGGTTGAAGGCGCCGGCCCGCACGGCCCAGCGCCCGGCATAGAGCTCCGCCGTCGCCCCATAGCTGTACCCCCAGGCGTCGGCGGCGTAGTCGAACGATCCGGCGTCGATGATCGACCAGTTGAGGAAGTCCTGGCGGGGGTCGTGGGCGTATCGGTTGGTGTCGAAGATGTCCCCCACCGACAGCTTGCCCGCCGTCAGCACCAGTCTGTCCGTGGTCTGAGCGCCGGCGAGCTGGTTGATGTCCGGGTCGACCGCTTGGCTCTTGCCGCCCAGATCGATGGTCTGGCGCACGAACAAGCGCTGCAGGCGTAGATAGGGATTGGCCTTGCCCACCTTATAGGCCTCGCCGCTGGGGAAGCCCGCCACGCCCAGGGTGTTGCTGAGCCCGAAGCCCTGGTCGATCTCGGGATCGATCCAGATCTCCGCGCCGCTCCAGGGCCGCACTCCGGCGTAGAGGGTCACGTCCCAGGTCTCCTTGCCGACCGCGCGGGGATTCAGGCTGTTGGGCCCGCCGTAGGGCGGGCGGAAGGCGGCGTTGGCCTGTTCGACGAAGGTGGTCTGGCCGTGGACCGCCCAGTTTTGCGGCGCGGTTGTCGCGGCGTCGGAGCCGTCGGCGGCCAGTGCTCCGCCCGCCGCGCACCAGAGCGTCGCCGCCAGTCCGATCGCCCAGCCTCGCATCGTCGCGCCTCCTGAGCCGCTCCGGTCATCAACCGCGATTTGTGTGACAGGTTCCTTGGTGGTCGTTCCGATATAGTATAGGGGGGTATATTATCAACTGAGCCTAGGACATGCATGACCCACGTCGCCAAGGAGAAGACCAAGCTGCTCAACCGGCTGCGGCGGATTCGCGGCCAGCTCGAGGCCATCGAGCGGGCGGTCGAGAGCGACGGCGAGTGCGCGCGCGTGCTGCAGCAGGCCACCTCGTGCAGAGGCGCCATGGACGGCTTCATCGCCGAGGTGATCGAGGACCATATCCGCGAGCATATGGTCGATCCGGACGCGCCTCGCGATGACCCGCGCGTCCAGGCCGCCGAAGAGCTGGTCGGCATCGTCCACGCCTATCTCACCTGAGCGCCATGACCCTGCACGACCAGCCCATCGACGACTTCCGCCACCCGCACGTGTTCCTGGGCGCGCACCACGATCGCAACGCCCGCAAGACCTGGTCGGTGATCGCCCTGTGCGCCGTGATGATGGTCGCCGAGATCGGCGGCGGACTGGTGTTCGGCTCCATGGCGCTGATCGCCGACGGCCTGCACATGTCGACCCACGCCGGCGCGCTGCTGATCGCCGCGCTCGCCTATTATTTCGCCCGCCGGCACGCCAACGATCCCCGATTCTGCTTCGGCACCGGCAAGCTCGGCGACCTGGCCGCCTTCACCAGCGCCGTGGTGCTGGCGCTGATCGCGCTCCTGATCGGCTACGAGAGCCTGACCCGCCTGCTGCACCCGGTGCACATCGCCTTCAACCAGGCGATCCCCCTGGCCGCCGTCGGCCTGGCCGTGAACCTGCTCAGCGCCTGGCTGCTGCACGACGACAGCCACCATCATCCGGGGGAGAGCGCCACCCACCGCCAGGATCATGATGATCACGACCATGATCATCACGACCATGACCACCACCATCATCGTGCCGAGCACAGCCATCAGGGCGGCCACGCCCACGACCTGAACCTTCGCGCCGCCTATGTGCACGTGATGGCCGACGCGGCCGTCTCGGTCCTGGCCATCGTGGGCCTGGTCGCCGGCCGTCAGCTGGGATGGGTCTGGATGGACCCGGCCATGGGCCTGGTGGGCGCGGCGGTCATCGCCAACTGGTCCTTCGGACTGATGAAGACGGCCGGCTCGACGCTGCTCGACATGCGCCCGACCGGTGGTCTGGCGGACGCTATCGAGGGTCGGCTGCAGGTCGACGGCGACAGGATCACCGACCTGCATGTCTGGCGCCTGGGCCCGGGCCACAGCTCGGCGGTGATCTCGATCGTCAGTGAACGTCCAGCCCCGCCCAGCGCCTACAAGCAGAGGCTCCACGGCATCGCCGGTCTCAGCCACGTCACCATCGAGGTCGAGCCCTATCCGGGCGGCCGCTGATCGCCTCGGCTATTCCGCGATCCGGAGGCTGTTGATGCTCTGGGCGATCTTGGCGAACACCGGCGACAGGTCGCTCGAGTTCTGCGGGAAGTAGGCATATTTCGGGTCCGTGGCGCAGCCCTGCAACAGGCTGGTCGATCCCGCCGCGCCCGCCCCGAACCCGATGGTGTAGATCAGGATTCCCTGCGCCTTGGCGTTGGCGCAGGCGGTGGCGGTCCGCGCGTCCAGGGCCGAGGTCAGGGTCGTGTTGTTGCTCGACGTCGAGCCCACCCGGCCTTTGATCATGTAGCCGTAGGACGTGTAGTCCGAGTGGTCGAAGTTGCTCACGCCGTTCAGGTTGTTCACCCCGTCGGTCATCAGCACGATGACCTTGCGGTTGTTGGGCGCCGTATAGGTCTTGCCCTGGGTGAAGGGCGCGCCGGGCGACAGCACCCGCCAGCCCCACGTCAGGCCTTCCAGGATGTTGGTGTTGCCGTTGGCCTGCAGCGCGCTGACCGCCGAATCCAGGGTCGAGCGGGCGCTGGTCAGCGGCGTGATGGCGTTGGAGTCGCAGAGGTAATTGGGCCCAAGACCGCCTGCCGGGGTGGCGTTCTTGTACTTGCAGGTCCGCGCCTGCTTGGTGGCGTCGGTCACGCTTTTGTTGGTGTTGGCCCCCGAGCAATTCCCGCCTTCGTCGTTGAGATAATTGTTGTTGAACGAGCCGGTGTTCAGGCCGCCGTTGTCGCCATCCGGCTCATCGGGCGCGAACCAGGGCACGAACAGGCTGTCGGGATCGGACGAACTGGCGGTGACGTCTTTGACGTCATAGTCGTTGACCGAGGGGCGGGTGATCACACAGCCCTTCCAGGCGACCCCCATGTCGTTGAACAGCGCCCAGCGGGTCTTGGCGTTGGAACTGAAGTCCTCCTCGGCGATGGAAGACGCTCCGGTGGTGTCCATCCAGGCGGCGTTGGCGTTGGCCGAGCCGACATTGACGCTGGCGGCGAAGGGGACGATCCCGATCGAGACGCGCTGGCTGGTGGTCTGGGTCCCGAACATGGCGTCCAGGAACTCGTCGGCGGCCGTCTTCAGGGCGCTGATCTTGGAGCCGCCCGACCCAGCCGACTGGCTCATCGAGCCCGAGGTGTCGAGCACCATGGAGATTTCCAGCAACATCCCCTTGGCCACCGCGTGCGCGGTCACCGGCATGCTGGAGACGCCGACCAGCTGGGAGAAATAGGTCGGCGCCCTGGCCTGGGCATCCAAGGTGGCGGTGATGGTGTTGCGGTCGATGGTGGCGTTGGTGATCGAGACCGTGCTGGCGCTCGTGGCCTTGTAGTTGGACTGGATGAAGCTCAGCGCGGTCGACGAGATCGCGCTGTCGGCGATGCTGGGGGCCTGGCGGGCAAGGCTGATCGCCGCTTCGTCGGTGGCGTCCTGCAGGGCCATGCGCACGCGCGTGGCGTTGCCGATGTCGATACCCATACCGAGCATCATCGACAGGGGCAGGGCGGCCAGCGCGGTCGTCAGGGCGACATTGGCGCGCCGATTGCGCACGAATTTCCGAATGGACTGGATAATCAAAACTGGGCGCTCGGCATCGCCTCCGCGGGCGAGCCCCAGATACGCCTGGCGCGGTAAAGGCATCGCTAAGTGCGCGGGGCTCGCGCCTTGAGCATCAGTCCGGCTAAGCTGCGCGCGTCGAGGGGGAGACGATGGGATCGCAGTCCAGGCAGACCGGCGCCGCCGGGCAGGCGCCCGCGCGACCTGGCTCGGGCCAGGGATGGTATGCGGTCTGGGTCCTGGCGCTGGTCGGCATGTTCGCCGGCGTCGATCGTGGCGTGATCAACCTCCTGGTCGAGCCCATCAAGCGGGACCTTCACCTGAACGACACCCAGTTCAGCCTGCTGTCGAGCCTGGCCTTCGTGGCCATCTACATCGTCTTCGGGCTGCCGATCTCGCGCCTGATCGACAGCCGCAACCGCCGCGCCATGATCGCCTGGGCGGTCGCCCTGTGGAGCGTCGCCACCGCCCTGTGCGGCGTGGCGCAGAATTTCTGGTCGCTGTTCCTCTGCCGCGTGGCGGTGGGGGGCGGCGAGCTGGTCAACCAGCCGGCGGCCTATTCGATCATCGCCGACCAGTTTCCGCGCGAAAAGCTTCCCCGGGCCATCGCGGCCTACAACACCGGCCAGATCGGACAGACCTCGGTCTCGCTGATCCTGGGCGCCGTGGTGATCACCGCCCTGGCGGGCGTCGCCGACCTCCGCGTCCCGGTGATCGGGGTGATCCGCAACTGGCAGCTGGTGTTCTTCCTGGTCGGTCTGCCGGGTCTGCTGATCGCGCTCCTGGTGACCACCATCCGCGAGCCGGCGCGGCGCAACCGCGGCGCCGGGGGCCAGGGCGCGGCCTCTCTGACCGAGGTCTGGCGTTTCGTGCTCGCCAAGCGCGGCGCCTACGGGTTCCTCACCCTGGCGCTCGCCCTGGCGTCGGTGGAGGCCGCCGCGGTTGGGACCTGGGGCCCGGCCTTCCTCATGCGGACCTACGGCTGGAGCCCGGCCCGGGTGGGGATGACGTCGGGCCTCGCCGCCATCGCCGCCGCGCCCATCGGGCTCTATCTCGGCGCCCGGATCGCCGAACACCTCTACCGGCGCGGGCGCGACGACGCCGCCATCTGGGTGGTGGTCATCGCCTTCACCATCCTGATCCCCGCCCACGTGCTGGCGGCCCTGGCGCCCAACGGCTGGACGGCCATCGCGCTGGAGAGCGGCCTCGCCACCATGATGGGGTCCATGGCCGGCCCCGCCCAGCTGACCTGTCTGCAGACCATCACCCCAGGTGAGATGCGGGGCCAGGTCACCACCATCTTCCTGTTCATGTACACGGTGGTGGGCGCCATCATCGGCCCCACGGCCGTGGCCCTGGCCACCGACTACGTGTTCAAGGACCCGCACCAGCTGCGCTGGGCGATCATGGCCGCGGCAGGGGTCGCCTGTCCCCTGGCGCTGGCGGCCGCCCTGCTGGCCGTGAAGCCCTACGGCCGCGCCGCGGCTGAGGCCAGGACCTGGGAAACGACCGGCGGGTGAGGCTCAGGGCGCGAACGTACGCCTGCCCTCGGCGACGTCAGTCGTCGCTCTTGCGGAACTTCTTCTTGCACTTCGGGCAGAGCCCCGGGGGCTCCTTGGCCTTGAAGCGGGTCTGGCAGCCGCCGCACTGGTAGAGCAGGTGCGGCGCGAACATCCAGCCGGTGTTGGGCGGCAGGTCGATCAGTTCGAAGAGCTCGCCCGTGACGGCGTCCTGCAGGATCGTCTTGCCCACGACTCACTCCCTTGGAAGCTCGTCTGGAACCCTATGGCGACTCCCGGTTGACGTCGATGCCCTGGCTCCAGATCGCGAGTCTTCGCTGTGTGAGCGTGGCGCCAATGCCTCGTCCGGTCGGGCCCGCGTCGGTCGGCTACTCGGCCGGGATCTGGTTGTCGGCCCGCCCCGCCTTGACCCGGTCGAACTCGGCCCAGACGCCGTCCGCGCCGTGCCATTGCCCCCGGGTGGCGGCCTTGGAGTATTCCGTCGAGCGGGCCTCGAAGAAGTTGGCGTGCTCCACGCCTGAGATCAGCGGCTGCAGCCAGGGCAGGGGGTTCTCGGTCACCCCATAGACCTGCGGCAGATCCAGCTGCCGCAGCCGCCAGTCGGCGATGAAGCGGATATAGGCCTTGATGTCGTCGGGGGTCATGCCCTTCACCGGTCCCAGCTCGAAGGCCAGGTCGATGAAGCGGTCCTCCATGCCCACCACGTGCTTGCAGCAGTCGACGATGTCGTCGGCCACGGCCTTGGTGACGCAGTGCGTCTCCTTCTTGAAGGCGTGGTAGAGCTTGGTCATCCCCTCGCAGTGCAGGCTCTCGTCGCGGATCGACCAGCTGATGATCTGGCCCATGCCCTTCATCTTGTTGAAGCGCGGGAAGTTCATCAGCATGGCGAACGAGGCGAACAGCTGCAGCCCCTCGGTGAAGCCGCCGAACATGGCCAGCGTCCGGGCGATGTCCGCGTGGGTCTCCACCCCGAAGGCGTGCATGTAGTCGTGCTTGTCGCGCATGGCCTGGTAGTCGAGGAACGCCCCGAACTCTGACTCCGGCATGCCGATGGTCTCGAGCAGCAGCGCATAGGCGGCGATGTGGATCGTCTCCATGTTCGAGAACGCCGAGAGCATCATCTTGATCTCGGTCGGTTTGAACACGCGCGCATAGCGCTCCATGTAGTTGTCGTTCACCTCGATGTCCGACTGGGTGAAGAAGCGGAAGATTTGGGTGAGCAGGCCGCGCTCGGCGTCGTCCAGATTGGCCGCCCAGTCCTTGCAGTCCTCGCCCAGGGGCACCTCCTCGGGCATCCAGTG
>FTIV01001274.1_pt2 | contig 12416 bp, 8 predicted proteins | sample 1658621 | NCBI WGS metagenome assembly FTIV01 (sample SAMEA3914841, study PRJEB12502) | metagenome | biome: forest; material: soil | place: Canada | collected 2011-07-05 | depth 0.3 m | reverse complement strand
GTTCATGTTCTGGAAGGTGAAGCCATATTCGGACCCGATCAGGGTCGGCAGCTTGCCGGCCTGGATGCTGAAGTGCGAATTTGGCACGATCTTCACGTAGCCCACCGGCAACACGCCGAACGAGCCGTCGGTCGTGGTCTTGGCCGGAATGTAGGGATAGCCAAGCGAGGGGAAGGAATAGCCGCCGACTTCGGCGAAGAACTGGAACGTCCCGTCCGTCTTGGCGACCCAGGCCTGGGCGTTGGAGAAGTCGGCCTGCCACTCATGGTCACCGGGGACGTGGTTGGTCTGATACATGCCCAAACCGGTGATCGCCCCGCCGACGGACAGCTTGCCCAGGGGCCCGGCGTCAAAGGTCGCGGGGCTGGAGTTGGCCGACAGCGGCGGCGTGAAGGATGGCGCGGGAAGCGGATCCGCGTGCGCCGCCACAGCAAAGGCGAAAGACGCCGCAGTCGCGCACAAAGAGGTTTTCAGCAGTCTCATTAGTATCCCCTGTTTGGACGCGCCCCGGGTTGGCCCAAGCGCGTTCGTCCGACGTTACTCACCGGCAAGCTCTCCAAGGCGCTGGGAACGATCAACGCGTGGCCCAGCATACGAGACGGAATTGCCTATCTTGACGCCACATTGTGCGGTGCACATTGGCGGCGCCCATTTCCTAGGCGCCAACCTATGCCGGAGGCGCATCAAGATTCGATAGGATCAGGATCGCGTGGACGTAAGGCGGACGTAAGGAGCTTCTCCGCCGGCTCCTGGCTGGCCGGCGTTGCACGGCGGGGGCCGCGCCGCTAACCGTTGCGCATGAGCGATCAGCCACAGCCCGTGCTTGGGCGCGCCGCCAGCGGTTTCGCCAGTCCCGACGACGCGGTGCTCGACCGGGTTCCAAATCCGCACGCGGACGCCCTGTACCTGGCCAGGTTCACCGCGCCGGAATTCACCGCGCTCTGCCCAGTGACCGGGCAGCCCGACTTCGCCCATCTGGTCATCGACTACGCGCCCAAGGCCTGGCTGATCGAGTCCAAGTCGCTGAAGCTGTTCCTCGGCTCGTTCCGCAACCACGGCGCCTTCCACGAGGACTGCACCATCGCCATCGCCAAGCGCATCGTACAGGCCGCCGAGCCGCTGTGGCTCAGGATCGGGGGCTACTGGTATCCAAGGGGCGGGATGCCGATCGACGTGTTCTATCAGACCGGGCCGGCGCCCGAGGGCCTGTGGTTGCCGGACCAAGGCGTTCAGCCCTATCGCGGGCGCGGCTAGGGCCGGGCGCGCGGCTCACGTTCCGCGGCGGCGGACAGCTTGTGGAAGCGCTGCATATAGAGCGCCTGGGCCTCGGACGGGGGGAGGGGATCGAGCCTGGGGCGGACCAGCTTGGGCGGTTTGCCGAACAGGGTGTGCGCCTCGTCGGCTGAGAAGCCCGCCAGATCGATGGCCTCGAAATAGGCCGACACCCGGTCGGCCGCCTTGATCAGGCGCTTGATGTCGGCCGGCAGCTTGGGCGGCAGGCCGAAGCGGATGTGGATGGCGCGTTCGAGACGCTCCTCGAAGGTCCGGTAGTCGAGGCCGAGCGCCGCCTTGAACGGTGAGATCATGTCGCCGATCACGTATTCGGGCGCGTCGTGCAGCAGCGCCGCCAGCCGCCAGTGGGGGGCCACGCCCGGCTTGAGACGCCGGACGATGTCTTCCACCACGATGCTGTGCTGGGCGACCGAGAAGGGATGCTCGCCGATCGTCTGGCCATTCCACCGCGCCACCCGCGCCAGCCCGTGGGCGATGTCGTCGATCTCGACGTCCAGGGGCGAGGGGTCGATCAGGTCCAGCCGGCGGCCCGACAGCATCCTTTGCCAGGCGCGCGGCGCGGGAATTTGACGCAGCTCATTTGACACAAGATCGTTCCTTGTCAGGAATGGCCAGCCGAGCCTTGATGCGGACCAACATGGCAGCCGGGACAAACATGGCGCAGATCACCAAGACCAGTTGGGCCAGGATCATGGCCCCGCTCTCCGGCGGCAAGGGGGATGCTGCGGTTTTGGCGGCCGCGGCCGAGCTTGCCCGCCCCTTCGACGCTGAAATCTCGGGCGTCTACGCGCCGGCGGACGTGGCCGACCTGATGCCCTGGATGGGCGAGGGCTTCATGGGCGGCGTGCAGATTTCCGCCGTGGAAAGCCTCAAGGAAGCAGCCAGCCAGGGCGAGAAGAACGCCCGTGCGGCGCTGGCGGCCTGTCCTGGCGGGCACAAGGCCTTCGTCACGCTGGAATCGCCGGTCTGGGCCTCGCTGGCCGTGGAGTCGCGCCTGTCCGACGTGGTGGTGTTCGACGACGAAGCCGCGCGGGGCCGTGGCCCGCTCGCCGAGGCGTTCCAGCAGCTGGTCGCCAACGAGCAGCGCCCGACCGTGGTGGCGCGCCCTGGCCTGAACGCCGAGGGCGTGATCGCGGTGGCCTGGGACGGCGGCAAGGAGGCCACCCGCGCCGCGCGGACGGCCCTGCCGCTGTTGGAGAAGGCGTCCAAGGTGGTCATCCTCGGCGCGCCCAAGGCCTCGACCCGCGAATTCGATCCCCACCGCCTGCAGGAGTTCCTGGCGGCGCGCGGTGTCGACGCCGAGGTCAAGCTGCTGACGGACTCCGGCGACGCAGCTTCCCTGCTGCTGGGCGCCAGCCGGGCGGTCGGCGCCACCCTGCTGGTATCGGGCGCCTTCGGGCATCCCCGCCTGCAGGAATTCATCTTCGGCGGCACCACGCGAAGCCTGCTGGCCGCCGAGTCGCCATCGCTTTTCCTTTCCCACTAAAGACCGTCACGGAGCCAACATGGGCCTTCAACGCATCGTCATGCGCCTGGCGCGCAATCCCGGCACGGAGTTCGCCGGCGGCGACGACCATCGCGGCTACGCCCTGACGGCGCCCCTGACGCCCGACGGCCGACTCGACCTGGCCGCCTACGCCAAGCACAAGGGCGACTGCAGCGTCAGACGTTTCGCCCCCGACGAGGATCCGGCCGACGGCCGACTGATGCATCGCGGCGAGCGCTGGTACTTCGACTACGACGAGGAGGAAGCCGCTGACGACGAGCCGATCCACCGCCTGGGGGATCATCGGTTCGCGGTGGGGGAGTATGTCACCGTCACCGACGATGAGGGGCGGCCGCTGACCTACAAGGTGGTGGAAGTAGCGCCCGCCGTCCGCAGCTGAGCGTCAACCAGCCGCGCTCTTGCGCACCAGGGATTTGACGTCCTCGAACACGGTGTCGTGGTCGTCGGACTTGGACTTCACGGTGGCGACGACGATGGGTCCCGAGCGCGGTCCCAAGGCCTCGTAGCCGACCACGTGCCAGCCCTGGGGACCGGTCTGGTCGGAGGCGAGGATCAGGGTCGCGTGCACGTCAGGCCCGCCGCCCGTGGCGCGGATCACCGCCCCGCCGTGGTTGGCGTCGATGGTGAACTGGCCCCGATGCCCGAAGCCGTGTCCGCTCTGCATGTGCACGGTGTTGGTGGCGTCGTCGGCGTCGATGTGCAGGCCGCCGATGGAGATATTGGCCTTCTCGTCGCCGGCATGGATCATGATCCCCGGCAGGCGGATGTTGACGTTGTCCGACTTGTGGTCGCCAGGACGCGGCGGCGGGGCCGGAGGCGTGTCGGACTCGGACTCGACGTCTTTGGGGGCGTCGCTGGCGGGGGGCGGTGGCAGCAGGGTCTTCAGGTCCGCCTCGGTTGAGGCGAGCGCGGCGTCTGGGCCGTTGGGGGTGTCGACCAGGGTCATCTGGACCTGGGCGCCGTTGTCGCCCGCATAGGCGCAGGCCTTGCCGTCGGGCGACTGGCTGGTCCGGGTGAGCGCCCCCTGGGACGCCGGGCAGTCCAGCTTGGCGATCGGTCGCAGATGCACAGCCCATGGCGGATGCCGGGCGTAAGGCGGCGCGCAGGCGGCCAAGGCTAGCGCCGATGTCGCCGTCACGACCAGGATCGCCGTCTTCATCAAGACTCCTCCATCCCGCCTAAGGTGAAAGCGGAGGTCCCGATGGTCCAGTGAATTCGCGGTAAGTCGGTGGGGAGGTCAGGTGATCCGCTTCACCGACACGGGATCGGAGGCCGGAAAGGTCTCCTCGACGCCTTCGTCGAGCAGGTCTTCCTGGTGGGGATCGGACTCGTCCTCGACATCCTCCGGCGTCGCCCCCTTGCCGGCCGGCCCGGTCTTGTCGTCCCGGTCATCGGCGTCATCGTCCACATCGGCGCTCAGCTCCACATCGATGATAGGGCCGAATTCGCTGTCGGGCTCGTCGTCGTCTTCCGGATCGTCGCGGTCGTCATCGAAGTCGACGACATCCTCCAGGTCATCGTCCAGGCGGTCGTCGATGTCCGTGTCGTCCTCGATGTCGTCATCCTCCAGACTGTCGGCGTCGAGCTCGGACGCGTCGAGCGCCGGATCGTCGCGCTGGTCGCCGAGCGCGCTGGTCACGTCGAACACGTCGCGCGATTCGTCGAGATTCTTAGGGACGAGGGCGTCGTCGGCGAGGTTGCTCTCGTCGAAGACCTCAGCCAGGTCCTGAGGCTCCAGTTCGGCGGTGTCCGATTTGTCGACGGCCATGGTCCACTCCCGCTGCGGGGCGCCCCCGCCACAGGAGATCAACCCGGTGACGTTCCATCCGTTCCCAAGGTGGGGATCACATCGGCGAGGGCGTCGGCCACGTCGCGCATCACCGCCTCCCACTGATTGAAGGCCGGAGGATTGAACACCCGCACCGACGGGTACCAGGGATATCGGTCGGTCCCCAGCTTCGGCCACGCGCCGGGGGTCGAGATCAGCCACACCGGCGCCCCGCAGGCCGCGGCGATGTTGCTGGTGGCGTTGGCCGGTCCGATGATCAGGTCCATCGCACAGCAGAGCGCGGCGACGTCGTCCAGGTCGGCCTTCAGGTCGATGCCGGGCGGCGACCAGACCTCGATCCCCAGGCGAGCCTTGGCCTCGGCGATCTCCTCGGAACAGTCGCCGTACTGCAGATTGACGAACACCGCCCCCGGCGTGGCCAGGACCGTGGCCCATTGCTCGAACGGCGAGAAGTACCTGAGGCGGGCGCCCTCCAGCTTCAGGCTTTTCCACAGAAGGCCGATCTTGGGTCCCACTGGCGCCTTGCCGAGCACCTTTCGCCAGTGCCGGACCCGCTTGGGGTCGGCCTTCAGGAACGCGCGCCGGTCCGGATAGGAGGCCAGGTCGCGGCGGAACACCCGCAGCGGCGAGGCCAGGGGCGCCCAGAGGTCGATGACCTCCTGGTCCTTGATGAAAGGCGCGCCCCGCACGGTCTTGGTGTCGACCCGATAGGTCGCGTGCGCTCCGACGATCGCGGCCGGGAAGGAGCGCTGGAACAGAGGCACGAGCCGCTTCTCGACCGCCAGATGCAGCTGACCTTCAGGCCCGATGGCCTCGAGGATGTCCGGCAGCATGTTGCCGAACAGCACCTCGTCGCCCAGGCCCTGCTCTCCCATCAAGAGGAAGCTCTTCCCCTTCAGGTCGGTCCCCGGCGTCCACAGCGGGCGTCTGATCATGAAGTGGGTGACGTCGGCGAAGTGGGGGTCGAGCCGCGCCTCGTACTCGTCCCAGCCTTCCGCGATGCGTCCCTGGTTCAGCAGCATGGTCGAGCGGGCCAGCTGCATCATGGCCGTCTCGTCCGGGGACTGGACCACCGACATGGCCGCTTCGCAGTCCTCGAGCGCGGAATCGATGTCGCCCAGGGGCACCTTGGCGTTGCCCCGGTTGTACCGCGCCCGGAACAGCGTCGGATCGCAACGCAGCGCCTCGTCGAAGAAGGTGATGGCGGTGGCGAACTCACCCTGTTCGGACAGCACCGTGCCCAGGGTGTTCCAGAGCAACGCGTTGCCCTGGTTCGCCGCGATCACCGGCTGGAGGATGCCGATCGCCTCGGCGTAGCGGTTCTGGTCGCGCACCGCGCAGGCGAGGTTGTTGGCCCCGTCGACGGAGTCCGGATAGCGCTCGAGGTAGCGGGTGAACAGCCGCTCGGCGATGGACTTCATGCCCATCCGATAGGCCAGGCGGCCCAGGTCGTTGGCCACCTCCAACTGGTCTGGCAACAGCTTCAGCGCCGCCTCGTAGCATTTGAGCGACGCCGAGAAGTCGCCGACTTTGTCGCGCGAGATGGCCAGCAGGTACCAGGCGTGCCCGTTGCGTTCGTCATGCTGCAGGGCCTGGGCGACGAGGTGCTGTTCGGCAACATGCTGCCGGACATCCTCGAGGCCATCGGGCCTGAAGGTCAGCTGCATCTGGCGGTCGAGAAGCGGCTCGTGCCTCTGTTCCAGCGCTCCTTCCCGGCCGCGATCGTCGGAGCGCACGCGACCTATCGGGTCGACACCAAGACCGTGCGGGGCGCGCCTTTCATCAAGGACCAGGAGGTCATCGACCTCTGGGCGCCCCTGGCCTCGCCGCTGCGGGTGTTCCGCCGCGACCTGGCCTCCTATCCGGACCGGCGCGCGTTCCTGAAGGCCGACCCCAAGCGGGTCCGGCACTGGCGAAAGGTGCTCGGCAAGGCGCCAGTGGGACCCAAGATCGGCCTTCTGTGGAAAAGCCTGAAGCTGGAGGGCGCCCGCCTCAGGTACTTCTCGCCGTTCGAGCAATGGGCCACGGTCCTGGCCACGCCGGGGGCGGTGTTCGTCAATCTGCAGTACGGCGACTGTTCCGAGGAGATCGCCGAGGCCAAGGCTCGCCTGGGGATCGAGGTCTGGTCGCCGCCCGGCATCGACCTGAAGGCCGACCTGGACGACGTCGCCGCGCTCTGCTGTGCGATGGACCTGATCATCGGACCGGCCAACGCCACCAGCAACATCGCCGCGGCCTGCGGGGCGCCGGTGTGGCTGATCTCGACCCCCGGCGCGTGGCCGAAGCTGGGGACCGACCGATATCCCTGGTACCCGTCGGTGCGGGTGTTCAATCCTCCGGCCTTCAATCAGTGGGAGGCGGTGATGCGCGACGTGGCCGACGCCCTCGCCGATGTGATCCCCACCTTGGGAACGGATGGAACGTCACCGGGTTGATCTCCTGTGGCGGGGGCGCCCCGCAGCGGGAGTGGACCATGGCCGTCGACAAATCGGACACCGCCGAACTGGAGCCTCAGGACCTGGCTGAGGTCTTCGACGAGAGCAACCTCGCCGACGACGCCCTCGTCCCTAAGAATCTCGACGAATCGCGCGACGTGTTCGACGTGACCAGCGCGCTCGGCGACCAGCGCGACGATCCGGCGCTCGACGCGTCCGAGCTCGACGCCGACAGTCTGGAGGATGACGACATCGAGGACGACACGGACATCGACGACCGCCTGGACGATGACCTGGAGGATGTCGTCGACTTCGATGACGACCGCGACGATCCGGAAGACGACGACGAGCCCGACAGCGAATTCGGCCCTATCATCGATGTGGAGCTGAGCGCCGATGTGGACGATGACGCCGATGACCGGGACGACAAGACCGGGCCGGCCGGCAAGGGGGCGACGCCGGAGGATGTCGAGGACGAGTCCGATCCCCACCAGGAAGACCTGCTCGACGAAGGCGTCGAGGAGACCTTTCCGGCCTCCGATCCCGTGTCGGTGAAGCGGATCACCTGACCTCCCCACCGACTTACCGCGAATTCACTGGACCATCGGGACCTCCGCTTTCACCTTAGGCGGGATGGAGGAGTCTTGATGAAGACGGCGATCCTGGTCGTGACGGCGACATCGGCGCTAGCCTTGGCCGCCTGCGCGCCGCCTTACGCCCGGCATCCGCCATGGGCTGTGCATCTGCGACCGATCGCCAAGCTGGACTGCCCGGCGTCCCAGGGGGCGCTCACCCGGACCAGCCAGTCGCCCGACGGCAAGGCCTGCGCCTATGCGGGCGACAACGGCGCCCAGGTCCAGATGACCCTGGTCGACACCCCCAACGGCCCAGACGCCGCGCTCGCCTCAACCGAGGCGGACCTGAAGACCCTGCTGCCACCGCCCCCCGCCAGCGACGCCCCCAAAGACGTCGAGTCCGAGTCCGACACGCCTCCGGCCCCGCCGCCGCGTCCTGGCGACCACAAGTCGGACAACGTCAACATCCGCCTGCCGGGGATCATGATCCATGCCGGCGACGAGAAGGCCAATATCTCCATCGGCGGCCTGCACATCGACGCCGACGACGCCACCAACACCGTGCACATGCAGAGCGGACACGGCTTCGGGCATCGGGGCCAGTTCACCATCGACGCCAACCACGGCGGGGCGGTGATCCGCGCCACGGGCGGCGGGCCTGACGTGCACGCGACCCTGATCCTCGCCTCCGACCAGACCGGTCCCCAGGGCTGGCACGTGGTCGGCTACGAGGCCTTGGGACCGCGCTCGGGACCCATCGTCGTCGCCACCGTGAAGTCCAAGTCCGACGACCACGACACCGTGTTCGAGGACGTCAAATCCCTGGTGCGCAAGAGCGCGGCTGGTTGACGCTCAGCTGCGGACGGCGGGCGCTACTTCCACCACCTTGTAGGTCAGCGGCCGCCCCTCATCGTCGGTGACGGTGACATACTCCCCCACCGCGAACCGATGATCCCCCAGGCGGTGGATCGGCTCGTCGTCAGCGGCTTCCTCCTCGTCGTAGTCGAAGTACCAGCGCTCGCCGCGATGCATCAGTCGGCCGTCGGCCGGATCCTCGTCGGGGGCGAAACGTCTGACGCTGCAGTCGCCCTTGTGCTTGGCGTAGGCGGCCAGGTCGAGTCGGCCGTCGGGCGTCAGGGGCGCCGTCAGGGCGTAGCCGCGATGGTCGTCGCCGCCGGCGAACTCCGTGCCGGGATTGCGCGCCAGGCGCATGACGATGCGTTGAAGGCCCATGTTGGCTCCGTGACGGTCTTTAGTGGGAAAGGAAAAGCGATGGCGACTCGGCGGCCAGCAGGCTTCGCGTGGTGCCGCCGAAGATGAATTCCTGCAGGCGGGGATGCCCGAAGGCGCCCGATACCAGCAGGGTGGCGCCGACCGCCCGGCTGGCGCCCAGCAGCAGGGAAGCTGCGTCGCCGGAGTCCGTCAGCAGCTTGACCTCGGCGTCGACACCGCGCGCCGCCAGGAACTCCTGCAGGCGGTGGGGATCGAATTCGCGGGTCGAGGCCTTGGGCGCGCCGAGGATGACCACCTTGGACGCCTTCTCCAACAGCGGCAGGGCCGTCCGCGCGGCGCGGGTGGCCTCCTTGCCGCCGTCCCAGGCCACCGCGATCACGCCCTCGGCGTTCAGGCCAGGGCGCGCCACCACGGTCGGGCGCTGCTCGTTGGCGACCAGCTGCTGGAACGCCTCGGCGAGCGGGCCACGGCCCCGCGCGGCTTCGTCGTCGAACACCACCACGTCGGACAGGCGCGACTCCACGGCCAGCGAGGCCCAGACCGGCGATTCCAGCGTGACGAAGGCCTTGTGCCCGCCAGGACAGGCCGCCAGCGCCGCACGGGCGTTCTTCTCGCCCTGGCTGGCTGCTTCCTTGAGGCTTTCCACGGCGGAAATCTGCACGCCGCCCATGAAGCCCTCGCCCATCCAGGGCATCAGGTCGGCCACGTCCGCCGGCGCGTAGACGCCCGAGATTTCAGCGTCGAAGGGGCGGGCAAGCTCGGCCGCGGCCGCCAAAACCGCAGCATCCCCCTTGCCGCCGGAGAGCGGGGCCATGATCCTGGCCCAACTGGTCTTGGTGATCTGCGCCATGTTTGTCCCGGCTGCCATGTTGGTCCGCATCAAGGCTCGGCTGGCCATTCCTGACAAGGAACGATCTTGTGTCAAATGAGCTGCGTCAAATTCCCGCGCCGCGCGCCTGGCAAAGGATGCTGTCGGGCCGCCGGCTGGACCTGATCGACCCCTCGCCCCTGGACGTCGAGATCGACGACATCGCCCACGGGCTGGCGCGGGTGGCGCGGTGGAATGGCCAGACGATCGGCGAGCATCCCTTCTCGGTCGCCCAGCACAGCATCGTGGTGGAAGACATCGTCCGGCGTCTCAAGCCGGGCGTGGCCCCCCACTGGCGGCTGGCGGCGCTGCTGCACGACGCGCCCGAATACGTGATCGGCGACATGATCTCACCGTTCAAGGCGGCGCTCGGCCTCGACTACCGGACCTTCGAGGAGCGTCTCGAACGCGCCATCCACATCCGCTTCGGCCTGCCGCCCAAGCTGCCGGCCGACATCAAGCGCCTGATCAAGGCGGCCGACCGGGTGTCGGCCTATTTCGAGGCCATCGATCTGGCGGGCTTCTCAGCCGACGAGGCGCACACCCTGTTCGGCAAACCGCCCAAGCTGGTCCGCCCCAGGCTCGATCCCCTCCCCCCGTCCGAGGCCCAGGCGCTCTATATGCAGCGCTTCCACAAGCTGTCCGCCGCCGCGGAACGTGAGCCGCGCGCCCGGCCCTAGCCGCGCCCGCGATAGGGCTGAACGCCTTGGTCCGGCAACCACAGGCCCTCGGGCGCCGGCCCGGTCTGATAGAACACGTCGATCGGCATCCCGCCCCTTGGATACCAGTAGCCCCCGATCCTGAGCCACAGCGGCTCGGCGGCCTGTACGATGCGCTTGGCGATGGCGATGGTGCAGTCCTCGTGGAAGGCGCCGTGGTTGCGGAACGAGCCGAGGAACAGCTTCAGCGACTTGGACTCGATCAGCCAGGCCTTGGGCGCGTAGTCGATGACCAGATGGGCGAAGTCGGGCTGCCCGGTCACTGGGCAGAGCGCGGTGAATTCCGGCGCGGTGAACCTGGCCAGGTACAGGGCGTCCGCGTGCGGATTTGGAACCCGGTCGAGCACCGCGTCGTCGGGACTGGCGAAACCGCTGGCGGCGCGCCCAAGCACGGGCTGTGGCTGATCGCTCATGCGCAACGGTTAGCGGCGCGGCCCCCGCCGTGCAACGCCGGCCAGCCAGGAGCCGGCGGAGAAGCTCCTTACGTCCGCCTTACGTCCACGCGATCCTGATCCTATCGAATCTTGATGCGCCTCCGGCATAGGTTGGCGCCTAGGAAATGGGCGCCGCCAATGTGCACCGCACAATGTGGCGTCAAGATAGGCAATTCCGTCTCGTATGCTGGGCCACGCGTTGATCGTTCCCAGCGCCTTGGAGAGCTTGCCGGTGAGTAACGTCGGACGAACGCGCTTGGGCCAACCCGGGGCGCGTCCAAACAGGGGATACTAATGAGACTGCTGAAAACCTCTTTGTGCGCGACTGCGGCGTCTTTCGCCTTTGCTGTGGCGGCGCACGCGGATCCGCTTCCCGCGCCATCCTTCACGCCGCCGCTGTCGGCCAACTCCAGCCCCGCGACCTTTGACGCCGGGCCCCTGGGCAAGCTGTCCGTCGGCGGGGCGATCACCGGTTTGGGCATGTATCAGACCAACCACGTCCCCGGTGACCATGAGTGGCAGGCCGACTTCTCCAACGCCCAGGCCTGGGTCGCCAAGACGGACGGGACGTTCCAGTTCTTCGCCGAAGTCGGCGGCTATTCCTTCCCCTCGCTTGGCTATCCCTACATTCCGGCCAAGACCACGACCGACGGCTCGTTCGGCGTGTTGCCGGTGGGCTACGTGAAGATCGTGCCAAATTCGCACTTCAGCATCCAGGCCGGCAAGCTGCCGACCCTGATCGGGTCCGAATATGGCTTCACCTTCCAGAACATGAACATCAACCGCGGGCTGCTCTGGTTCCAGGAGCCGATCGTCAGCCGCGGCGTGCAGGCCAACATCTCGGAAGGCCCGGTCTCGCTGTCGGTCTCGGTGAACGATGGCTTCTACAGCAGCCGTTACAACAACTTCTCCGGCCTGCTGACCTTCACCCTGAGCCCCAACGACACCCTGGCGGTCGCCGGCGGCGGGCCGATGGGACACCAGCCGACGACCCTTTTCGCCGGCGGCAGCAGCGACATCATCAACGTGATGTACAGCCACACGTCCGGGCCCTTGACCATCAGCCCGTACTTCCAATGGCAGCACGTCCAGGGGGATCCGGCGTTCGGCATCCCCAACGGCGGCACGACCTGGGGCGGCGCCATCCTGGCCAAGTACACGCTCAACAAGACCTGGAGCGTGGCGGGTCGCGTCGAGTACATCAAGGAAGACGGCGTCGTCGGTTCGGGCGGAACGGATCTGCTCGGCTATGGCCGCGGCAGCAACGCCTGGTCGCTCACCCTGACGCCCACCTTCCAGAAGGGCATCTACTTCATCCGCGGCGAAGTCGCCTACGTGAAGGTCGACAACGGCACCGGCATCGGTTTCGGCAGCACCTTCACCAACGACAACCAGACCCGCGTCGCGCTCGAGTCGGGCGTCCTGTTCTAGTCGCGTCGTTCCTCCCTAAACCTGTGGCGGCCGCTGCACCTCGGTGCGGCGGCCGTTTCTTTGTCAGGCGTGCAGCACCTGGCCGTAGGCGTCCAGCACAGCCTCGTGCATGGCCTCGGACATGGTCGGGTG
>FTIV01002246.1_pt1 | contig 12467 bp, 12 predicted proteins | sample 1658621 | NCBI WGS metagenome assembly FTIV01 (sample SAMEA3914841, study PRJEB12502) | metagenome | biome: forest; material: soil | place: Canada | collected 2011-07-05 | depth 0.3 m | reverse complement strand
ACATACATGGTGCGGCCGCGCATGCAGCCCTTGAACAGGCCCTGCAGCGTCTGGCGCATCTCGGCCGGCGCCATCCAGTTGTTGGTGGGGCCCGCGTCGTCTTCCTTCTCGGAACAGATGAAGGTGCGGCTCTCGACGCGGGCCACGTCCTTGGGATCCGAGGCGGCGTAGAAGGAATTGGGACGTTTGTCGGGATTCAGCCGCGTCAACGTACCGGCGGCCACCAGTTCGTCGGTGAGCTGGCCCCACTCCGCTTCCGAGCCATCGCACCAATGCACGCGGTCGGGCTGGGTGAGGGCCGCGATGTCGCGCACCCACTGCACCAGCTTGGCGTGCTTGGTCGGCGCCGGGTCAAGGCCAGGAATGGCGGATTGGACCAAGGGGCTCTCCCCAAAGCGAGATGATGTGTCAGACATCAGTGTAGTCGTGTCACATATCATAATAGGGGGCAAAAGCGGCGATTGCAACAGATCGCACGACCTGCGCACCACGCCGAAATGGTGCTTCGGCGGCCTCGGGCCCCTCGCTTCAGGGCGACTCCTTGGCGGAGTCGGCTTCAACGCCGACCGTGCCCTCGGAGTGGGTGGGTGTTCTCAGCGCCCACTGGGCGCCGACTACCGCACCCTTCACAAAAGGCAGCGCAGCCAAGGTGACTGCGCCAACTAACGGGAGGAGAGCGACGACGACATACGTCGTCTGCCATTTCCAGATCACGCTCATCGCAAGCAACGGCGCGACGACCAGGTGGCCAACCAGGAAGATCGTGAAGTAGGGCGGCGCGTCATCGGACGGGTATTGGCCATTGTCATGGCCACAGGTCGGGCACCGGGATTCGATCTTCAGATAACCAGCGAAGAGCTTCCCCCTTCCGCAACTTGGACAGTGCCGGGTCAGACCGCGTCTGAGACCCACCAAGAAGGACCTGCGATCAGTTCCCATTGAGGAGAGGGCCTCCGCCCCACTTGTTGTTTCCCGTCCGGTTCTCATCAGAACGTCCGACGCTTTTCCTGCCTCGCGTGCCTCTGAGACAGAGACAGAGCGGGCAATCCGGCCGAAGCGGCTCGCACGCCATTGCCGATAGGACCGGGGCAGTTGGGCAGCCACATCAACTGTGCCGCCTGGAACGGATCACTTACGTTCCGGCAGCAGGAATTTCACCAGCGCCGCGATGGCGAGAACGATCAGGACCAGGACCAACAAAGCGAGGAGGCCTGGCCCCCAACTCATTGCCCACATGTCATACATCTTGGCGACGCTGTGCCTTCGACCTGCACGAAGGTCTCGTTCGGCGATCGATCGTCACCCATGACGATCGGCAGGCCGGTCATGCCCTCATGCCCGACGAGGCCCGTCTCCACCCGGCGATGGTGGGTCGACCTCGCCACTACGGACACGATGCCGCTCTCGACGAAATAGCAGTATTCAATGGGCCGGCTCGGGCCCTCAAGGGATTGCCTCAATTCCGGAGATGCCCGTGACAGATGCGGAACGAGTATCGCCAGGTCTTCTGGCGACAAGTATTTTAGCAGCCGATTGGGGCTTTCAAGGGCGCTGGAGGACACGGCTCTTCCCGAAGCTGGGGCAAGAGCACGACCCTCTCTCAAGCACCTGAGCCCTGAAGACATCCAGGCGATGACCGAGTATGTGCCTCAATGCGAGTACCAACAAGATGCGTGGCGCGGGCGAATGTTCGGTTGGCCGAGCGGCTCGTGTTTTTTTGCGCTCGATCAACGAGAAGCGCGACCAATCGAGGCAGGGTTCCTGGGCCTGTCCAGACGAACGAGCACCACGTGTCGCCATATCGGGTCACACTCTTGGCGGAAGACGGTTCGCTACAGGACGAGCGCGCGATTGACTGCGCGCATGACGACGAGGCGATAGATCTCGTTGGTGCGATTGAGCATCCCCACGCCATGGACGTCTGGCAGGCCGATCGCCACGTCGCGCGGTTCCCTCCCCGGTTAGGTAGGTTGCTTGATCCAGCCTTGCCTGACCCGGTGGCGAAGTCATAGCGGTGGCACATCGCTCTCTTCACTCGGCCGATCAAGCGCTGTTAGTTTCGTTCTGCGTAATCAGGGAAACCAGCTGGGCGAGTTCTCGTTTCCGTTCGGCGATTGTCTCGGTCGTGGTGTTGACACGTTTTCCATCGCGAAGCTCGGTTGTGGTCAGGATGCCCGCCCGGAGGCCCTTCAGGCTCGCTTCCAGGGCGCAGCGGCGGTCCTTGGCCCAGGTCCAGATGTCGTCGGCCATCAGTTCGACCTCCACGCCCTAGCCGTGAAGCAACGGTCAAAGATGAGTTGCCGCCTGAGTGTGCGGGGCCGCCAACTTCGCCTGCCTGACGTTACACTCAAGCCTGCTCACTGCTATCGAAAAAGCAGCTCACGGAGCGGAGCGTGGCGCTCGTTCGGCGAGATAGTCAGCTCGGCTCAGGGGGGGGTGGAGATGTGCTTCCTGCGCCGGGGCCGATCGTGCAGACCAAGTGCCCCGCCTCCCAAAGCTCGATCACGTACCGGTAGCCGCTGGCCCGAGCCCGGTGCGCCGCGTCCTGTAGGTTGCGACACTGCATGCTGTCGTAGGCTTGCACGTGACCCTTCGCATCTAGGTACCGGAATTGATAGGTACGCACAGCTTGTGGCCCACCTCACGCAGCTGACTCATACGCGCTGGCCACCGCCCGAGCGAGACGAACTGCAGTCATCGGCTCCTGGGTGGATCACTCCTCAGCCCCCACCACGGTCCACACCGCTCGACTAAGGTCCTCGATCGTTATGGGCTTCTTGAGCACCATCGCTGCGCCGATCTCGTCCAGAGCCAAGGAATCCGAATAGCCGCTGCAGAACACGATCGGCAGGTGCGGATATTTGGCCTGGGCGCGGCGGGCGACCTCAGCGCCAGTCATCACTGGCATGGCGTAGTCGAGGACGAGGGCGTCAGGTCTCTCCGCGTCGAGAAGCGCGAGCCCCGCCGGTCCATCGGCAGCCTCCAGCACGATGAATCCTTCACTCGCCAAACCGTCGCAAAGGCTCCGGCGGACCAGGTCGTCGTCGTCCACCACCAGCACGGTGAGCGTTCTCTGGGTATCCGTTCTTGTCGGCTCGACAATCGCGGGGGCAGGCTCGATGTTGGGTGGTTCGATCTGCGGCAACAAGATACGCACCCGCGTTCCACCTCCCAGCTTGCTGGTGATCTCGCAGTTGCCGCCGCTCTGGCGGGCGAAGCCGTAGACCTGCGCCAAGCCCAGTCCGGAACCAGTTCCCTTCTTGGTGGTAAAGAAGGGCTCCGCCGCGCGCGCCAGATCGTCTTCGGACATGCCGAAGCCATCGTCCGCGACCTCTATGACAATGCGACCCGCATCGACGACGGTCCGAAGGCGAATCTCGCCGCCAGCGGGCAAGGCGTCACGAGCATTGACGATCAGGTTCAAGACCGCCAGCTCCAGCTGCGTGGCGTCGGTGTTCGACCAAGCGCCCGCCCATCCGAGCTTGATATTCAGCTCCACGTCCGGGCCGAGCGCATGTCTCAGGAGCGCGTCGCCGCGACTCAAGGTCTCGTCCACCTCCACCGGCTCCAGGCTCATGCGCTGGGTGCGGGAGAACGCCAGGAGCTGACCGGTGACCTTGGCGCCCCGGTTCGCAGCCTCCAATGCGTTATCGACGAAGCGGCGGTGGGGAGCGTCCGTTTCGATGCGGCGCTGGAGCAGTTGAAGGTTGCCGATCACGGCGGCCAGGAGGTTGTTGAAGTCGTGGGCGACGCCACCCGTCAGCCGGCCGATCGCCTCCATTTTTTGGGCCTGCATGAGGGCCTGTTCGGCCTTGAACTTCTCGTTGATCTGCCACTGAACCTCCAGAAGGGCTTCCTCAAGCTCTTTGGTCCGTTCGCGAAGGCCGCGTTCGAGCTGCGCGTTGTCGAGACGCAACTGTCGTTCGGTAAGGGCGCGGGAGATGACCGGCAGCAACGTCCCGAGCTTCAGGGGCTTCAACACATAGTCCAGGGCTCCGCTCTTCATCGCCTCCACGGCGGTGGCGATCGTGCCCTCGCCTGTCATGATCAGGCCGACGAGATCGGGGTCCCGTCCCTGCGCTTCGCGCAATAGTTCGACGCCGCCCATCTCCGGCATATTGAGATCAGCAAGCAACAGCGCGAAGCGACCGTAGTTCAGTGCGTCAAGCGCCGCCCGTGCATCCGTGAAGCCCAGAACCTCATAGCCGCGCGCAGTCAGCGTGGCGCGAAGAGCATCGACGTTGGCCACCTCGTCGTCGACGACGAGGATGCGCACCGGTTCCAGTGCGCTCGCGCTAGCCGGTCTGGGATCGGGGTCGTTCATGGCTGTACCCCTGCCGCATGACGCACCAGCGCGGCGCGAATCTCGCGCATTTTTGGCGGTTTGCCGAGCACTTGATCGACGTGCGGTGGAACGTCGTTCTCGGCGAGCAAGCCCTGGCCCCACCCGGTGAGCAGGAGCACAGGCGTCGACGGCGACAGGCCCTTGATCGCTGCGGCTACCAGCCGGCCATCGACGTAGGGCATGCCAAGATCGGTGATCACGGCATCGAAACGTACGCTTTCGACCAATGACGTGGCGAAGGTGTCGATTCCGGCCTGGCCGTCGTTGGCTGTGACCACCACGTGTCCATCGTTCGTCAGAGCGTCGCTAAGGGCCTTGAGCAGGACTGGGTCATCGTCCACCAACAGCAGGCACATGCGTGGAGGATACGCATAGGTCTCGCTATCACTCCCCGCCGCCTCGGCCCCAGGCGCCCGCGCCGCGAAGATCAAGGCCACGGTTGTGCCCTCGCCGGGCGTTGAACTGATGTCGATCTCCGCAGCGTGCCGTTGCGCCACGCCATAGACCATGGCCAAGCCGAGACCGGTGCCACGCTCGCCCTTGGTAGTGAAGAACGGCTCCAGGCAGCGTCGCCGGGTCTCGGCATCCATGCCGACTCCGTCGTCGCAGATCTCGATCCGGACGGAGCCGCTGCCAGCAACGTCAGAGGCCATGGACCGTACGGTCAGGACACCGCCGTTCGGCAGGGCGTCCACCGCATTGAACACGAGGTTGATCAGCGCCTCGCGGATCTCGCTTTCCACCCCTGTTACGGCCGGGAGGTCTTTGGCGAGTTCTGTCTGCACCGTGACGACTGTGCCGCGTTGGATCGCCATGTCGCTCCAGCGGGCCTTGGTCAGGTCCAGAACCTGCTTCACCAGCTCGTTAACCTGCACTGGCGCTGAGGTCAGCTGCGGCTCGCGCTGACGGTAGAACTCGCGCATGCGCGAGATGGTATGGCCGACGTCATCGACGGCCCGCTGGATGACCTCAAGCTGGCCGCGGGCTTCGGGGCTGAGGCTGGTCTCGGTCTCCAGCATGGATTCGGTGTAGAGGGCGACCGGAGAAAGGGCGTTATTGATATCGTGGGCGATGCCGCTGGCCATTTGGCCAAGGGCCCGAAGGCGCTCCTGCTGCATCACCGCCTGCTGCGATTGGCGAAGATCGTCGTAAGCCGTCTGTAGAGCGCCATATAGCTGAGCCTGATGGGCCGCCAGCGCCACGTGCTCGCTCAATTGACGCAGGAATTCGCACTCGCCGCTGACGAAGCCATCGGGCTGGAGGCGCGCCACCACGAGGACGCCGAACACCTTGCTTTCGACCTGCAGCGGCGCCGCCACCATCGAGCGCAGGCCGCCGCCAGCCAAGCGTTTGGGGAATGGGAAGTCGAGGCCGGCGATCTGCGGCTCATAGACCAGATTGCCGCGCACGCACCGCGAGAGACCGTTCTCGTCGATGTCCACCCTGGCTCGTTCGGGCATGGCTAGCGCCATGGCGAGCGCCTCACTGTTCGCGCCAACCGCATCGACGATCAAGACCCGGTCGACGTCGTCGAAGGTACACAGGCACGCGAAGTCGACCAGCAGCTGTTGCTCCACGCTGCGCACCACGACCTGAAAGATGCTGTGCAGGTCCTGGCGGTCGCCGATGGCGCGGGTGATCTGGTGCAGGAGATTGAGACGCTCCACCTGCGCCCGCGCCTTCTCCTCGGCCTGGCGGCGCACGCCCATCTCCTGAGTCAGACTGTCGTTCGCCGAAGCCAGCTCGGCGGTGCGCTTGGTGACCCGCTGATCAAGCTCAGAGTTGAGACGCGAGAGTTCCGCCTCGGCCCGAATGCGTTCGCGCATGTCCTGCGACGCCATCTGCATCACCGACAGGAGCAGGACCAGGTAGCCGGTGATCCTGCCGAGATGGGCCACCATGGCGAAGTCGTCGGCCGGCGCGCGCGAATAGAGCATTACGACATTGGCCGAGATCAGCACGGTGGCAGCCCATACCAGAGGGCGCAACAGGCGGTCTCGTTCACGTCCGCGCCACGCCACAATTCCGACCAGCGCCCAGAGCGCTGGGGCCACGATAAGAGCCGGTCGCGTGATGCCTAAGAGCCCCGGCGCGAGGTAGGTCGGCAGGTGTTGGTAGGCGACAAAGAGGGTCGCGCCGAGTGCAATAGTGAGCAGGGCGAAAGCAGCCAGACTCAAACCGCCACGCGCCCGCCAGAAAAGCGCAGCGATGGCAGCAAGCGGAAGAAGATGTGCCGCTGGCGGCCAGGTCGATGGCCGCAGGACGGTCTTGGCCGCAGCGATTGGTGACAGGGAACCGAACCACTCGACGGTCACCAATACATGGATGAGTTCAAGGAGGCAGGTGGCCGCAAACGCGAGTGCAAGGCGTTTGGCTAATTCGCTTTCCGAGTGCTCGCCGGTGTCCCAGAGCAGCAGTGCCAGAATGCCAGAGAGAAGCGCCACGCCGGTGTCGAGGATGGTGTGGAGGTCGGGATAGTCGTGGCGTCCGATGGCCAGGAGTGCGACGCCCAGGATGGCGTAAATTGCCGTCACCGAAGCCACCACACGGGGCGGGCTAAGGGAATTGACGGGTCCAAGGGCCAGTGCCCGAGGCTGCTTCAGTCTATGCAAGACATCCACCTCGAGCCGTACTCTTAGGGTACACGCAATGGTAACCCAACTGAGGGGGCCTTCAACCCCTCCCTGTGGGATGCCGTGTCCTGGGCGCTCACCGAACGCGAACTTGATGACCAACGCTCTGTCAGCAACCTCAGCTACGGCCGCGCACACTCTCGGGTGACCGTATGGCTCCGCAAGAACTGCGCTCCGCACATAGCGGAAGGCAGCCACCGTCACTGTATTCTCGACCTAGTTCGCGAGCTGGCGCGGCGCAACGGCTAGCGCTCGCGCTACCTTGTCTTTGTCGCCTTGCCCCGAGCCACACCGGACTTCGCAGCGTCCCGCCGCTCCCGCCCCAACTGTCCCAGCCCACTTTTCTTGGCGAGCTGCGACCGCGCTTCGGAATATGCTGGCGCGACCATCGGATAGTCCCTCGGCAGGCCCCACCTGACGCGATACTGATCGGGCGTCTGACTATGATCGGTGCGTAGGTGGCGCTTCAGCGATTTGAATTTTCGGCCGTCCTCAAGGCAGATGAGGTGGTCGGGCGTGAGGGACTTCTTGATGGAGACAGCGGGCGCGCCCCTCGACGCTTCGGGTACGGCGGTGACGCCGATGGCGATCGCGGTGAGAGCGCCGTGCACTTGCGCGATGAGTGTGGGAAGGTCGGCCATGGCGACGGCATTGTTGCCGACGTACGCGGCGACAACATCGGAGGTCAGGTCGATCACCCGGATTGGTTCATCGCTCACGTGCGTCACCCCTCGAAACAGCGAATCATTCAGCAGAGCTATTGTGCTTCCTGTGTGGCGCTACTTGGAAGCTAAACGTGAAAACTGAAGAACACGGGCCGCGCCAATGTCAGTTCACTCCGGGTCTATCCAGTTGGTCTGAAGGCCGTCCTGAAGCGTAGCCATTGCGGCAAGCGCCTCCCACCTGCGGGCGGTCCTCTCCCACAGAGCTTTTGCCTCGGGGTCGTCCATGAGCAGTGCCGTCGCAAAGGCGGCCTGGGCCTTAACGCGATACTGCTCGGCGCTCATCATGGCGGGTGTCCGGTCGGCAAGTCGGCCTGGGATCCTTTGTATTCCCCTCGAATGAAGAAGTCCTGCCGCACCGCCGCAAGAATTCGACGCCTGCCGCGTGATCTGCGGCTGCGGATTGATGCCCTCATGAAGAGTGTTGACTTGTGTCGGCGCGCGATCGGGCGCTCCGTGCAGCACTGGCTACGACTGGTGCGGTTCCCGCTGATGCACGCGCTCATCATCGAAGACGACGCCTTTATCGGCTTCCTGCTTCAATCGCTGCTGGCAGAGGTTGGGTTCTCGACCTTCGACTGCGCCTCCACCCAAACCCAGGCCGTCGTCGCGTGCCGAGCACACCGGCCTAACCTCATCACCGCAGATGTGCGGCTTGCCCAGGGTACCGGCTTTGGCGCGGTGGACGAGATTGTGCGCGAGTTCGGATTGATCCCGACGGTCTACGTGACGGGCAACGCAGATGAGCTGTCCGGTCGCACCGATCCCGTCTTCCGCAAGCCGTTTTCAGAAACCGGGTTCAGCGATACGGTTATGCGCTTGCTTGCGCATTAGCTCAGGACCGAGGTCGCGAACTTCCGACGTGTTCTGGTGCAGGCCCTGTTCCAATCCCTCTCCCACGGCAGGCGTTTAACCACGCCCCTACACTCCAACTTCACCGCGACCGACGTAGTGCTCACAGCTACGTGGGGTCTGGAGGTGGCGGATGTTCGGACGCACTCTTGCAGTTGTCGTCGTGGCGTTGCTGTTCCACTGCGACGCCTTCGCGCAGGACAACCTGCCCAAGACGCCGGCGGACCTTCAGATCGTCGTCAAGATGGAGACGGCCAAATCGCTGATGGCGTCGGACGAGCAGTATCCGGTCATTGTCAGCGAGCTAGAGCCTGTCGCCGCCGACGGGGAGCTTTATCGCAGGCTCTCTCCCGCCTATCGCCACGACCTGGACGTCATGCTCGGCTTTGCGGCATTCAGGCTGCAGCGGCCGTCGCTGGCCCACGCCGCGTACGTGCGCGCCAGCAGCTCGCCTCCCGCCACTTACGACGACTGGGTATGGCGAATGGAGACCGCCAAGCTGGATGCGGACTTTGACGACGCCTACCTCGCCTTCAAGACCCTGCGCGCCAGGGTCCCCGGCTTCGAACAGGGCCTCGACGACCGGACCGTCTCGGTCCTGGACCAGGGCTTCGGACGCCTCAAGGATGCCAGCGCCCAGCCCGATTGGGAGAGCTATCTCGCCGCCCAAGGCTGGCGTCCGCACGATCCTTTGTTCTCGCCGGATGTCATCCGGCTCCACTATGCCATCAGCCTGCTGGGCTCCGGCCACTCGGACGAAGCCGCCCGCCTGGCTGATACTTTCACCGAGCCGATCGTCCTGGCCGTCATCGGGGCCGACAGACGCTTCGACGCGATCACCGCCGGCGATCCGTCGCACTGGGACGGGGCGGCTGCCGCGCAGCGCCGCCTGCTCAGCTTCCAGTCACAGGCGAGGGCGCACCCACAGTCGCTCGCGTGGCAGAGCGCAGTAGCCAGCCAACTCTATGGGCTGGGACGCTCTGTCGAAGCCCTCGCCGTCGTCCAGAAGGCCCTGGCCACGGCCCAGCAGACCTCGGCCACTGAGCGGGTGGTGAGTCCGGGCTTTTCCGGAGACTACGACCACGCCCTCGGGCAGAAGTCCTTCTTCCTGTTCAGCCTCGGCCGCTACGACGAGGCCCTGGGCGTGGCGGCGGGAGTCGGCGCCTGCGGTCCGTGCGGGCCTAACACCGACACCGCCCTGCTTCAGGCGCATTGGCTCGTGGACCTGGGCAGGGGACGCGAGGCGCTCGACCAGCTGGCGCCGGTCTCCATGTCGAACCTGACCCTTCCCTCGCGCATGACGCTGGCGCAGCTCAGGGCCTGCGCAGCCGGACAGACGGGGGAAGCTGACATCCGGTTGGAGGCGATGCGGTACCTGGAGGGGCACGGGTCGGACGATCCCTCAAGACTGATCCGCGCCCAACTGTGCTTTGCGGACACAGCTGCCGCCGCGTCCACCGTCAGGGCCTCGCTGGCCGACCCTCGCCAGCGGCACATCGTCCTGGCCGAACTGCAGCTGTACCTACCGGATGGCGTGTTGACGCCTCTCCAGGTCGCCACGGAGGATCGCCTGCAGCAGGTCCGCGACAACGCCGAGGTCCGTGCCGCAGTGGCGATCTACGGCCGCATCCGTCGCCAAGCCATCCGCAAGGATGAGCTCTACTAGGGTTGCGGAAGACAAGCAAAAGCAGGAGATCGCCGCCATGCGTTTGGCCAATAGCCGCACCTAGGCCGTTCTCTGGAAATGGCTGGGTGGCAGCATCCACCGAGGGCGCAGCCCGCCGCGTGCGTCTTGGTCAATCGCCTCAAAAGACGTCGGGAGCAGACGCCGGGCGTCTCCGCTTCAGCGGTGCTTGATCGACCTCCTTGAGTCGAACCCCGGCGCCCAGCGTGTCGGCAGCGATGAAAAGGACGCCGGCAGCTTCCAGTGTCGAGACCAGAAGCTGACAGTTGGCCGCTGTGATCGGCGCCTCGGCATTGGTCGCTTCCGCACGCCTGATTGTGTTCAGCGCAAGGCCAGTGCGCTCGGCGAGGTCCGACACCGACATGTTTAGGAGGCCCCTGGCTGCTCTCAATTGTGCGCCGGTGACCGACCGGTTGTTGCGCCGATGATTGGCGTCCATGTTCATGGTTGACTGTTAACACCCATATTGATATATAATGACCATACCGACCTGCACGGAGCCTTGATATGACTCATCGTAATCCCGATCCGCCCTTTTGTCCGGTCCATGGAAAACCGGCCAAGCGCGCGTCCTGCGCTTCATGCAACGCGGCCTATATGCGTGGCTATCTGCGCCGACGCCGCGTAGAAGCCCCCGCCCAAGCTATCTGGGAGCGAGCCAAGCGCCGCGCGCGCCGCCTGGGTTTGAAGTTCTCCCTTACCCGCGACGCCATCATCATCCCGAGGTCTTGTCCGGCCCTTGGCATCCCGATCGTGGTCGGCGGGGCTCGCTCGATCAACTCGCCCTCCCTGGACCGGATATTGCCGGCCGAAGGCTACGTTCCGGGCAACGTCCGGGTCGTCAGCGATCACGCCAATCGCATCAAGGGCGACAGGACGGGGCGTCAGCTGGAAGAACGCGCTCATTTCGGCACGCTCGAACTTCGCGAGGACTACGCCAAGGTTGCCGCTTACGTCGACCGGGAAGCGTTGCTGGCCGAGGTCCGCGCAAAGGCCACAGTCGGCGGCCCGGTCGGCGCCGAGTGGGCGAAGATCGCTCGCTTCCTCGACCGTGCGTTCAGTGCAAGTCAGCCAGGGTAGGTCTGCATCTGGAGCGTCCTTATCCTCTCGGAGTCGAGAGGTCCGTCGGCGGTGTAGCCGACCCAGGATTATCGCTGGGCGCTGGCGAGCTGTCAGCGATGGCTCCGGTTGGGGCGGTACTATGCGTCTCGTCATAGCTGTGACGGGGCAATAGAAGGCTCTCTAGAGTCGGAATCGCCGGTGGGTTGGCCGCCATGACGGCGCAGGCGGCCCCCGGAACACCAGCCTTGGCGTACGCTCCGCAATCATCAAGGTCGACCCTTTTGGTGGCGAGGTACGGGCCTTCCCAGTTCGGCCCCAGGTATGTTCTCTCCGCCTCAACCCAGTTCCGATATGCAACAGTGACTTGCCGGTTATATGCCTCGTAGGGGCCGCCTTCGGGTGGGTAATTTTCCTCAGCCCGTTGAAGCGTCGAGTCGGCTTCCTCGGCCGCGACCTTCTTTTGGTCGTGCGTGGCTTCATCCGCTTGAGCGCTCTGCCCGGCGGCAGGTCGAGGCGCCCCGTCAATCATTCTCGTTTCGCCTGCAGGACGACATCCGCTGCCGATCCCTGCGACCAAGACGAGCGCCAGCGCCGCCAGATGTAGCTGCCGATCTGCACCAATGGACATAGCCAACCCTCCGCAGGACAGGGTCTATTTTGCTCATCGGAGGTAAACGAAATAGGCAAAATGGCTCCTAGAGCTATTTTGCCGATCACCGCCTCATGCTGGCATGAAGTGGGAGGCGATCGTCGGGGCGAACATTCGCCGCCTGCGGAAGGCGAGGGGCCTTACGCAGGAGCAACTTGCCCACGAAGCCGGAATGGCGATGCGGTATGTCGCCGGCGTCGAGCGCGGCGAAGAAAACCCTTCGCTCAGGTTTCTTGTGAAGATCGCGGAGGCTTTGGGAACGGAGCCCGCTTCTCTTTTGGCGCGCTAAGCTCCAGAACCTGTCGGTATTGTCCTGCTGGCTGGCGTGCAGCATCGGCACTCATGGAAGGATCTAAAATTCAACCACTGTGGCTGTCGTGCAACGATGCCGGAGTGCACCACAACATCTGGTATTCGTCTCAAGTTCAGATGCTGACACCTTGAGTCACTCCTCCCGAATAGTGACTCCCGGAGTCACGTTACGGGGCAAGATTGTTGACGCATCACCCGGTCTTCCGCC
>FTIV01001155.1_pt5 | contig 12470 bp, 17 predicted proteins | sample 1658621 | NCBI WGS metagenome assembly FTIV01 (sample SAMEA3914841, study PRJEB12502) | metagenome | biome: forest; material: soil | place: Canada | collected 2011-07-05 | depth 0.3 m | reverse complement strand
CAGCAGGCCGACGGCGACGCCCAGGTAGCGGTGGACCAGCAGCAGCCAGCCGGGAATGGGCAGTCGCCTGCCCGTCCGTCCGCCCGGCTCGGATCGATCAGAAGGAATAGCTGTACTTCACGTGGAAGGTGCGCGGCACGCCCAGGGCATGGACAAGATAGGCGTCGCCCGTGTCGTCGGTGAAGGCCCGCCGCACCGAGGTGGCGTAGGTCTCGTCGAACAGGTTCTCCACCCGCATCGACAGCCGGTGATGGCGCCCGGGCCCGAAGTCGACGTGGGCGTTCAGGTCGAACACCACGTAATGGCCGTGCTCGACCCGTCCAAAACCGCTGGTCACGTCATCGCCGATGCTGCCCACCCAGTTGCCCAGGAAGGAGACACCGTAGGGCTGCCCCACCGGGTGGTAGTCGATGCCGCCCTGGGCGATATCCCTGGGGATGGCCGCCAGTTGCAGCGTCGAGCCCTCCGGATGCGAATTGTTGTGGGTATAGGACAGGTTGGCCGACAGCGAGGGGGTGATCTGCGCGGTCACCACCGCTTCGACGCCGGTGGTCCTCTCCTTCTGCGGGTCGTTGATGAAGGTGAACACGTCCGGATCGGGCGTCGGGCCGTCCAGGCTGATCAGGTCGCGGGTGGTCCGCCAGAAGCCGATCACTTCCCAGCTGATGCTTCCGCCCGAGGTCGGCAGGCGACCGCCGACGGAGGCGTTCAGGTTGATGCTGTGCTCGGGACGGAGGTTCGGATTGCCCACCTCGCCGTTGTTGATCGGATCGATGGCGAACAGCTCCTCGGCGTCCGGCAGCTGGAACGAGGTCCCGCCCGCGGCTCGCACGAACAGGGCGTCGGTCACGTCGAATTGGCCGCTGACATTCCACACCGTGGCGTGCTCGCCGACGCTGGGGGCGTTGTAGCGCACCCCGGCGGCCAGATGGGTGCGGGGGATCAGGTCCGGCGTCAGCCGCAGCTGGCCGAACACCGCCTGGGTCTGTTCATTCTGCTGGGCGATCAAGAGCACGTCGTCCCGGCCGCCATAGGCCTGCAGGTCGTAGCCCACGACCGTCTCGACGCCCCTGGTCGGTGCGAACTGCGCCATGGCGTTCACGCCATAGTCGTGGAAACCCCAGAACTCATGGGGATCGACCACCACCCGGGCGCCGCCGATATTGTCGGTCTCGTTGTAGTGCGAGGCCCAATCGTGCCAGTAGCCCTTGACGTAGACCTGCAGCATGTCGCTGGGCAGCCAGTCGATCTTGGCCGAGGCCAGCTCCTCGTTGCGGTCGTTGGTGGCCATGGCCGCGTCGGTCGGCCGGATGGAATCCACAAAGCCCTGGGTGTGCTGGTATCCGGCGCTGAACCTCAGCTGGTCGGAAAAGTCGTAGGCGTATTTGCCGCCCAGGGTGGTCAGGCGATATCCGCGATGGCGATCCGTCGCGCTGGGCTGGAAGTCCGCGGTGGGGAACGGCTGGAAGCCCACGGCCTGGTCGTGCGAAGCGTAGGCCACGAGCTTGTGGCCGCCGATCGAACCGGAGACATAGCCGTCGACGTCCCAGGACTGGTTGGTGTCGCCGCCGGCCTCGAGCTTGCCGGTCGTCTGATCGGTGAAGGGCTTGGTGATGATGTTGACCACGCCGCCCACCGCCTGGGTCCCGTAGAACAGGCCCTGGCCGCCATCCAGCACCTCGATGCGGTCCACCATGTGGGCCGGGATGGTGTCCAGCGGCGCGGTGGTGTCATAGAGCCGGTTGGAGATCCGCACTCCGTCGACCAGGTAGAGGATTTCGCCCGCCCGCGAGCCCTGCAGCGAGGCGTCGACATAGCTGAACGGTCCGTTGCGCGGGGCGAGATACAGGCCTGGCACCGAGACCGACAGCGCCTGGGAAACGTCGTTGAAGCCGCCGTTCTCCAGCTGCATCGGGGTGATCACGCTCACCCGGTTGCCGTAATGCGACAGCTGGGCCGGAAGAGTTTCTTCCAGGTGGCCGGTGACCACCAGTCCCTCCACCTGGGTGGAGTCGCCCGCGTCGGCGTCGACCGCCTGCGCAGCGGACAGGCCTCCGGCCGCCCAGGCCAGGCTAATGGCGGCGGCGCACGTCAACAGGTTGCGTCGCAGACGCGGCGTCGCGGTATGGTCGGACATTGTCGTTCCCCAGATCAGGCCCCGAAAGGAAATACGGCCCAGCCCGGCCGATCCCTTACCCCAGCCTTGCAAGGTCCCCGGAGCTCGAGCCACCCAGGGCGGCGGCGAGCTGTTTGCGCGCCCGATGAGCCCGGGTTTCCACCGCCTTGGCGCTGACCCCCAGCACGTCGGCGGCCTCCTTCTGCGACAGGCCCTGCAGGGCGGTGAGCACCAGGGGCTGCTTCAGGTGGACGGGCAGGGAGTCCAGCGCCCGGTTCAGCCGCCGCAGGGTCTCGTTGGCGATCTGCGTCTGGTCGGCGAGGGCGGCCTCGTCCGGGATCTTGTCCTGCACCTCGGGGGACAGGCCGACGAGGGAGAACACCCGCCGCCGCACGACGTCCTTGCGGGCCCGGTCGCGGCACTTGTTCAGCGCGATGCGGCGCAGCCAGACCCCGAAAGGACGGCTCCGATCATAGCTCTTCAGCGCCTTCCAGGCCGCTGCGAAGCTGTCTTGCAGCACGTCATAGGCGTCTTCCGGCGTCGCCACGTGACGGCGGATGAAATTGTAGAGCCAGGACTTGTGCCGCCGCATCAGCGCGGTGAATGCTGTGTCTTCGCCTCGCAGGACACCGGCGACCAACTCCCCATCGGTCGCGTCGGCAGGGGTCACGGCGGGCTGCGCATCAGGGCCAGGATGATGTGTTCGTCGAAGTGTTTGCGCTGTTCCGGGGTCAGGACCGCGCGGACCTGCAGGACATAGAGGATCGACTCGGTGTGCAGCCGGCCGACGCCGTCCTGGATGCCCTGGATCGAACTCTTGGCGTCGGCGCTGAGCGACATGTCGGTCGCCACCGCGCTCGCGAGCCGGGCGTTAGACGTGTAGATGTCGGCCCAGATGACGTTGTGCTTGCGGGTGAAGTCCTCGTCGATCGTCTCGATCTGCTGCTTCTGGGCCGCCGTCAGCTTGAAGTCGTGATCCAGCAGGGTGTCCACCGACTGGCGGACGCTGTCCTGGCCGAGGCGCGAGCCGCCGCCGATATGCGGTCCGAGTTCACCCAACCGGGCGCCGACGAAGCCCGCCGCCGCCGCGATCAGGATGGTCAGGATCAGCCCGCGCCAGGCGGCGGCGTTCATAGGCCGCTTTCCAGCCTCGCCATCGGTCCGACCTCGGCATAGCTGGCGTAGAGCGCCTGGACGTCGTCGGGTCTGGGCGCACGGCTGGACGACCAGCCCAGCGCCAGTCCGATCGCCAGCGCCATGCCTGCGGCCAGGAGCTGGAAGCGGAACGTGCCGCCGGCCGCGGCCTCGGCGCCGCGCATGGCCTGGATGCGCCGCCAGACAGCCGGTTCGAGCTGATCCAGCGCGTGGTCCCCGGCCGGGGCGGGCAGAGCTCTCAGCAGATCGTCGAGACGGTCGGCCATGGGGGCATCCCTAGGTTTTGGGCGGGCTGGACGAGGGCGGCGGTGAGCCGGTCTGGGCGTTGGGCCGGGTCAGGAACCGGTCGCCGATGACCTTGCCGTCGGGCAGCGTCACCTGCAGGAACAGGCCGCCATGCTCGCCGCTGCGCAGCGGGTTGAGCACGACCGACACCTTGTCGCCCGGATGCAGCACGTTCGAGCGCCATCCCTGGCGGGCCAGGTTGTTGGGGCTGTTCAGCTCGACGCCCCATTTGTCCGAGCCGCCCTTGCCGTCCGGCACGTCGACTTCGATCCACGAGTGGGGATTGGTCCATTGGAAATCGTGGACCGTTCCGACCAGGGTGACCTGCTTGTCCCGATCGAACATGGCGAAGGAATGGTGCGCCCACGCCGGCGCCGCGACCATCGCCACTGCGGCGGCAAGGCTTCCCAGGGTGGCTGTCTTCATTCGATTCACTCCCAGTTCCTTTCTACGAGGAACGGCGCACCTTGTGCGCCGGAAAACCTAGTTTACCGACGCCCCATGCGCCACAGCTTCCTACGGTCTTATACGCGCCGCGGCTCTGGGCCCCTCATGAGGCGCCCCGCCGCGCGGACCCGGACTCGCCGGGGCGAGTTGCGCTAACCTGCACGCAGAACCCCGAGGACCCTCGCCCATGAACCAGATCACGTTGGATGTCGCGCAGGCCCTGGTCGCCGCGGCGCTGAGCCATGCCCGCGCCAAGGGCTTCCTGCCGCTCGGGGTCGCCGTGCTCGACACCCGGGGGGCCCTGATCGCCTATGCCTCGGAAGACGGGACCAGCCTGCGCCGGGCCGACATCGCCCTGGCCAAGGCCAATGGCGCCCTGGCCATGGGCCTGGGGTCGCGCACCCTGGCCGCCCGCTCCCGGGCCGCGCCTCAGTTCTTCAGCGCCCTGTCCCACGTGGTCCAGGGCGGTCTGGCTCCCGCGCCGGGCGGCGTGCTGGTCCGTACATCCGACGGCGTGCTCCTGGGCGCGGTGGGCATATCCGGCGACATTTCCGACAATGACGAGGCGGCCGCGCTGGCCGGGATCGCCGCGGTCGGCCTGGTTGGGGATCCCGGCGCGGACTGAACGGACTCCCGGCGCCTGCGGGTTCGACGATTTCGCCGTGCTTTAGCCGGCGCCCTGCGCTAAGCGGAAATTGCCGGGGTCGCGGAGGAAACCATGAAAGATTTCGAAGGGAAGATCGCCTTCATCACCGGCGGCGCCTCGGGTCTCGGACTCGGCCTGGCCAAGGTGTTCTCCGACGCCGGGTGCAAGGTGGTGATCGCCGACATCCGCCAGGATCACCTGGACGAAGCCCTGGCCTGGTTCCGCGGCAAGAACGCCGCCGTCCACGCCATCAAGCTCGACATCACCGACCGCGCCGCCTACGCCCGCGCCGCCGACGAGGTCGAGGCGGTGTTCGGCGCCCCGCCGCAACTGCTGTTCAACAACGCCGGGGTCAACACCTTCGGCCCCACCGAGAAGTCCACCTACGAGGATTGGGACTGGCTGATGGGCGTCCTCTTGGGGGGCGTGATCAACGGCATGCAGACCTTCGTCCCGCGCATGATCGCGGCGGGGAAGGGCGGCTACATCGTCAACACTTCGTCCCTCGGCGGCTTCCGTGGTTCGGACGGCGCGGCGATCTACTGCGCGGCCAAGGCGGCGGTGAACAATCTCTCCGAGAGCTATCAGGTGTCGCTGAAGAAGTACGGCATCGGCGTTTCGGTCTGCTGCCCGGCCAACATCAAGTCCAACATCGCCGAGGCCACCTACACCCGCCCCGAGCACCTGAAGAACACCGGCTATGTGGTGAACGAGGACAGCATCAATTCCCTGCGCCGCATCCACGCCGCCGGCATGGAGCCGACCGAACTCGCCGGCCACGTCAAGAAGGGCATCGAGGACGAGCAGCTCTACATCATCCCCTATCCTGAAGCGAAGGAGGGGCTGGTGCAGCACTTCAAGGAGATCGCCGATTCCGTCCTGCCGGAGGACGCCGATCCCGAGGGCGTGCGCAAGCGCAACGAGGCGATGAAGGCCTGGGCCGCCGAGCGCCGGCAGATGTTCGAGGCCGAGAAGAAAGAGGCCTGAGTCGGGCGAAGAGCCATGCCTGCACCCTCCGCCATCGTGGGCGTGGCGACATCCATCGCCGCGTTCGTGGGCTGGGCCAGCGCCGGACCCGCCGACAGTCCGGTGCAGGTGCTGAGCTGGGCCGACTATGCGCGGGTCTTCGGCGGATTGGACGGCGGGGAGCTTGGCTACGCCGTCCAGGCCTTCTTCCAGAACGGTGGCGGACAGGCCTGGATCGTCAGGGCCGGGGCGGCCACGCCGGAGGGCCTGATCGGTCAGGCTGACGCCCACACCGGCCTTTGCGCCCTGGACCAGGTCGACCTGTTCAACCTGCTCTGCCTGCCCGACCTGCGCACCCTCGACGCCGGAACCTACCAGCGAGTGGCCGCGGCGGCGACTGCCTGTTGCGTACGGCGCCGCGCCCTGGCCCTGCTGGATCCGCCCAGCTCGGTGGCCAAGGGCGATTTCGATGCGGCCCTGGCCTGGATCACGGCGTTTCCGGGCAGCCTTGCGGCCGCGGCCGCCAACGCCGCGGCCTATTGGCCCGAGCCGCTCGTCGCCGACCCGATGAACCAGAACGCCCCGCGCCAGATCGCATCGAGTGGCTGCGTCGCCGGCATCTGCGCGGCGACCGACGCGGCCGTCGGGGTCTGGAAGGCGCCGGCGGGGACCCTCGCCCAGTTGTTCGGCGTCCTCGACCTCGCCGTCCACCTGGACGACGACCAGGACGGGCGGATCAATCCGCTCGGGCTGAACGCCCTTCGAACCTTCCCGGTCTATGGAACCGTGGTCTGGGGCGCCCGCACCCTGGACGGCGCCGACCTGAAGGCCTCCGACTGGACGTACGTCCCCGTCAGGAGGCTCGCGCTCTACATCGAGGAGAGCCTGAGCCGCGGTCTGGGCTGGACGGTGTTCGAGCCGAACGGACCGGCCCTGTGGTCGGCCATCGGACAGGCGACGTCCGTGTTCATGAAGGACCTGCAGAGCCAGGGCGCGTTCTATAACTACAGCGTCCGGTGCGACGCCAGCACCACGACCCCCCAGGACATCGAGACGGGGGTGGTGAACCTGGTCGTCGAGCTCGCGCCGGTGAAGCCGGCGGAGTTCATCGTTATCGAGCTGCAGCTGATCGTGGCCTCGTCGGACTGATCAGTCCGCGGGGTCGGTGTTTAGCTGCGTGGCTTCGTGGAGTCGCAACTCGGCCTCCATCGCCAGCAGCGCACGGCTGCGCGGACGGACAGCGCGGGCGGGCGTCCCGACATAGAGGGTCCAGGGCTCCAGGTCCGACCTGACCAGGGTCAGGGCGCCGGTGGCCGCGCCCTCGCCGATCGTCACGCCAGGCAGGACCACCGAATTGGCCCCGATCACGCAGTGCCGTCCGACGGTCACGCGGGCGTTGTGGACACTGGTCCAGGTGGCCGGGACCGTGGGGCCGGTCAGGTGGTCACCGCTATAGTCGTCGTTGGCGGTGAACACCCGGGTCCCGGCCGACAGACCGGAGAAGTCGCCCAGGGTGAAGCCCCCGCCCCCCAGCAGGGCGACATAGGACGAGACGTGCACATGGTCGCCGATGGCGCACGGCGCTCCGGCGCAGGCCAGGGTGGTGAAGCCGTCGATGCGGACGTGGCTGCCGATGGTAAGGTTGCCCGGACCGACGATATTGGCGGTGCGATGGATCAGGACCTCATCGCCCACGGCGGCGAAGCCCAGGGCGATCAACTCGTCCCGTTCCAGGTAATCAGGCGGGGTCATCTCCGGGCGTCGGCGCGGCAGGCGCCGGTCATTCCGGCACGATCGGCTTTCCGGTTACCGGATGGAGGTAATGGAAGGGGACGAGACTGGTGTCGGGCCAGAATTTGCTGTCGCTCTCCACCACCTCGTCCGGGCCGAGGGGATCCTCCGGATAGGTCTTTGGCCAGAACACGCCGGTATAGGGCGCCTGGTGGGCCCAGCCGGTCTCGAAGTCGCCCTGCCAGGTCAGGTGGTGGCCCATGACCTTGACCTTCCAGACCCCGTCTTCCTTGACGTAGTCGTTCTCGTACAGGCCCCCCTCCCACCACTGGCGCGGCAGGTGCGGATTGATGTCGGGCTTGGAGTCGTGGCTGCCGCCCTGCAGCAGCGCCCGGAAGCGCGCCTTGGCGGTGCGGCCATCGGGGGCCACGTCGATCACGTCCTGTAGCTGCAAGTGATCGCAGAGCATGCCGAAGGCCGGCCCGTTCTTGCCGGTGAACCCCGGCCGCAGCCGCTCGCAGTACAGGCGGTGAAGGCCGGCCCGGCCCTTGAACACCCCGCCCATGAACCTCAGCTCGCCGTCCTCGGTGAACAGGTCGACCACCTCGTCATAGAGGCCCTTGTCCATGAAGTAGCCGTAGCTGTGCTGCAGCTTGCGGATGGCGTTGAGGTCCTCCAGCCGGGCCAGCCGGGCCGCCAGGATCTCCACCGTGGCCTCCAGCCGCACGATCCGATCGGCGTCGACCGTCTCCGCGCGGCCCATCACCAGCTCCGCCATGGCGTTCTCCCTGTGGTTTCCAGCCCATCAGACATCCGGGCGCCGGATCGGTCAAACCGCTTGTGCATGGCTCGCGGGGACGTCCATTCTGGCGACGACCATCGCCGGAGACTGGCCATGCACCAGATCAGGATTTCCCCCGAAGCCAGGGCCTTCGCCCGCGGCCAGCGCGGCGGCGCCGAGCACATGTTCGAGACCGTCGACCTTGCCCGCACCGCCCACGTGGTCATCGACATGCAGAACGGCTTCATGGAGCCCGGCGCGCCTGTGGAGGTCCCGGTGGCGCGCGATATCGTCCCCAACGTCAATGCGATCTCGGCGGCGGTGCGCGAGGCCGGGGGGACCAACGTCTTCCTGCGCATGACGGTCGACGCGGAGTCGATGACCAGCTGGTCCAACTGGTTCAAGTACTTCCACACCCCCGGATCGACCGCCGGTTTCGAGGACTCCTTCGGGCGCGGCCGCCACTACTGGAGCCTGTGGCCCGATCTCGACGTCGAGGACCAGGACCTCGAGGTCGACAAGACCCGCTTCGGCGCCTTCGTGCCCGGCGCCTCTGATCTGCACCAGGTGCTGCAGGCGCGCGGGATCGACACCCTGATCATCACCGGCACCCTGTCCAACTGCTGCTGCGAGTCCACCGCGCGCGACGCCATGCAGATGAACTACAAGCTGATCTTCGTCGCCGACGCCAACGCCGCCATGACCGACGCCGCCCACAACGCCACCCTGGACAACATGTGCATGCTCTTCGCCGACGTGCGCATGACCGACGAGGTGCTCGACGTCATCCGCGCCAGCGCCCGGCAGCCGCAGCCTGCGGAGTGATCTGAGACGGGCGGTCTCGACGGGTTGATCAGTGGCGTCGCGAAACTTGTAAAATACAGATAATTTGGGTAGATTCCGTCGGAGAGGTGACCATGCCCAGCCTGCGCGTTTCATCTGCGGAATTCTTGAGAAGCTACGGCCGGGTCAGCGAGACAGCGCTACGCGAGCCGGTGTCGATCACAAGTCACGGCCGCGACCGGCTGGTCCTGCTTTCGGCGGAAGAGTACGGCCGTCTGAAGCGACAGGATCGGCAGGCTCTATATCCCTGGGAACTCAGCGCTGATGACCTGCGGGCGCTCGAGGCCTCCGACGCACCGGCGGACGCCGCGCAGTTCGACTCCGAACTTTAGGCGGAATGGCGATCCCCGAGCCGCAGCCCGGCCTCGTTCTGGGCTATGCCTATCTCTGGCGAAATGAAGCCGAAAGAGGCGCGGAGGAGGGGCGAAAGCATCGGCCCGTCGTCATCGTGCTCGCCGTTCAGCGTCATGCCGGAGAAATCATCGTTACCGTCGCGCCGATCACCCACAGGCCGCCTGACGTCTCCGACGACGCAATCGAACTGCCCGCAGACACCAAGCGAAGGCTGGGCCTGGACGACCAGCGTTCCTGGATCATCGTAGGCGATCTGAACCAGTTCGTCTGGCCAGGCGTCGACCTCAGGCCAATCGGCATCGACCGATCGGAATATGCCTATGGACTACTGCCGCGAGGCCTCTATCGCGCAGTTCGGGACAAGGTGCTGGAGATCGCCAAGCGCGGGCGACTTCAGATCACGGGGAGGGATCTGCCAGCTTGACGGCGACTGCGGAGAACTACCGCTTCACCACCAGTTCCGGCGGGCGTTTGCGGGGGACCCATTCGCCCTTGCCGGGGAAGCCCTTCAGGATATCCCCGTCCCACAGGCGGATGATCCGTTCCTCGAACAGCCACTGGCCGCCGTGCTTCACCAGCCTGTCCTGGTAGTAGCCGGCGAAGCGCAGCAGGTAAGGCGGCTCGCCGTGGCATTCGGTGACGAACACGAACGAGCGCGCGCGACAGGCCTCCCCATCCCCCTCGATCTGCAGCTGGCTGGTGTGGTGCTGGCGGCCGGGGAAGTTCGGGGCGTTGCGGTAATGCTCGGAAACCTTGCGGATGCCCTCGTGGCCGACCCAGACGTCGGGGTCCTCGAACACCTCCTCGATCATCCGCGCCTCCGGCGTGAAACAGGCGATCAGGCCGTCGATGTCGCCGGTGTCCAGCGCCCAGGCGTAGCGGGCGATCACGTCCTGGACGCCGAAGCGGTCCTCCAGCGTCAGCGGGCCAGCCATCAATAGCCCACCGTGAAGCGCTCGCGGTGGTGCGCCGGCCGCTCCATCTCGTCGAGCATGGCCACGGCATAGTCTTCCAGCGAGATGCGGCTCTCGCCCTTGTCGTCATAGAGCACGTGGTCCTTGCCGAGTCGGAACTTGCCGGTGCGTTCGCCGGGCAGCAGGAACACCGAGGGCGCCAGGAACACCCAGTCCAGGTCCGGCTCGTCCTTCAGCATGTAATAGAGCGCGCGGGTGCCGCGGATGCCGCCCTTGAACTCTTCGTACTGGGCGGGGAATTCGGGGGAATCCAGGTACTCGCCGCCGTCGGCGGTCTTCAGGCTGGCGGCGCCGCCCACCGCCAGGAAGCGGCTGACGCCGGCGCGCTTGACCGCGTCGGTGATCGCCCGGTGACCATTGATGTGCAGCTGGGTGACCTCGTCGCCGCCGGCGGTCTGGCGGCCGGGGTTGAAGGCCGAGATCACCACGTCGTGGCCTTCCAGAACCTTGGCCAATGCCGGAACATCCAGCACATCGACCGGCTTGACCGTCACCTTGGGATGGCTGGGTACGGCGCCGGTGTTGCGGACGATGGCCGTGACCTCGTGCCCGCGATCCAGCGCCTCGTTCAGGATCCTGGCCCCGACAAAACCCGTGGCGCCGATCAGTGCGACCTTCATGCAATCCCTCCGTGGGTGTGGGCCGCGCTCTTTCCATGCGACGCGGCCATCGGGGTCATTAATCTCATCTGTGACGATGGGCGCAACGGCGCACGCGGCCGGCGTGCTAGCTGCTGCTGATCGCCATCACCGCCGTGGCCGTGGCGCTGGGCGCAGAGGCGCCCTCCTTAAGCAGGTCCGACGAGGCGAAGATCATGCTCGCTCCCATCCGGTCCAGGCGGGCGCGGGCGATCAGGCGGCCGGGCAGGGTGGGCTTCAGGAAGTGGGTGGTCAGCGACACGGTGGCGAACGACCGGCCATCGCCCACCCGGGTGAACCCCGCCATGGCCATGGCGTAGTCCAGCATGGTGGTGACGATGCCGCCCTGGATCAGCCCGCCGCCCTGCAGGAACCGCTCGTCCGGCTCGAAAGCCAGGACCGCCGAACCGGTTTCCGGGTCCATCTCGAGGATCGAGCCCTTCAGCGACTCCGGCAGCGCCCCGACCATGACCACGGGCTTGCCGCCCTGGTCCAGGAAGGCCTTGAGGAAACGATGCGGCGGGTTCGACGCGGGGCGCTTGGAATCGGCTGTCACACCTGTGATCCTTCCGTCATGAGCGCCGGCAAGCAACCCCTGCTGCCCGACCCGGGTTTCGACCTGCGGCACCCGGGAACCTTTGTCTACACCGGAGCAGAGTCGACCCGCGGCCAGCGGCTGAACGGGTTCTGCCTCGGCCTGAAGTCGCCGGCCAATCGCACGGCCTTCCTGGCGGACGAGGCGGCCTATGTCGCGCGCCACGGACTGACCGACCTCGAAGCCGCCCTGGTCCGGGCACGGGACTGGACCGGGCTGATCCAGGCCGGCGGCCATGTGCAGGCGGTGCTGAAGCTCGCCGCCACCCTGGGGCTGAACCTCTATCATGTCGGCGCCCACAATGCCGGGACGGACTACGAGACCATGGTCTCAGCCTGCCCCCGCCGGGTCGCCGCCCTGCCGGACGAGGCCTGAGGTGGCCCGGATTATCGGCGGCATCGGCATCTCGCACACTCCGTCCATGGGGATCGAGTACGACCGTGGGGTCGCCCAGGGATGGGCGCCGGAGTGGCGGGTCTGGTTCGACGGGGTGCAGCCGGTCCGCCAATGGCTGGAGCAGGCCCGGCCGGACCAGGTGGTGGTGGTCTATAACGACCACCTGAACCACTTCGAGTTCGACGCCTATCCGACCCTGGCCATCGGGGTGGCGGACAGCTTCCCCCAGGCCGACGAGGGCTTCGGCCTCCGGCCGTTTCCCAGCCTGCCGGGAGACACGGACTTCGGCTGGCATGTCACCACCTCACTGGTCCACGGCGGCTTCGACATGACCGTGTGCCAGACCCTGGCCATCGACCACGGGGTCTATTCCTGGCTGCCCTATATCGCCGATGCGCCCTGGCCCTGGCCGGTGCTGCCGATCGCCGTCAACATGATCCGCCATCCGATCCCCACCGCCGAGCGGCTGCGCGACCTCGGCGCGGCGCTGAGACGGGCGATCGAGCAGTGGCCCGGCGACCAGCGCGTGCTGGTGATCGCCAC
>FTIV01000715.1_pt3 | contig 12500 bp, 9 predicted proteins | sample 1658621 | NCBI WGS metagenome assembly FTIV01 (sample SAMEA3914841, study PRJEB12502) | metagenome | biome: forest; material: soil | place: Canada | collected 2011-07-05 | depth 0.3 m | reverse complement strand
GTCTATGACGCCGCGGGACTTTTTTCGGCCCCGCGGGTCTGGTGGACCTTTCGCCTGATGGGGCACGGCAAGGTGTTCGTGCTGGACGGCGGCCTGCCGAAATGGCGCGCCGAAGGCCGGCCCCTGGAGCACGGCCCGCCGCAGCCGCCCGAGCCGGCGCACTTCACCGTCTTGCCGCACCCGGATCTGGTCCGCGCCCTGGGTCAGGTTCGCCGCGCGCTGACCGACAAGAGCGAACAGGTCCTCGACGTCCGGCCTGCCGCCCGCTTCCGTGGCGAGGCGCCCGAGCCGCGACCCGGCGTTCGCGCGGGCCACATGCCCGGCGCCCTCAGCCTGCCGGTCACCGACCTGCTGGAGAGCGACGGCCGCCTCGCCGACGCCGAGGCGCTCGAGAGTCGGTTCAAAGCCGCAGGTCTCGATCTGAACGGCCCGGTGATCACCAGCTGCGGCTCCGGCGTGGCGGCCTCGACTGCCGCCCTGGCCCTGGCGCGGGTCGGACGCTGGGAGGCGGCGGTCTATGACGGCTCCTGGACCGAATGGGGCGCGCACCCGGACACCCCCGTCGTCACCGGCTCATGAAGGACTCCACCCGCCTGATCCGGTCCGGCGCCGAGCCCAGGCCGCTGGTCCGAACGGTCAATCCGCCGATCCAGCGCGCGTCAACGGTGCTGTTGCCCGACGCGGCCTCGCTCTACGACCCGACCCAGGTCTCCTATGGCCGCGCCGGCCTCTCGGTCCGCAACGCCCTCAACGAAGCCATCGCCGAGATGGAGGGCGCGGTCGGCGCGCGGCTGTTCCCTTCGGGCCTCGCCGCCATGACCGGCGCCCTGCTCGCGCTGCTCAAGGCCGGCGACGAAATCCTGGTCTGCGAACACGTCTATCGGCCCACACGGCTGTTCTGTGACCGCGTGCTGCGCCGCTTCGGCGTCAAGGTCGTGTATTATCGCCAGGACCTGTCGGCGCCCGACATCGTCTCCCTGCTCACGCGCAACACGCGGATGATCGTACTCGAGTCGCCGGGCTCGCTGACCTTCGAGATGCAGGATATCCCGGCCATCGCCGCCCATGCCCGCGAGTGCGGGGCGCTGACCCTGATGGACAACACCTGGGGCGCCGGCCTGCTGTTCAAGCCCATCGAACACGGTGTGGACCTCAGCGCCCAGGCCCTGACCAAGTACGTCGGCGGCCACTCGGACGTGTTCATGGGGTCGGTGGCGGTGCGGGACAAGGCGCTGCTGGCCAAGCTCGACGCGGCGATGCACGACGTCGGATGGTCGGTCTCGCCCGAGGACGCCTATCTGATGCTGCGCAGCCTGCGCACCCTGGCCATTCGGCTTGACCGTCACGGCCGAAGCGGCCTCCAGGTCGCCGAGTGGCTGAAGAAACGCCCTGAAGTCTTTGAAGTTATTCACCCCGGCCTGCCCGGTTCGCGGGGACACGAGCTGTGGAAGCGTGACTATTCCGGCGCCTGCGGCCTGTTCGGCTTCGTCTTCAGGCCCGCGCCCGACGCGGCGGTGCTCGCCTTCCTGGACGCCCTGAAGCTGTTCGGCCTGGGCTTCTCCTGGGGCGGCCATGAAAGCCTGGCGATCAACTGCGATCCGCAGCGCCGCCGCGGCGCGGCCATCGGCGAATATGCGGGCCCGCTCATGCGCCTGCATGTCGGCCTGGAAGCGCCCGAGGATCTGATCGTCGATCTGGCCCGGGGGCTGGAGGCCTTCAACGCCGCAAGGCGCTGACGTGGCCATCCTGATCGCGGATATTCTGCGTGATACAGGCTGCCGGCCCCGCGGCATCGTCCATGTGGGCGCCAACAAGGCCGGTGAGATGTCCCGCCACCTTTCGTTGGAGCCCGCCCTGATCGTCTGGATCGAGGCGGATCCCGCGCACATTCCTCGTCTGCACCAAGCCGTGGCGGCGGCGGGGTCCGAGGTCCGGCAGATCGTCCAGGTCGAGATGTCGCAACTCGAAATCTATGCTGGCGCGCCCTGGCCGACGTCGTCGAGACGGCGTTGATCGCAGCCGGATTGGAGAGGCTGACCGAGGTCGCCGCGCACGGCGACGTCGTCTTTCGGCGACGAGAAGCGCAGCGTCAGGCCGCCAATTGACGCAGGGCGAGATCGCGCAATCGGATCGAAAGGTCGCCCGGAAGCGCATCGCGCAAGGCGGTTCGGACGTGGCCGGGCAGGTGCTGGACACCCGGCAGGAACGGACGGTCCGTCACCGGCATCGCCCCGTATCGCAAGGCGCAACCGGTCAGGTCCCGCAGCACTGAAAGGTCGGATGCGTAGACCTGGGACAAGACCCGCAATTGCTCGGCGGTGGGGTACTGGGCCGGCGGACAGCTTGGCGCGCCGTCGGTGTCCGCCCAGGCCGACAAGCCGTTCACCAGGGCCAGGGCCTCCTGCCGCAATCGCCCCCGCTGCGGTTTGGGTTCGGCCGCGATGGCCTTGAACAGCGCCCGGGTGAATTCCAGCATCCACCATGGGGGCGCCGGCCAGAGTTTGGCCACCGGCGGGGGCGCCGCGGCGATCCCCAGCTGAGCGCACAGATCCGGAACCAGGTCGCCGCCGGCGAGGTCGACGGGGTCGAGGTTGCGGATCGACAGATTGCTCCAGCCGAACGCTTCGCCCCACCGCCTGATCGTCGGCAACGCGCTGACGGCGCCCGACTGTCGCCGGGAATAGACATCGAAGTCCGCCAGGTCTTCGCCGTGCTTGGCCTTCTGGGAGTAGTAGGACGGAAGCCAGCTGCAATAGTCCCTGAGATAGATCAGGATCCGGACGGGCGCCTCGCCGATCGTCCGCCGCAGGTCGACCAGCGGTTCCGGCTCGATCTCGAAGAAGATCTCCGACGAGATGACCACGTCTGAGGTCGTGGCGCGCCGTACGTCCTGCCTGAAGGCCTCGAGGTCGACCTCAGCCGCCCCGGTCCGGCCCCGGAACAGGCGGGCGACCCGCGTGGGTCTGGCCTTGTTGGGCCGCGGGCCCAGGGCCGGATGGACGCCGTGTTCGCGCAGGAAGGCCTGATGGTGGAACATGAAGTGCTGGATCGTCGACGATCCGGCCTTGGCCCGCCCGATGTGCAAGAACAGCAAGGAGAAACCCTTCAGATCGACCCGAAGGCGCTGGCGACCCCGGCAGGACTTGAACCTGCAACCGTCCGCTTAGAAGGCGGATGCTCTATCCGGTTGAGCTACGGGGTCTGGAAAGCACCCTGCCCCGTGTCGCGTCAGTGCGTCCAGGGTTCCATGCGGGTGGTGGCGAAGTTGTCCGCATAGGCCTTGATCAACCGCTTGGGCTCCCTGGGCTCAAACAGCTGGAACGCGATGCCGTGACGCTGGGCGTAGGCCACGGCTTCCTCGCGGGTGTCGAACGACAACCGGATCTGACCGTCCATGTCGCTCGAACTGGTCCAGCCCATCAGGCGGTCGGGACTACGCGCCGAGGCCGGCTCGAACTCCAGGATCCAGTCCCGCGTCTTGGCCATGCCCGACTGCATGGCGGTCTTGGCCGGCTTGTAGATGCGCGCGAGCATGCGAGGCTCTCCAGTTTGGATCGTCGGCCGGTGGTCGGGGCGGCAGGACTCGAACCTGCGACCCGCTGCTCCTAAAGCAGGAAATTAATCAATGGTTCCTGTAACTTAGGCACAAAACCGGCTCAATCCGACCACAATAGATGCAATGGGATAGCAGAGCCCTGCAAAACGGCAACGTCTGAGGACCGGCCCTTGACGGCCGAAAGGCCCTTCTCCGTGTCAGGCCCGCCTCATCGTGGAACCTCTTCAGCCACATCTGAGGACTTTCTGGCCGCCTTCGCAGGTGCGGCGCCCAAAATCGTGGCGAACAAGCCTGACGATGGCGGGTGATGCTGCAGCGCACTGGATTATTACGATCTGGTCGGAACGTAGTACTCTCGATGCTGCGGAGGGTTGGCGGACGAGGGTTCTGCTCACCGCGCTAAGCCGCCCCAGCGTCCGGCTATCGCCGACGTTGACTGGATATTGATGGGGTTGTTCAAGGCCATGACTTCTGACTTCGTGACGCCTGCCGCGCGGCGGCTCCGGCTGGTCCACCGCGCAGCTGCGACTGTCTCCTGGCTCGCCTTCGCGTCTTCGGCCGGGCTCGGCGCCACCGCCTGGGCGGCTGACGGCCCGGCGACTGCTGGCGCGAGCGTTGTCCTGGCGGCGGGAGCTTCCTCAGCCGTCATGACCGCCGCGCCCGCGGCTGTGACCGAGGTGATCGTCTCGGCGCGCAAACGGGCCGAGGATATCAAATCGATCCCGATCAGCGTCTCTGCGCTCAGCGGCGCCGCGGTGCGCGAGCAGGGCATAGCCAGCTTCGACGACCTCAGTCGGGCCGTCCCCAACGTCGCATTCAATACGGGCGCCATGGAGGGGGTGACCAACATCTCGATCCGGGGCGTCAGCTCCACCGCCGGCTCGTCCACCGTCAGCACCTACATCGACGACGTCTCGGTGACCGTGCCGAACCTCTTCTACGAGGGCAACATCGAACCCAGGCCGGTCAATCTCGAGCGGATCGAGGTGCTGCGCGGTCCCCAAGGCACGCTCTATGGCGACAGCTCCGAGGGCGGGACCATCCGCTACATCACCAAGGCCCCTAGCCTGGCGGGCTTCACCGAGGACCTGACCGGCGACGTATCGGGAACGGCCCGTGGCGGGGTCAACTGGTCCGGCAGCGGCGACATCAACATCCCCCTCATGGATGATAAGCTCGCGTTGCGCATCAGCGGCAGCCACGCCTACGACAGCGGCTGGATCGACCACTTCGCTCAGGATCTGGTGGACTTCGCCCCCGTGGGCGGCGGGGCCTTGCTGAACAAGGGGGTCAACTGGGATCGCCAAGATACTGCGCACGTGGCGCTGGCGTTCTCGCCGACCAGCGACCTGACCATCACGCCGGGATTCTATTACCAGAGCTTCCACGCCAACGACAGTTCGGCCTTCTACATCAACACGCCCGGTCTCGGGCTCTTCGACCAGGACAAGACGACGCGGGAGTGGAACAACGACACCCTCAAGCTCGCCAGCCTGGACGTCCATGGCAACCTGGGCTTCGCGGACCTCACTTCCGTCACGGGCTATCTCGTGCGCGACCACGACCGGCGGGAAGACGGCAACTTCTTCAACAGCGTCGTGTTCGCGGACTTCTTCCTGGCCGCCCTTCCCGGGGTCTGCCCGACCGCTTGTGCGCCCCTGCCGAACCCGGTCAACCCGGCCATCACGCCGCAGGACGCCATCAACATCATGTCGAACCTGCCATCGGCCGTGGCGCTCGACACCCATACCCAGCAGTTCACCCAGGAGCTGCGGATCTCATCGCCGAACGGCGGTCCCGGTCAACGCCTGCGCTGGGTGGGCGGCGTCTACTTCGCCTGGCAGAAGGTCCACAACAGCGACTTCCAACAGATCCACGGCGTCAACAGCGTCTTCCAGAATCTCTATGGTGTCTCACTGGAGCAGTCCTCGGCCGAGGACGCGTTCAATGGCGGGGTCCCGGGGACCGTGCTCTTCCCGAACGATATCGACGAGTACGACAATCGCACCTACGAGAGCACCCAGTACGCCGGCTTCGGGCAGGTGGACTACGACCCGACTCCCACCTGGCACCTCGGCGTCGGCGGCCGCTACTCCTATTCCAAGGAGCACTTCGATTCCGTCGAGATCGGCTTCTACCAGATCGGCAACATCAGCCCCTATCACCAGCAGGCCAACGCCTCGTCCTTCACCCCCAAGTTCACGGTGAGCCACGACCTTAGCCCCGAAGAGACGATATACGCCTCCGCCAGCAAGGGCTTCCGGCTCGGTGGCCCGACCGGGCCGATCGTGTTCGGGCCGGGCACCGTCTGCGCGCTGGACTTCGCGGCGATCAACCAGACGACCCAGCCCACCCAGTTCGCCTCCGACAGCCTGTGGACCTACGAGCTCGGCTCAAAGGGCGCGTACTTCGGCGGGCGATTCTCGGTGAATGCGGCGGGCTTCTACACGGACTGGCGCAACATCCAGCAGCAGATCTACCTGCCGATCTGCGGCTACTATTTCACCGAGAACGCCGGCGACGCGAGGATCTATGGCGGTGAAGTCGAAGCGACCTTCGGGCTCACCACGGCGCTCAGGCTCGACGCCAGCGCCAGCGCCAACAGCGCCAAGATCACCAAGTCGACCAATCCGGTCGACATCCCGGTCGGCGCCAACCTCATCGACGTGCCGGTCGACTCCTTCACGGTCGGGGCGGTCTATGACCAGCCGATCAACGCTGACTGGTCCGTGGGCGCGCGGATCGACTACGCCTATACGGGCCATTCCTACGGCAGCTACCAGACGATCAATCCCGTCGGCCAACCGAACCTGAACTACTACAACCCGTCCTACGGCGTACTGAACGCGAGTCTCAGCCTGACAGGCGCGAAGTATGTCATCTCGGTCTACGCCAAGAACCTGCTGAACGATCAGACCCTGATCCAGACGCCCGAGGTCAACACCGTCTACCAAGGCTACACCGTGCACCCCAGGGTCGTTGGCGTAAGCTTGGCCGCCCACTTCTAAGCGACGGAGCGGCGGTTGGCCGCCGGTCGGCGGGTCGCGCAACCACCATGCGCGGCCGGGCTTCGCGCGCGACTCTGCGGGGTTCACGATGCGAGGTCGCACCGTAATATTATCTTTGAGCTTCGTAATAATCAGCTAGTTTTGCCCCATGGAGTCCACCCCCTTCCCGTACCTGGCCAGGCTGAGCGTCAGCCTGCCCACCGACCTGCTTGCCCAGCTTGACCTGATGATCGGGGAGCGCGGCCTGCCGAACCGCTCGCAGACCATCGCGGAGATGATCCGTCACGAGCTGTCCGAGCACAGCGAGGGCCAACCGGGCGAGGTGATCGCCGGCACCATCACCCTGATCTATCGGGCCGAAAGCGGGCGCGTGCGTCACGCCCTGGCCCAGACCCAGCTGGCCTATCTGAAAGAGGTCATCTCCTCGCAGCACGTCTTCCTGGAAGACGATCAGTCCCTCGAGGTCCTGCTGGTGCAGGGGCCGTCCGAGCGCCTGCAGCGGCTCTGCGACGACCTGCGCAAGGTCCGGGGCGTGCAGCAGATCAAACTGTTCGCCACCACCGCGCTGCTGCCCCCGCTTCACGCCCACGGCGGGTCCAACGGTGCGGCCAAATGAGCCGGCCGAGCACCGCCGATCCCTGGGGCGCGCGCGACCACGCCAGATCGATGGCCGGGTCGAAGGCCGAGGCCATGCCCACGATTCCCGCCATTGAGGCGTGCGGTCTGCCGGACGGAGTCACACCGGAGACCGTCATCTGGGACGAGACCATCGCCGCGGGCGGCTATGCCGGGCGACAACTCGATCGCGGCGCGCGCCTGCGCCTGACCGATCTTGCGGGCGACGCCTGCGTCTCGCTCCTGGTGTTCAACGCCGAACGTCCGATCGAGCGGTTCAACGTCGCCGACACCCAGAAGGTGCAATGGAACGGCTACCTCAAGGCGGGCGGGTTGCTGCTTTCGGACATGGGCCGCGTGCTGATGAGCCTTGTGGAGGACACAGCCGGAACCCACGACGGCTTTTGCGGCGCCTCCAACCTTGCGTCCAACGCGCGCAAGTACGGCGATGGCTTCAACCACGGCGACCATCCCAACGCGCGTGACCGGTTCACCCTCGGCGCCACCAAGTTCGGCCTGGGCCGCAAGGACATCCATCCCTGTCTCAACCTGTTCAAGGGCGTGCGGGTCCAGGCGGACGGGACGACGCAGCCCGATGTCGGGCCTTTCGCCGCCGGCCGTCACGTAACGCTGCGGGCCGAGATGGACGTGATCGTGGTGCTGGCCAACTGTCCGCACGTGCTCGATCCCAGACCCGAATATTCGGTGACGCCGGTGCGGGCGACGGCCTGGCGCGGGCTCGTCACAGGGCTGGACGACCCCATCCGCCAAGCGACGCCGGAGGGTCTGCGCGCCTTCCAGAATGTCGAAGACTACCTCCTTCGCTGAGACCGCCATGAGCACCGATCCGCCGCCTTTGCCCGGGACCGTCGTCCATGACGAGATCGTCGCCCCGCGCGCGCCATGGATTCACCTGGTAAAGGCGGGCCAAACACTTCGCATCGTCGATCTTCAGGGCAACCAGGCGGTGGATTTCCTCGCCTACAACGCTCACGACGACGCCGAGCGATATAGCGCCCAGGACACTATCGCCGCCCAGAAGAACATCCTGCTGCGCGAAGGCTCCGTGCTGCGGTCGAACGAAGGCGCCGCGATGATGACCATCACCTCCAGCGCGGTCGCCTACCACGACACCATCGGGGGCGCCTGCTCGTGCGAGAGCAACACCCTGCGCTATGGACACCACACCAAGGCCCAGCACGCCTGCGTCGACAACTTCCTCGTGGCCAACGCCTCCCAGGGCCGCGGCAAGCGCGACGTGGTCTCCAACATCAACTGGTTCATGAACGTGCCGGTCGAGGCCGACGGGACCCTGGGCATCGTCGACGGCATCTCGGCGCCGGGCCTCCATGTCGACCTGCGCGCGGAAATGGACGTCACCGTCGTGGTCTCCAACTGCCCCCAGATCAACAACCCCTGCAACGGCTTCAATCCGACGCCGGTGCGGATGGTCATCGCCGGCTAACGGATCATCCGGCCCAGAATGTTCAACAAGGTCCTCATCGCAAACCGCGGCGCCATCGCCTGCCGCATCATCCGGACCCTGCGCCGGATGGGCGTGGGCGCTGTCGCTGTCTACAGCGACGCGGACGCCGACTCCCTGCACGTCCGTCAGGCCGACGAGGCGGTGCGCATCGGGCCGGCGGCGGCGTCCGAGAGCTATCTGGACGTGGGCGCCATCCTCGAGGCCGCCCGAGCGACGGGCGCACAGGCGATTCACCCGGGTTACGGTTTCCTCTCGGAGAACGTCGCCTTCGCCTCGGCCTGCGAGGCGGCCGGGATCGTCTTCGTCGGTCCCAGCATCGACAACATCCGCGACTTCGGCCTCAAGCACGTGGCCCGCGCAATGGCGGCCGCCCAGGGCGCGCCCCTGGCGCCGGGGACGGATCTGCTCTCCGACGCCCGAGGCGCCGTCGAAGCCGCCCGGTCGATCGGCTATCCGGTGATCCTCAAAGCGACCGCCGGCGGCGGCGGTATCGGCATGCGGGTCGGTGAGGACGATGCGGCGGTGCAGTCGGGGTTCGCGGCCGTGGAACGATTGGCCGCTGGCCACTTCAAGGACGGCGGCGTGTTCCTCGAACGTTACGTTCGCGAAGCACGGCACGTCGAGGTGCAGATCTTCGGCGATGGCTCAGGGCGGGTGATCGCGCTCGGCGAGCGGGACTGCTCCTTGCAGCGGCGAAACCAGAAGGTCGTCGAAGAGACCCCCGCGCCCCTCCTGCCGTCGGCGACCCGGATAGCGATGCTGGACGCCGCAGTCCGTCTCGGCGAGGCGGCGCGCTACCGATCGGCCGGCACGGTGGAGTTCCTCTACGACGTCGCCGCCGACGCCTTCTTCTTCCTGGAAGTGAACACCAGGCTACAGGTCGAACATGGCGTCACCGAGGAAGTGACCGGGATTGATCTCGTCGAGTGGATGGTGCGCGCCGCCGCCGGGGACTTCAGCTTCATGGCGGACGGACCGCCCCCCGCGACCGGCGCCTCGATCCAGGCCAGGCTCTATGCGGAGGATCCCGGACAGGACTTCCGGCCGAGCTCGGGTGTCCTGACCGAGGCGGCCTTTCCCGGCGGCGTGCGCGTCGATACCTGGGTCGACGCCGGGACGACGGTGAGCGCCCACTACGATCCCCTGTTGGCCAAGCTGATCGTGCGGGGCCCGGACCGGCCGGCGGCCGTGCAGGCCCTGCGAAAGGCCTTGGCGGCAACGCGGCTGGCGGGACTGGAGACCAACCTCGACTGGCTCCGCGTAGTCGCGGCGAACCCCGCCTTCGCCGCGGGGCGCGTCTCCACCCGCACGCTGGAAGCGATCGACCATCGGCCCGCGACCATCTCTGTGTTGAGCGGCGGACCGGCGACCACGGTCCAGGACTATCCAGGGCGGCTGGGCTATTGGGATGTCGGCGTGCCCCCCTCCGGACCGATGGACCCCCTGGCGTTCCGGCTCGGCAACCGACTGATCGGCAATCCCGAAGGCGCGGCGGGGCTGGAGTTCGCGGCCGCCGGGCCCGCCCTGAGGTTCAACGCCGCTTGCACCCTTTGCCTCGCTGGAGCGGACTTCGGCGCGACCCTCGACGGAGCGCCGGTCGAGCCCTACGTCCCTGTCGTCGTCGCGGCGGGACAGACGCTGAAGATCGGGCGTGTGCGGGGCGCGGGATTGCGGGGCTATCTGCTCATCGATGGTGGCCTGGACGCGCCGGCCTATCTGGGCAGCCGCTCGACCTTCACCCTCGGCGGCTTCGGCGGCCACGCCGGCCGCGCGATCGCCGCGGGCGATGTCCTCCACCTCGCCGCGTCCAACGATGCGGCCCCGAGCCCGCCGCCGCCCTTGATGCTCCAGGTCCGGCCGTCCTTGTCCGATACTTGGCGCATCCGCGTTCTGTTGGGGCCTCACGCCGCGCCGGACTTCTTCACCGACGCCGACATCGCCATGATCTGCGAGGCGCAGTGGCGTGCGCACTACAACTCCAGCCGCACGGGCGTGAGGCTGATCGGACCCAAGCCTGAATGGGCCAGGCGCGACGGCGGCGAAGCGGGCCTGCACCCCTCCAACATCCACGACAACGCCTACGCCATCGGCGCCATCGATTTCACCGGCGACATGCCGATCATCCTCGGGCCCGATGGCCCGTCGCTCGGCGGCTTCGTCTGCCCGTTCGTCGTGATCGAGGCCGACCTCTGGAAGGTCGGCCAGATCGCACCGGGGGACATCGTCCGTTTCGTGGCGGTGGACGATTCCAGCGCCCGCCAGGCCGCGCTCGCACAGGACGACGTGGTCGCCACGCTCGCCCCGCGCCAACCGCCGTCCGTCCCCGTATCGCGGCCGCCCGCTGCGAGCCCGATCCTCGGCGCGATGGAGGCCGAGGGCGAGCGGCCCCGCGTGGTCTATCGCCGGCAGGGCGACGGACATCTGCTCGTGGAATACGGTCCGATCGCCCTCGATCTGGAACTTCGCCTTCGCGTCCACGCCCTGATGCTCGAGCTGCAGGCGCTGGCCCTGCCCGGCGTAATCGACATCACCCCGGGCATCCGCTCGTTGCAGGTCCACCACGACCCGCGGCGGCTGCCCCAGGACCGTCTGCTCCGGGCCCTCTGCGAGGCGGAGGAAAGGCTCGCTGGCCTCGACGACTTCGAAATCCCCTCGCGCGTTGTCCACCTGCCGCTGAGCTGGAAGGATCCGGCGATCTACCAGACCATCGACAAGTACATGCAGTCGGTGCGCAACGATGCGCCCTGGTGTCCGGACAACATCGAGTTCATCCGTCGGATCAACGGGTTGGACTCCATCGAGGACGTCCGTCGGATCGTGTTCGACGCCCGCTACCTCGTGCTCGGCCTTGGCGACGTCTACCTGGGCGCGCCGGTGGCGACCCCCGTCGATCCACGCCACAGGCTGGTCACCACCAAGTACAATCCCGCCCGCACCTGGACCCCGCCCAACGTCGTGGGCATCGGCGGGGCGTACCTCTGCGTCTATGGCATGGAAGGGCCCGGCGGCTACCAGCTGTTCGGGCGGACAATCCAGGTGTGGAACACATGGCGCGAGACCAGCGCCTTCGAGACCGGCAAGCCCTGGCTTCTGCGCTTCTTCGACCAGATCCGGTTCTTCCCCGTCAGTCACGAGGAGCTGACCGAGTGGCGGCGAGACTTCCCGCTCGGGCGACGCGAGCTCAGGATCGAGACCGAGACCTTCCGGCTCAAGGACTATCGGGCCTTCCTGGCTGCCAACCGGTCAGGGATCGAAGCCTTCCAGGCTTGCCGCCAGGCCGCCTTCGACGCCGAGCGTGCGGCCTGGGAACAGAGCGGAGAGTTCGCCCGCGTCGACGCGCTGTCGGCCGAGACAGTTGTGTCCGGCGATGCCGAGGCGGTGACCGCGCCGGATGGCTCGGAGCTCATCGAAGCGCCGCTGGGCGGCAGTCTCTGGAAGATGCTGGTCAAGCCGGGCGACCGGATCGAAAAGGGCGCCGTCATCGCCGTTATCGAGGCGATGAAGGCCGAGTGCGACGTCCCCAGCCCGTCGAGCGGCGTCGTCACCGGCGTCTATGCGCGCGAGAACCAGGCCATCGCCCCGGGCGCCGCCCTGATCGCCCTGGCGGCGGGTTAGGCGGACCGCATGCCGATCCCCGAACGCGGCTCTGTCGTCGCCATAGCCCAGGCGGTCGCGGGCGGCGCCTGCTCGGCCCTCGACGTCGCCTGCGCGACGCTGGCGCGCGCGACCGCCTATGAGGCTATCCAGCCGCAGGTCTGGATCGAACGGCTCCCCGACGACCAGGTCCTGGCGCAGGCGACGTCGAGGGCCGAGCAGGCGCCGCCCGCGACCGCCT
>FTIV01222707.1_pt1 | contig 12637 bp, 14 predicted proteins | sample 1658621 | NCBI WGS metagenome assembly FTIV01 (sample SAMEA3914841, study PRJEB12502) | metagenome | biome: forest; material: soil | place: Canada | collected 2011-07-05 | depth 0.3 m | reverse complement strand
GCTGGCGGCCTCGGCGGTCGTCTCAGAGGTGCTGGTCACCGCCGAGCGGCGCGAGACCAACCTGCAGAACACGCCGATCGCCATCTCGGCGTTCACGCCGCAGACCCTGCGCGACCGCGACGCCGAGTCGATCCGCGACCTGGCGGGCCAGATCCCGAACCTCTACATTGCGCGCTCCAACATCAGCTACACCACCCAGACCTACTCCCTGCGCGGCGTGGGCGAGACCGATCCGATCCAGGAGCCCGTGCTCGCCGTCTATGTCGACGACGTCTACGTGCCCCGCCAGATCGGCTCGATGGTGGACTTCAACGACATCGACCGCGTCGAGGTGCTGAGGGGGCCGCAAGGCACGCTCTATGGCCGCAATTCCAGCGCCGGCGCCCTGCGCATCGTCACCCGCGATCCCGGCGACGCATCGCGCCTGGACGCCTCGGTCGGCTACGGCAACTTCAACGACATCGAGGCCCACGCCTCGGTCAGCGGCCCGATCGCGCCGGACAAGCTCTATGCCAGCCTGTCCTACGTGCACCACAGCCGCGATGGCACGGCCTTCGATCCGACCCTCGGCCACGACGTCAACCGCGTCGACATCGACGCCCTGCGCGCCAAGCTGCGGGCCACCCCGACCGACAAGCTGGACATCGAGCTGACCCTTACCGGCCTGCGCGACCGCAGCGACAGCCGAAGCTACATCCCCGTGGCCCAGCCCGGCCCCTTCAATCCCCGCCTGTCCTATTCCGAGGTCGAGCCCTACCAGCACCTGAACCAGGGCAGCGCCGCGCTGAAGATCCAGTACGACCTGTCCTCACAGTTCAAGCTGAAGTCGATCACCGCCTTCGGCGGCTTCGACCTCGATCCGGTCTACTATGACAACGACGGCGTCGCCGCGCTGATCCAGAAGAACCTGATCCACTACAACGACCAGTACAACACCCAGGAAGTCCAGTTGAACGGGGACTTCGGCCGGCTGAACTTCACCAGCGGAGTGTTCTACCTGCACGAGCGCTTCTTCGTGCAGCGCGACGGCTACAGCCGCAAGACGGCGCTGGCCACCGATCCGGCGGTCACGCCCGGCAACTACCTGTTCCTGCGCGCCCACAACATCACCTACACCGACAGCTTCGCGGCCTTCGGCGAGGCCAATCTCAAGCTGACCGACAGGCTGACCCTCACCGGCGGCATCCGCTGGACCGACGAGTCCAAGACCTTCGTGTTCAACAACGGCGTGCTGAACCTGCAGGGCCAGGTGACGGCGCCGTCGATCCAGGGCCAGGCGTCCAAGTCCTGGACCGCCGCCACGCCCAAGGCGTCGCTGCAATACCAGTGGACGCCGGATATCCTGCAGTACGCGACCTTCTCGGAGGGCTTCAAATCCGGCGGATTCGACAACCGGGCCACCCGCCTGGATCTGGCCACCCTGCCCTTCAACCCCGAGAAGGTGCGGGCCTATGAGACCGGCCTGAAGACCGAGTGGTTCGCGCACCGCCTGCGCGCCAACCTGGCCGCCTTCTACGACGACTACACCGACCTGCAGGTCTCCTTCTACGACCCAGCCTATGTCGGCAGCCGCCGCGGCAACGCCGGCAAGGCGCACAGCTACGGCGTCGAACTGGAGTCCGAGGCCAAGCCCGTCGATCGGATCAGCCTGTTCTTCAACGCCGGCTATCTGTTCGCCGTCTACGACCAGTACAAGGGGGCCGGCGGCCTGGGGGTCGACGCCGACGGCAACCGGCTGATCAACGCCCCGCGCTGGACCCTCGCCGGCGGCGCCAGCTACGATCTGCCGATCCAGGTTTCCGGCGACCTGCGCCTGGGCGCCGACCTGGAGTATCAGAGCTTCGTCTTCGCCGGACCGCTGAACCGTCCCCAGGACCTCGTCCCCGGCCAGACCTTCGTCAACGGCACGGTCACCTGGACCGCGCCCGGCGCGCGCTGGTCGGTCCAGCTCGCCGGCCGCAACCTGTTCAACTCGCAGCAGCCGATCAGCTCGTCCTACACCCCCTCCTCGGGCATCTATTTCAAGAACTACCCCGACCCGCGCACGGTGATCGCCACGCTGCGCTACGCCTACTGACCCGGACGGGCGGCGCGCACGCTTGAGCCGGCCTCAAGACCGGCTTGAGGACATCTCGTTAAGCCGCGCCGCCCGCGCCCTCTAGATTTCCCGCCGACAGATCATGCCTCGCCAAGGCCGACGTCTGGCGCAGGACACCAACAGGAGCGTTGCAATGCCCGTCGAATTCATCGGCATCGTCCATGGCCAGAATGTCTCGGAGATCCATCCCGCCGAGGGGCCGCCGGTCGACAAGGCCTATGTCCGCGCCATCGCCTCGGCGCATGAGGCCGGCGGCTTCGACCGGGTGCTGATCGCCCACCACTCCAGCTCCCCCGACGGCTATCTGACGGCCTCCCATGTCTTCGCCCACACCCAGAAGCTGGGCGTGCTCCTGGCCCACCGTCCGGGCTTCGTCGCCCCCACCCTGACCGCCCGCTCCCTCGCGACCCTGGACGCCTACAGCGACGGCCGCCTGGCGGTCCATATCATCACCGGCGGCGACGACGAGGAGCAGCGGCGCGACGGCGACTACCTGGACAAGGAGGCGCGCTACGCTCGCAGCGGCGAGTACCTCGACATCGTCAAGCGCGTCTGGGCCGCCGACGCGCCCTTCGATCATCAGGGCGAGCACTACCGTTTCGAGGGCGCCTTCTCGGCGATCAAGCCGGTTCAGAAGCCCCACCTGCCGATCTATTTCGGCGGCTCCTCCGATGCGGCGATCCGCACCGCCGGCCGCTACGCCGACGTCTTCGCGCTCTGGGGCGAGTCCCTGGCCGGGGTGAAGGAGACCATCGCCCGGGTCCGCGCCGCCGCCGCCCAGCATGGCCGCGCCGACCACATCCGCTTCAGCCTGTCCCTGCGGCCCATCATCGCCGAGACCGAACAGGAGGCCTGGACCAAGGCCGAGCGCATCCTGGACAAGGCCCGCGCCGTGCAGTCGCGGAACCCTCGGGTCGGCGAGCGCAAGCCCCCGGCCAACACGGGCTCGCTGCGCCTGCTCGAGACCGCCGCCCAGGGGCCGGTGGTGGACAAGCGGCTGTGGACCGAGATCGCCGCCCTGGGCGGTGCCAAGGGCAACTCCACCTCGCTGGTGGGCACGCCGGCCCAGGTCACCGAGTCCCTGCTCGACTACTACGAGCTCGGCGTCACCACCTTCCTGATCCGCGGCTTCACCCCCCTGGAAGACGCCGTCCAGTACGGCCAGCAGCTCTTGCCCCTGGTCCGCCAGGCCATCGCCGAACGCGACGCCGCCGGCCCGGCCCTGCACGCCCAGGCCAGCTGAGCCTCCACGGACCGAGTGCATGATTTTCCACGTTGCGGGGCTTCCGACGGCTGATCGTATTCGTCCCTTCCCCCTCGATGGGAAGGGAACGCCGTCGCAAGCCGCCACGCTGCTCGTCCCGCTCCTGGCCGCGATCGCCATCATGGCGCCCGCCGTCTCCCACGCCGCGGCTCCGGCCGACCTCAACCCGCCCCCGACCGCCGCCGACTGGGCGGGGCTGGCCCGCCTGCCCGACCGGAGCGGGGTCTGGACGCCCGACATCAGCGACCAGGTCGCCCAGATCGCCCGCAACCCCGCGCCCTGGACCCCCGAGGCCGCCCGCCAGGTGGCCGCGATGAACGCCGAGGAGCAGGCCGGCCATCCGCGCGGCCTGTTCGTCGACTGCCTGCCCGAGGGGATGCCGAGCTGGATGCTGATCAGCCACAACGCCCTGGAATTCCTGTTCACCCCCGGCCGCGTCACCCTGTTGGGCGAGTCCGACAGCAACCGCCTGCGCCGCGTCTACACCGACGGCCGTCCGCACCCGGATGACCCCGACCTCACCTTCCACGGCGACTCCATCGGCCGCTGGGAGGGCGAGACCCTGGTGGTCGACACCGTGGGCGTGCTCCCCGAAGCCTATCTGGCGGTGAGCGAGTCGGTGGGCGTGCCCAACAATGGCGGCCTGCACGTGGTCGAGCGCATCCACCTGGCCGGCCCCGACGTGCTGCACGACGACATCGAGATCACCGCTCCCCACGTGCTGACCGCGCCCTGGAAGACCACCCGGATCTACTATCGCCAGCGGTCCCGCAAGTTCGACATCGTCGAAGGCGTCTGCCTCCAGGGCGGCCTCTCCGAGCGGACCGACAAGGACGGCAACGCCGTCTTCGCGCCCATTCCCCACGACGACGGCATCCCCGTCCCGCGCGCGCCCTGACGCGCCGCGCCCGGACCATGACAGCAGAAACGAGATGAAACGCGCCGCCACGACCCACGCCAACAGGACCATCGCCGTGATCTCGGTCGCGGTCGGTCTTGCCATGGGCTCCGCCGCCCTGGCGCACCACTCCTTCGCCATGTTCGACTTCGCCAGGACGGTCACCCTCAAGGGCGTGGTCAGGGAATTCCAGTGGACCAATCCCCACGTCATCCTGTGGGTGGTGGGGACCACCGCGGCCGGCGGACCCGCCGAGGACTGGTCGGTCGAGCTCACCAGCCCCGGCAACCTGACCCGGCTGGGCTGGAGCAAGCGCTCGGTGAAGACCGGCGACCGGGTCCTGGTCGACCTCAACCCCCTGCGCGACGGCCAGCATGGGGGCGGATTCCGCAAGCTCACCCTGGCCGATACCGGCCAGGTCCTGGTCGCCAACCTCCGCGACCAGGAAAGGCCCGGCCTCCAATGACCGCCCGCATTTCCGTCATCGCCGCTCTCGCCCTGGCGGCCCTCGCCGCCGCCCCGGCCTCTCCCGCCGCCTCCGACCCGTCGGCCGGACCGTCCTCCCCGGCCCAGTGGGCCGCCCTGGCCGGGTTGCCGGACTGGGGCGGGGTGTGGACCTCCGACCTGGCCGACCAGGTGGCCCAGTTCGACAAGGTCCCGCCGGCCTGGACACCCGCAGCGGCCAGGCGCGCGGCCCAGATGCAGGCCGATGACGAGGCGGGCCATCCGCACAACTTCTACCTGAACTGCCTGCCCGAGGGCATGCCGGGCTACATGCTGATCACCCGCAACGCCTTCGAGGTGCTGTTCACCCCGGGCCGGGTCACCATCCTGGGCGAGATGGACGGCAACCGCCTGCGCCGCATCTACACCGACGGCCGGGCCCACCCCGACGATCCCGACCTCACCTTCCACGGCCATTCCATCGGCCGCTGGGAGGGCGACGCCCTGGTGGTCGACACCATCGGCCTGCTCCCCGAAAACGTCCTGCCGGTCAGCCAGTCCGTCGGCGTGCCCAACGACGGCGACATGCACATCGTCGAGCGCCTCCATCTGGCCGCCCCTGACGAGTTGCACGACGATCTTGAGATCACCGCCCCCCACGTCCTGGCCACGCCGTGGAAGACCACCCGCATCTTCCGTCGCCACCGCGGCGGCCCCGGCGACGAGATCGTCGAAGCCTCCTGCCGTCAGGGCGACTTCAACGAGGCCCGCGACGCCGATGGCTTCGCCGTTTTCGTCCCCCGCGCTCACGACGAGGGCGGCGCGCCTCTCGCCACCGTCCCCTGATCACATGAAGCCTCTTCTGACCCTCCCTGTCCTGGCCGCCGCCGTGCTCGCCGTCGCCATGTCGGCGGCGCCGGCCAAGGCCCACCACTCATTCGCCATGTACGATTCCGCCCGGCTGATCACGGTCAACGCCACGGTGAAGGAGTTCGACTGGACCAACCCCCACGCCATCCTGTGGATCGTGACCGGCCCCAATGGCGCCGCGCCGGCCGAGACCTGGTCGATCGAGCTGCCCACCAGTCCCGGCAACCTGATGCGGCTGGGCTGGACCAAGCACTCCCTGAAGCCCGGCGACCGCATCACGCTGGAATTCAACCCCCTGCGCGACGGCGCCAAGGGCGGCTCGTTCAAGAAGGCGACCCTCCAGGGCGCCGGCCAGGTGCTGCTGGTGAACCTGAAATAGGGCCGTCGGCCCGGACCGCATCACAGGAGATCCGCATGTCCAATCCGACCCACGATCCGTTGCCCGCCGCCCTGATGGCCGCGGCCGTCCTCGTCCTGCTCGCCGGCCCCGCCCCCGCGCAGACGCCGTCCCGCGACAAGACCTACAAGGTCGAGTGGGTCTATCGCGTGCGCTACGGCTTCCAGGACGAGTGGTGGCGCATCTTCCAGAAGTACCAGATCGCCGCCCTCGATCGCGAACAGCAGCTCGGCTACGTGGCGTCCTACACCGTCACCCGGCCCGGCCTGCACGTCAGCGAGGAGTCCCGCTGGGACTACCGCATCGTCATCACCTACCGCGACCAGGACGGCGCGACGCACGAGGGCGAGGTGACCAAGGCCCTGTTCCCCGACGTCGCCGCCCGCAAGGCCGAAGAGAACCGTCGCTGGGAGCTGACCGAGAACCACTGGGACCTGCCGATCCACGACATCGATCCGCACCAGCCGGCGGAGTGAGCTGTCGGGGCTACGGCCAAGTCGGGTCGGGTTTCCCGCGCCCGCCGGAGATCAAGTGGCCGCCAGACTGACGGCGCCCCATCAGATTCCTCCGCCGTCGTCGAAGGTGTCCTCGCGAAGCCGAGCCTGGGTGATGGTGCTGCCCGGCGGGACGCTGTGCGTGAGCCAGACGTTGCCTGACACCACCGAGCCGCGACCGATGGTGATCCGGCCGAGGATCGTCGCGCCAGCATAGATCACGACGTCGTCCTCGACGATGGGATGGCGAGGATAGTCCTTCATCAGCGCGCCGTGCTCGTCCACCTCGAACCGTTTCGCGCCCAGGGTGACCGCCTGATACAGCCGCACCCGCCTGCCGATGACCGAGGTCCCGCCAATGACCACGCCGGTCCCGTGGTCGATGAAGAAGCTCTCGCCGATCTCCGCGCCTGGATGGATGTCGATCCCGGTGGCTGAGTGGGAGACCTCCGCGATGATCCTCGCCAGCATCGGGGCCCCCAGGCGATGGAGCCCGTGCGCGATGCGGTGGCGGATGATCGCGGCCACGCCCGGATAGCAGCACATCACCTCGTCCAGGCTGGTCGCCGCCGGATCCCCTTCGTAGGCGGCGCGAATGTCGGTCTCGAGCAGGGCGCGGATGTTCGGGAGCTGCTCGATGAGCCCGTTCGCGATCCCGAACGCCGCTCCATGAACATCGTCGCTGGGGCTCCGGGCCCCCTCGGTCAGCAGCAGCCCACGGCGCACCTGCTGCTGCAAGGCCTTCAACGCGGTGTTCAAGGCCGACGCCACGAAGGCGTCCGTGGCGGCGTCGGTCAGTCCCGGAGGTCCGAAATGTCTCGGGAACAGCGCCGCGACCAGACCATCGGTGATCTCGATCATCGCCCGACGGGACGGAAGCTCGGGCAGAGGCCCGCCCTGATAGCGGCTCCTGTGCGAGGCCCCGCGCAGCCTGCCGAGTTCGGCGACAACCCGTCCGATGTCCGGAACGACCGCGGGGGCGGAGCCCTGGTCAAACGGTGCGGCCATGACGACGGTCCCCTCGCGTCACACGACGTCTCCGGCAAGCCCGCGCCAGCGTCGCCACTTAATGCCCATTTCACCTATAGACTATATATTTTTCGCCCCGGAAGTCACCGCCCCGGATCTATGCCGGCGTGGACGAGCACGGGCGGCGCGGTCAACGCACGCCGGCCGGCTTGCGCGCCGCGATCAATTCAATCTCCACCAGGGCGCCGGGGGCCACGAGACCGGCCACCTTGACGGTGGAGCGGGCCGGCTTGTTCGGCTGTCCCGGCGCACCGAACACCCGGGACCACGCCGCGTTCAGCCCGGCGAAGTCGATCTCGCCGCCCTTGGCGGGGTCGCCGACGAGGAAGACGTGGGCGGCCACGACGTCGCCGAACGACAGGCCCAACCCCTCGAGCGTCGCCTTCTGCCGGTCGAGTGCGGCGGCGGCCTGGGCCTCGGTGCCTCCGCCATAGGCCTGGGTCGAACCGGCCGGAGCGCTCTTGTCCACCAGCGGCGCGGTGGATCCGCTCAGATAGACCAGGTCGTAACCGGCCGGGACCACTACGGCCGCGGCGATTGGAACCGCGCCGGCGCCAAGGGGGACACGTTCGATCTCGGCCGCCCCGGCGTGACCCCCGAGCGCCAATGACATCACAGCGCCCGCAACTATACCCGCAAGTTGCAACTTCATCAGGCTGCCCTTCCCTTTGGATCGTCCGTCGTGGCGGCCGCGGCGACGCGGCCGCCGAGCTCGGCCACCGTGCGATGGGCCGCGAGCACCGCCCCCTCCTGCCAGGTCGGCATCTGGCTGAGGTGCGCACCCGAGAAATAGATGCGCCCATGCGGCTGGTTCAGCAGCGCATAGGCGGCAGGGTCGTTGATGCTCGGCTCGCCGCCCTCCGCATTCCAGTGCAGCCACGGCCCGAGGTTGAAAGGAACCTTGCGCCAGTTGACGACGATCGGGCGCGACAGGCTCGCGCCCTGGCCAGGGTGGATCGCCTCCACCGCGGCGCGGGCGGCGGCGATCTGGCCCTGCAGCGGCTTGCGGGCGAAGGCCTCGGCCGTCTTGCCGTTGTTGTAGGCCGCGACCAGGGTCCCGCGCTCGGTGTGCAGCCCGGCGCTGGGGTACCAGACCAGGCTGTTCTCGCCGCCGGTGAACGATATGCCGCCGTAGATCTGCTGGCGCTCCCAGAAGCGCGGGGCCTCGAAGGCCACCTTGTTGGCATGGTCGTAGACGGCGCCCGCGATGGCGGCCTTCACCGGGGACGTGAAATTGGTGTCCAGGCCGGCCAGCACCGGCAAGGGGATGGTGACCACGGCATAGTCGGCCTCGATCGCGTGGCGGACGCGGGTGCGGCGATCCAGGTAGGAGATATGCACCCCATCATCGCGGCCGCGGATCTGCTCGACGGCGGCGCCCCGGACGATCGGGCTCCTGATCGCGCCGGCGAGGGCATGGGGAATCCGGTCCATGCCGCCGACCGGCTGGAACATCGTCGCCTGCATCAGGATATTGTCCTCGAACACGATCGAGGCGAGTTGGTCGTTGCGCAGCAGCTCCCTCAGCGGGATCGGATCGCGCCCCCGCCCGACCTTGTCCGCCGCCCCTGGCTCCACGACGTAGCCGGAGCGCTCGGATCCGCGATAGGCATGATCGGGGCCGAGATCGCCGTAGGCCTTCAGGAAATCGACCAGCCGCTGGCGGTCCTCCGCGTTCAGGGCCTCGTCCAGCGCGCCCTTGTTCAGAGCTCGGGCGAGCAGTTCGGAGACATAGCCGCGGGTGTCGTTGACCGCCTGACGCTGCTGGATCGGCGGCCTTCCGTCCGGCGATGGGAGAAGCGCGCTCCGGCTTGAATTGACCTCGACTTCCAGCGGCACGTTGAGCGCGCGGGCATAGCTCAGCAGCCCTTGATGATGGCTGGGGATGCGCGCCGGTCCGGCATTGAAATAGAGCCCCTCCGACAGCGCGGCGGTCTGGGCCTCTTCGCCGATCAGCTCGATCCGGTCCCCCCCGCGGATCGACCAGTTGCGACCGCCGACCCGCGCACGCGCCTCCAGCACCGTCACCCGGAAGCCCGCCCGCTCCAGCTCATAGGCCGTCACCAGGCCGGCGATTCCCGCCCCGAGGATGACCACATGCCGGCCGCGCCCCAGAGCGGCGGGCAGCGCTGGCGGACCGGCATAGGCGAGCGGCGGCCCGATCAGGCCCAGGGCGAGCATGGCGCTATAGGCCGCGCCCGTGCCCCCGCCCGCCGACACGCGGCGGATGAATTGCCTGCGGCTAAGTCCCACAATCTACCCCTGCTGGACCGGACCGCCGGGCGACGTCAGGAAGCTGAAATCTGATCGCGCGCAGGCCGTGGCGAAAGCGCTCGCACCCGTGGATGGCCTTGCCGATGTCGCGGCCGGCGCCCGAGACGGCGGCGCGCTCGCCCTTCAATTGCAGGTCCATGGCTCCTCCGCGGCGGCGACCCTCGGGCGCTACCACGGCGCCGCGGCGCGCCTAACCGAGATTTCCTTGATGCGCTTATGAGGGCTGCCGACGCTTATTGCGTTGGCAGGAATCGCCGGGCTGGCGCGCAAGGCCTCGCCAACGACCCGCCGTCCATCGGTGCGGCGTCGAAGGACCGTGGCGCCGGCGCGAAGCTACTCCGCCCGTTCGAGCGAGGCTTGAACGTCGAAGACCGCTGACGCCGCGAGGGCCGGATAGTCGACATAGCCCTCCGCCCCCGACGCGTAGAAGGTTTCAGGGTTGGGTTCGTTCAGGGGCGCGCCCCTGCGCAGGCGTTCGGGCAGGTCCGGATTGGCGAGGAAGTCCTTGCCGAAGGCGACCGCGTCGGCCCAGCCGGCGTCCAGCGCCGCCTGGGCGCCCCGTGCGTCGAACCGTTCGTTGGCGATGTAGACGCCGCCGAAAGCGGCCTTCAACCTCGGCCCGAGACTGTCCGGCCCCAGCGCCTCACGGGCGCAGATGAAGGCGATGCCCCGCTGGCCCAGTTGGTTAGCCACATGGGTGAAGGTCGACGCCAGGTCGGAATCCCCCATCGTGTGGGCGTCGCCGCGCGGCGCCAGGTGCACGCCGACCCGGCCGGCGCCCAAGACCGAGATGGCCGCATCGGTCGCCTCGAGCATCAGCCGCGCCCGGTTCTCGATCGAGCCGCCATATCGGTCGGTGCGGTGGTTGGAGCCGTCCTGCAGGAATTGATCCAGGAGGTAGCCGTTGGCGCCGTGCAACTCCACCCCGTCGAAGCCGGCCTCCTGGGCGTTCCGCGCGCCCAGGCGGAAAGCCTCGACCACGCCCGCGACCTCCTCGGCCTCGAGCGCGCGCGGCGTGACGAACGGCTTGGGCGGACGCAGCAAACTGACGGCGCCGCCCGCCGCGATGGCGCTGGGACCGACCGGAAGCTCGCCGTTCAGGAACACCGGATCGGAGATCCGGCCGACGTGCCAGATCTGCATGAAGATCCGTCCGCCAGCCGCCTTGACCGCACGGGTCACCCGTTTCCAGCCCTCCACCTGCGCCTTGGACCAGATGCCCGGCACACCCGCATAACCCACGCCCTGCGGCGATACCGGAACGCCTTCGGAGATGATCAGGCCCGCCGATGCGCGCTGGGCGTAATAGTCCGCCATCATGGCGTTGGGGATCTGGCTCGCCCCCGCCCGCAAACGTGTGAGAGGGGCCATGACAATGCGGTTCGGCAGGACGAGATCGCCGAGCACGAGGGGATCGAAGAGCGTGGTCATCGATGAGGCTTTCGTGTTGGACCGGATCGCCGGCCAGGATTTATCCATCGAGCGCCACATGGGCGCCCGCGCCGCTTCGGCCGGCGGCGATGAGTCCCCGGGCCGTCAGGCGCCGAAGAAGGCCATGGTGCGGAACTCGATGCTCTCGCGCGGCGGCGTCCCGGGCGGGGTGGCGGGATCCTCGAAGCCCGTGTGAGGCGCGAACCGCGCGACCCGCGGATCGGAGTCCCAGCACTTGATGAGGAGCGCCTCGTCCGGCCGCAGGTCCGGGACATAGAGCCAGCGCTGCGCCGGATTGTACGCAACGCCATAGACCTCACCCTTCCGGTGCGGGAACACCAGGTCGGTGGCGATCAGATCCTCCGGCGCGATGCTCCTGGCGTCCCCGAGCGCCAGAGGCCACGCGCGCGCCGCATGATGGATCGGCCGCCAGACGTTGATGATCGCGGCGCGGCCCCGCAGCAGGCGCTCGGCCTGCTCGCCCATCACCTCGCGGACGCGCTGGGGCCCGGAGGCGACGGTCTGGTCCACATGGGCCCGGCTCGCGGGCGGCTGGGCGACGCCCGGGCCGCGCTCGTTGGACTGAACCGAACTCTTGCGTCGGGTGTGGTCGAAGACGACCACGCGCGTGGCGCCGGTGACCTCCTTGACCAGCTGGGCGACCTCCGGATGGCCGAGCGCGAGGGTCTGGGCCTCATCCCAGAAGTCGCCTACCGCCGATGGACTGTGCGCCAGGGCGATACCTTCCACGTCCAGCGACAGCCGGTGCGCCGCCGAGCGGATGTTCTCGACCCCGACCGTGTGATCGACATAGAGCGTGTTCGTCCGCGGCGTCCCTTCCGGCGGGTCGAAGGTGTAGACAAAAGGCTTCTCGCCGGTCGGCTGGGCGAAGGTCAGGCGGCCCTGGACGGACTCCAGAACACCGGACTCCAGGGACTGGTCGACGGCGACATCAAGCGGCATTCATCCTCTCCCAGGGCGCGAAGGGCGCGTTTCCAAGGTGGGTGACGCGCGGAGCGCCCGCCAGCGGATCTCCTGGCAAGGACTGTCGATATTTGCTCAAGCGGGAATTAGGAAGTCTCAACAGCTTCACCTTTTCGGCGAACAGCAAGGTGGGGAACATCGCCCCATCACCCTATTTGTGGGTCATCCTATTTGAGCGTCATCCTCGCCCCTGTGGCTGTATAGACCGGGGACATAGCGAGAAATAGGGCGACGGGATACATGTTCCCTTTACGTTCTGGTTCCGCCACGATCCTCTCATGCCCCGTTACGCCCGGATCATTGTTCCCGGCGCCCCGCACCATAGCCTGCCCCCGCGAAGGCGGGGGTGACGCAGCGGGGCAACCGGCGCGAGCCGATCTTCTTCGAAGACGGTGACCAGGAGGTCTATCGCGACCTGCTCGCCGAACAGGCCGAGAGGCGTCGCGTGGAGGTC
>FTIV01000125.1_pt1 | contig 12652 bp, 12 predicted proteins | sample 1658621 | NCBI WGS metagenome assembly FTIV01 (sample SAMEA3914841, study PRJEB12502) | metagenome | biome: forest; material: soil | place: Canada | collected 2011-07-05 | depth 0.3 m | reverse complement strand
CCGGATGCAGGGCGGCGCGGACTTCAAGGCCAAGGGCGTCCCCGTCTCGCGCGAGGTCGAAGCCGGCCGCGCGGCGATGGCCGCCTTTGCCGGGGATGTGCGGTCGGGGAAGATCGTCGGCGCCGAGGGACGGCCGTTCCGCGCGGTGGTGCATATCGGCATCGGCGGCTCGGACCTGGGGCCCCGGCTGGTCTGGGAGGCATTGCGTCCGCTGGATGAGCCGTTCCAGCTGCGCTTCGCCGGCAATGTCGACGGCTTCGAGATCGCCCAGGCCCTGCACGGCCTGGATCCGGCCGAGACCCTGGTGATCGCCGTCTCCAAGACCTTCACCACCCAGGAGACCCTGGCCAACGCCGAGGCCGCCCGCGACTGGCTGCGAGCGGCCCTGGGCCCCGAGGCCGACCGGCATCTGGTGGCCGTCTCCGCCAATCCCGACGCCGCCAGGGCGTTCGGCGTGGCCGCCGAGCGGGTCTTCGCGTTCAGCGACTGGGTGGGCGGCCGTTATTCGGTGTGGTCGGCGGTGGGACTGTCCTGCGCCATCGGCCTGGGCTGGGACGCGTTCGCCGGCTTCCTCGCCGGCGGCGCGGCGATGGACGCGCACTTCACCTCGGCGCCCCTGGACCGCAATGCGCCGGCGCTCCTGGCCCTGGCGCACCTCTACAACCGCGACGGCCTGGGCCGCGGCGCCCGGGCGGTGATCCCCTATGCCCAGCGGCTGCGCCTGCTGCCCGCCTTCCTGCAGCAGCTGGAGATGGAGTCCAACGGCAAGCGGGTCGGCTGGGACGGCAAGCCCGCCCGCCATTCCACCTCGTCGGTGGTGTTCGGCGAACCGGGGACCAGTGGCCAGCACGCCTTCTTCCAGCAGCTGCACCAGGGGACCGACATTGTCCCGGTGGACTTCATCGCCGTCACCCGCGCCGACGACGGCCCGGCCGGCGCCCAGACCAAGCTCCTGGCCAACGCCCTGGCCCAGGCCGAGGCCCTGATGGTCGGCCGGCCGGAGGCCGAGGTGCGCGAGGAGCTGAAGGCCAAGGGCCTGGACCCCGCCGCCATCGACGTGCTGGCCCCGCAACGCACCTTCCCGGGCGACCGGCCCTCGGTGACGATCCTGATGGACCGGCTGACCCCCGAGCGCCTGGGGGCCCTGATCGCCCTCTATGAGCACAAGGTCTTCGTCGAAGGGGTGATCTGGGGGATCAACAGCTTCGACCAGTGGGGTGTTGAGCTGGGCAAGGCCATGGCCAACCGCATCCTGCCCGAGCTGGAAGGCGCCGCGGCCAGACCGCACGACCCGTCCACCTCGGACCTGATCGCACGCTTGAAGAGTTAACGGGCGAGCCGGCTCAGAACGACTTGGTCAGCCCAGCGAAAATTCCCCGGCGCGGCCCGAACTGCGGCGCGCCGACCCCGACGCCGGTGCCGTCGCGGATCTCGTAGGTCTTGTCGAAGGCGTTGATCAGGTCGACCCGCAGGCTGAAGGGTCCCAGCGGCGCGGACTTGAAGTCGTGCGACAGCGAGAAATTCACCTGGGTGTAGCTCGGCACATGGTCGCCGTTGGGGACGGCGCCGTCGCGGCGCAGGCCGGAGCCGAACAGGACGTCGGCGCTGATCCGCGAGTCGCCGAACTTGTAGGATGCGCCGGCCGAGGCCGTGTAGGTCTGGATGTGGTCCAGGTAGATGTAGTGGCCCTGGATATAGGCCAGGTCAGCCGGGTCGAAGTTGGCCTGGGCGGAATCGATGTCTTTGCCCTGGGCCTTGGACAGGGTGAAGTTGGCATAGGCGCTGAACGGCCCGCGCACATAGGCGCCGGTGAACTCGACGCCACGGATGTATCCCTTGGCGTAGTTGAACGGCGTCAGGATGATCGGCGAGCCGAACTGGCCTTCGTCGATCAGGTTGCGGACCGTCTTGTAGTAGGCGTCCACGCCCAGGGTCACCGCGCCGAGCTTCTGCTGGGCGCCCACGTCGAAATAGTGCGAGCGCTCCGAAAACGGCGTGGCCTGGGGTCCGGGATTGGGGAATTCCGCGGTCGTGCCGTTGAACTTCAGCACGGTCGGGGTGGCGATCAGCTCGAACGGCGGCGGGGTGAAGTAGCGCGCATAGCCGGCGTGGAAGGTGGTTCCCATAAAGGGCGTCCAGACCAGGTTCACCCGCGGGCTGAACTGGTGCTCGATGCGATAGGAGTCCAGCTGGTCGAACCGGAGCCCGTAGTTGAAGGTCAGGTCGCTGAGCAGCTTCCACTCGTCCTGCACATAGGCGCTGTAGGTCCAGGCGGCCTTCGAGCCATTGTCGACGATGGTGAGGGGCTGGTCGGGCGGCAGGGCGCCCGTCGTATCCAGGACTTGCGAGCTGGTCTTGCTGTCGGAGCGGTCGACCTGGACGATCACGCCGCCGCGCAGGGTGTGCGCGTCAGTCAGATTGTAGACGGCTTCGGCCTGCAGCCCGCCGGCGGTGTCGCTCTTCCTGGCGAACTGGCTGATGCCGGTGAACAAAAGGTCGCCCACAGGATCGGGCTGAAACGTCAGTGTCGAATAGCGGGTGAACAGCGACAGCTGGCTGGTGAAACGGTCGGTCGTGTGCTGGTAGCCGACGATGGCGTAGGAGGTGCCCTCGCGCTGGCGCTCATTCAGATTGTCACTGAGGAAGTCGCTCTGGCCGTTTACGGCTAGGCCGGTAGTGCTCGGGGTATCGCTCGGATCGTCTGGGAAATTGGGGTGAAGCCCGCTCCGATTGGGAATCTGGAAGGTCTGTTGCGACGTGCCGAGGATCAGCGACAGCCGGTTGGAATCGTCGATCAGGTGGTCGAAATAGCCGAACGCCTGGATCTGGTTGCTGTCGTCGTGCAGCGGATCGGCTCGGCCGTCGGGCGATTCGATGCCGACGCCGGTGTGCAGGAAGCTGCCCGAGACGAAGGCGCTGCTGGAGCCCCATGAGCCGCCGTACTCGAGGCTGGGCTCCAGCACCCCGTGGCTGCCGCCATACATCGAGACCTCGCCGCCGTTCTGGAAACCGGTCTTGGTGGTGATGTTGATGATGCCGGCGGTGCGTAGGCCGTACTGGGCCGGCAGGGCGCCGGTGACCAGGTCGATGTTGGACGCCAGGCGCGGGCTCAGGGTCTGGCCGAACACCGACAGGCCTTCCGGGAGGATGACGTTGTTCAGGCGGAACTGGATGTCGGCGTGGTCGCCGCGGATGTGCAGCTGGCCAAAGGAGTCCTGCACCACGCCGGGCGCCTGCAGGATCACCTGGTTCAGCGCCACGTTCTGGCCGCCAGGCAGGATGTCGACCACCTGCCTGGACAGGGAATAGGTCGAGGCGCCCAGCGCGGGCTCGACGGTCTGGCGCGCCGCATCCAGCCGCTGGGCGGTGACCACCACCTCCTTGACCGACACACCGCCCCCGCCGGCCGCGTCTTCGGGGGGCGCTGGCGTGGGGAGCGTCTGAGCCAGCGCCGGAGCGCCCCACAGGGCCCCGAGCGCTGCGGCAGCCATCAACCCAGACTTGACACGCATCATGACCTCCCCAAATGCGCAGCGAGAGGCGCCGCGGCAGGGGTTGTTACAAAGTAACATTCATGGCCGTCAAGCCATGATGTTATGAAATAACATTCATGTCCCTGGAGCGGGTGCTGCGACACCCGGCCGCTCCCCCGGCGTCATCAAAGCGACATGCAATCGCCCTAGGAGCCCGACGTGCGCCTCAGCTCCAGGCCCTGGCGCAGCCGCCGCCCCTGACTCAGGCATGGACGACGACGCCCCGACCCGCCGCTACCGCACGGTGTTCATTTCCGACGTGCACCTGGGCACCCGCGGCTGCCAGGCCGAGCTGCTGCTCGACTTCATCAAGCACATGGACTGCGAGTCGCTGTTCCTGGTCGGCGACATCATCGACGGCTGGCGGCTGAAGGGGGGCTGGTACTGGCCCCAGGCCCACAACGACGTGGTGCAGAAGGTCCTGCGCATGGCCCGCAAGGGCGTGAAGGTGACCTATGTGCCCGGCAATCACGACGAGTTCGCCCGGGCCTATTGCGGCATGACCTTCGGTGATGTGCGGGTGGTGCAGGACGCCATCCATGAAACCGCCGACGGCCGGCGCCTGCTGATCGTCCACGGCGACCACTTCGATGGGGTGGTCCAGTACGCCACGTGGCTCTCCTTGCTCGGCGATTGGGCCTATGCGATCGTCCTTGAGCTGAACACTTGGTTCAACCGCATCCGGCGGCGTCTCGGGTTCGGCTATTGGAGCCTGTCGGCCTATCTGAAGGGCAAGGTGAAGAACGCCGTGCAGTTCATTGCCGATTTCGAGGCCGCGGTGGCCGAGGAGGCGCGCCGCCGGGGCGTGGACGGGGTCGTGTGCGGCCACATCCACAAGGCCGACCTGCGCCAGATCGGCGGCCTGCTCTACGCCAATGACGGCGATTGGGTGGAGAGCTGCACCGCCCTGGTCGAACACTTCGACGGCCGGCTCGAGATCCTCGAGTGGGCGAGGCTCCGATCCTGGTCGATGATCGAGCGCGGCTTGCCGATCCTCGTCCCCGAGACCGCCGGAGAGACGGCCATCGCCTGATGCGCATCCTTTTGGCGACCGACGCCTGGGAGCCCCAGATCAATGGCGTCGTGCGCACCCTGGCGAGAACCATGGCCGAGTGCCGGGCGATGGGCCACGAGGTGGACATCATCGAGCCCGGCCAGTTCCACACCGTGCCGCTGCCGACCTACTCGGAGATCAAGCTCTCTCTGGGCTGCTACGTTCCGATCCAGGAGCGGCTGAAGTCGTTCGAGCCCGAGGCCATCCACATCGCCACCGAGGGCCCGATCGGGCTGGCGACCCGGCGCATCTGCCTGGAATGGAAGCTGCCCTTCACCACCAGCTACCACACGCGGTTTCCCGAATATATTTCGGCGCGGCTGCCCGTGCCGGTAGGCGCCGGCTACGCCTATATGCGCTGGTTCCACAAGCCGTCGGGGCGGATCATGGTGGCCACCGCCACCATGCGCGAGGAGCTTGAGCGGCACGGCTTCCAGAACCTGTCCACCTGGAGCCGCGGGGTGGACACCACCCTGTTCCGGCCGCGCAGCGAGGACGCCTTCCCAGGGCTGGCGCGGCCGATCTGGCTCAACGTCGGCCGCATCGCCGTCGAGAAGAACCTGGAGGCCTTCCTCAAGCTGGACCTGCCGGGGACCAAGGTGCTGATCGGCGAGGGACCCCAGCGCGACGAGCTGATCGCCCGCTATCCCGCCGCGGTGTTCCCCGGCGCCCGCTTCGGCGAGGCGCTGGCCGGCTGCTACGCCAGCGCCGACGTGTTCGTGTTCCCGTCGCTGACCGACACCTTCGGCCTGGTGATGCTGGAAGCCATGGCGACCGGCGCGCCGGTGGCCGCCTTCAACGCCCCCGGTCCGGCGGACATCCTCCCCGGTTCCGGCGCCGGCGTGCTCGCCAAGGGGCCCGACGGCCTGAAGCAGGCCTGCCTGGAGGCGCTGACACTGGACCGCGCCGCCGCCCGCGCCCATGCCGAACGGTTCTCCTGGCGCGCCTGCACCGAGGAGTTCATCCACAACCTCGACCCCCTGCCCCCGCCCGAAAAGCGCCGCTTCTGGAAGCGCCTGCGGCGGCTGGCGCGGTTCCGGCGGCGGGCGCAGGCGGCATGACGCCGGGGCGGTCGTTTGCCTAAACACCGTTTGTCCCCGCGAAGGCGGGGACCCATGGGTTTGTACGGTGGGACGCTCAGTCGCCAGGCTGGATGGGTCCCCGCCTTCGCGGGGACAATCGGATAATTGGGTTAGCTGGCCGGCGGCGCCATGACGGGCAGCTTCGCCGCCACCGCCTTCTGGGCCGCGTGGGCGGCGGCCGGCAGGGGGATCAGGCCGCGGTCCTCGAGGTAGCCGCCGCGGCCGGTGGCGGCGTCGGAGACGAACTCGTTGATGAACTCGCGCAGGCCCGGGGTGATCCCCACCTGCCCGACCTTCACATAGATGTAGAGGCTGCGCGCCAGGGGGTAGCCGCCGCTGGCGATGGCCGCGGCCGTCGGCTGCACCCCGTCGATGCTGGCGGCCTTGATCCGGTCGCGGTTCTCTTCGAGGTAGGAATAGCCGAACACGCCGAGCGCACCCGGAGTTCGGGTGACGGTTCCGACGATGGCGTTGTCGTTCTCGCCGGCGTCGACCCAGCCGTCGGTCCGCAGCCGGTCGACCTTCAGCTTGAACAGCTGGCGGTCGGCCGCGCGCAAGGTGGCCAGGGGCGGGAACTTCAGCGCGCCCGGCTCGATGGCCAGGTCGATGAAGGCGTCGCGGGTGCCGGAGGTGGGGGGCGGTCCGTAGACCAGGATCCGGGTGGACGGCAGCCTCGCCCCGATCTGGCTCCAGGCATGGTACGGGTTGGTCGTGAGCCGGCCGTGGACCAGGGTGTTGGCGGCGAGGCCCAGGTAGAGCTGCTCCAGCCTGAAATCGTAGTCCGGGCCCCGGCGGTCGGCGGCCACCACGATGCCGTCGTAGCCGATGCGGATCTCGGTCAGATCCTTCACCCCGTGGCGGACGCAGGCGTCGAACTCCGACCGCTTCATCGGCCGCGAGGCGTCGGCGATGTCGGGGAAGGCCTGGCCCATGCCGCCGCAGAAGATCTTCATGCCGCCGCCGGTGCCCAGCGACTCGACCTTGGGCGCCTTGCGGGCGGTCTTGCGGGCGAAGTTCTCGGCCACGCGAGTGGCGAAGGGGAACACGGTGGAGGATCCCGCCGCCCAGACATAGTCCCGCGCCGCCTGGGCGCTGCCCGCGGCGGACCACACGACGACGACGGCGATAATGGCGCTGGGAGTCTTCATGCGCCGGCTCAGATCAGCCGCTTGCGCATCACCTGCGAGAGCAGGTCGATCAGGGAGACGGCGACTACGACGATGATCATGATCGCCGCGGCCTCCGAATAGTTGAAACCGTTGATGGCGTCGAACAGCACCTGGCCGATGCCCCCCGCGCCGATCAGGCTGAGCACGGTGGCCGAGCGGGTGTTGGATTCGAACCGGTAGAGCGCATAGGAGGTCCACAGCGGGGCCACCTGGGGAACCACGCCCCAGACCACCACCTGCAGCCGGTTGGCCCCGGTGGCGCGAACGCCCTCGACCGGCCGGGGATCGATGGCCTCCACCGCCTCGGAGAACAGCTTGCCGAGCACGCCGCCGGTGTTGATGGCCAGGGCCATGATCCCGGCGAAGGGGCCCAGGCCGACCACCACCACGAAGATGTTGCCGATGACCAGCTCGTTGAGGGCGCGCAGAAGGTCCATCAGCCGGCGCACCGGCTGCACCACCCAGGGCGGAGAGATGTTGCGGGCGCCCAGCAGGCCGAGCGGAATGGCGATGATGATGGCGAAGAAGGTGCCCCACAGGGCCATCTCCACCGTCAGCCAGGTCTGGTCGAGGTAGAGCCGCCACTCGGTGAAGTCCGGATGGACGAAACCGGACAAGAACTCGACGAAGTTGTGCGCCTTGGTGAACAGCTGGCCGAACTTGCCGACCTCGGCTCGGTGGGCCCCGGCGATCAGCAAGAGGGCGACGCCGCCCCAGATCAGAAGGCCGATCAGCCGGTCGCCGAGGCTGCGCCGTGGCGGCAGCGGGATCTCGGACGCGGCCGCGCCTGCCGTGGTCAAGGCGCGCCGCCGCCGGCGAGGTCGGAGGGCAGGCGCTCGACGGACCCGCGCGCCTCGGCCGCGGCGCGCTCCGTCTTCAGCCCGTCCAGCACCGCCTGGGCCGCCTTGATCTTGGCCGGGTCCTTGGCCTCACGGGCGAGCTCGAGGTTTTGGGACGCCTCCATCTCGCGCACGGGCAGCAGATGGTCGTCCGTGGCGTGCTTGAACGGTCCCATGCTGAGCTTGGCCAGGTTCGCCCGCTGGCGCTCGGCCTCGGGCCCGGAGCCGACGCCGTAGCTGAAGAAGAACCTCTGGATCTTGGCCTTGATCGCCGGGTCCAGGTCCTTGCGCCAGATGATCGGATCCTCGGGCAGGCGCGGCGAGGTCCAGATCACCTTCACCCTGGCCCGCAGCGCCGGGTCGCGCGCCTGGTTCATGCTGAGGCCCGTGGTGTTGTTGGTGGCCACGTCCAGCACATTGTTGGCCACCGCCGCGAAGTTGGTCTGGTGGTTGGCGGCGCGGACGGTCTTGAAGCAATCGGTCGGGCGGATCTGCCGAGGCGCGAAGAGGTAGGTGATCGGCGCCAGGGTGCCGGAGGTGGAATTGGCGTCACCGACGCCGAAATTCAGCGTCTTGTCGCACTTGAGCACCTTGTCCAGGGTCAGGCCGCTCTTGGCGTTGACGATCAGCACGGAGAAATAGCCGTCGATCCCCGACGGGTCGGTGGTCCGGGCGAACACCTCGCCGCCGCCGCGCCGCACCGCGGCCAGGCCCGAGAAGTTGGAGAACCAGCCGAGCTGGGTCTGGTCGAAGCGCATGGCCTCGACCAGGGACGTATAGTTCGAGGCGAAGTAGGGTTTGATGTCCAGGCCGGTCTGCTTGCGCATGTCGGCGATGAACGGCGCCCACCGGGTCTGCAGGCCCTGGGCGCTGTCGGTGGACAGGATGGAGAAGTTGACCGTCTGCGACTTGGGCCTGGCGTGGCAGGCGGCCAGGGCGATGACGATCAGGATTGGGGCGCAAAGGGCGATGGCGGCCCAGGCCCGCGGGCGAGACGTCATGAGAGAGCTCCTTCAGGGAGGACTTGCTCGACCTCGGCGCCATAGATCTCCACCAGGCGGTCGTGACCGAGCGCGGAGGGCAGGCCGTCGAAGGCCACCCTGCCGTCCTTCATGGCCACCACGCGGGTGCAGTAGCGCAGGGCGTGCTCCACCTGGTGCAGGGTGACGATGATGCTGATGCCCTCGGTGCGGTTGAGATCCTGCAGCAGCTGCATCACCCGGCGGGCGGCGACGGGGTCGAGGGAGGCGACAGGCTCGTCGGCCAACATGACCTGGGCCCGCTGGACCAGGGCGCGGGCGATGGCGGCGCGCTGCTGCTGGCCGCCGGACAGGGAATCGGCGCGCTGACCGGCCTGCTCGGCGACGCCCACCCGGGCGAGGGCGGCCATGACCTCGTGCTTCTCGCCAGCGGTCCACCATCCGAACAGCCCGCGCACGAAGCTGATCCGGCCGAGTAGCCCCAGGGCCGTGTTGGAGAACAGGGAGAGCCGGCTGACCAGGTTGAACTGCTGGAAGATGAAGCCGATCCGCGCCCGCACGCTGCGGATATTGTCGCTGACGTGGCCGCCGGCCTGGACCACCTCGCCGAAGGCCTCGATCCGGCCGTCGTCGGCGTCGATGGGCACGAACCCGGACACGGCGCGGAGCAGGGTCGACTTGCCCGCGCCGGAAGGACCGATCAGGGCGACCATCTCGCCCCGGTCCAGGGTCAGGGACACCCCGTCCATGGCGCGCCGCGCGCCGAAGGTCTTGCTCACCTGACTCAGGCGGACGAGGGCGGACATGGCTCAGCGCGAGGGATCGTTGAGAGGTGACGCAGGCATGGTCACGGGCGGCGACAGTTTCATGACGGCCCGGGGCCTCCGGCGGTTCAGAGCCGAGCCGCGCCCGAAACGATCTTGGCGTAGGTCGGCTTGCTGAGCTTCACATAGCCCTTGTTCGGGCTCCTGTAATAGAGCGGGCCACGGATTCGGTCCGGATCGAAGCCATCATTGACCAGATCGACCTTGCGGTACTTGAAGGTGCCGGTGGTCTCGATCTCCGGCTGCAGCCGGATGAAGATCGGCTGCGCATAGTCGGGAAGTTCGCCCTCGAGCCTCTCGTGCAAGCTCGCCACGTCGAAGTCGGGCCCCACCACCAGCGAGGCCATGCCGGCGCGGCCGTCCAGCTTGCCGACCTGCACGCCGTAGACGGTGGCCTCCTTGACCCCGGGAACCGCCGACATCCGCTCGGCCACCTCGGTGGTCGAGACGTTTTCGCCCTTCCAGCGGTAGGTGTCCCCGATGCGGTCGACGAAATAGAAATAGCCGTCGCGGTCCTGCATCATCAGGTCGCCGGTGGCGAACCAGGCGTCGCCCGGCTTGAACACGTCGTGCAGCACCTTCTTCTGGGTGGCCGCCGGATCGGCATAGCCGGAGTAGCTGCGCCGGACGTCCTGGCCGATCTCGCCGATGCACTCGCCGATCTCGCGGGGCCTGGCCTCGACACACAGCCCGTTCTCGGTGCGGATCACCTCTTCCTTGTCCACGTCGAACTTGATCAGCCGGACATTGAAGTAGCGCCGCAGGTAGCTCGGCGACCGCCCGATGGCGCCCAGCCGGCCATCGAAATTGAACATCGACACATTGCCTTCGGTGGAGCCGTAGAACTCCAGAACGTCCCGAATGCGGAAGCGCACCCTGACCTTGCGCCAGACGTCCGGGCGCAGGCCGTTGCCGAAGATCAGCCGGATGTCGTGTTTGCGCTCCTGTTCGCTGGGCGGCTGGTTGACCAGGTAGCGGCAGAGCTCGCCGATGTAGACGAACATGGTGGCCTTGGCGGCGATCACCTCGTCCCAGAAGGCGGTCACCGAGAACTTCCGCGCGATAATGAACACCCCGCCGTTCAGGAGGGCGGCGCCCAGGGCGCAGAGCCCGCCGGTGGCGTGATAGAGCGGCAGGACGCAGTAGACCCGGTCTTCGGGCTTGCCGCCCGTCGCCGCCGCGAACCCGCGCATATAGAGCTGGGCCCGCATGTGGGTGATCCGCGCGGCCTTGGGCAGGCCCGTGGTGCCGCTGGTGAAGATGTAGAGCGCCGTGTCCCGGGCGGTCATTTCGAACCGTGTCTGCTCGCGTTCGGGACGCACCGCGCTGGAGCCCTTCAGCGCCGTGGTCAGGTTGCGCTGGTCGCCCTCCGGCGGCCCCAGGGTCCAGATGGTGATCGATTTGCCGAGGATCGGCCGGATCGCCTCCAGCGCGGGCGCGGTCTCCTCATCGACGATGACGTGGCCGGCGTCGGCCAGCATCATGCAGTGGGCCAGGGCCGGACCGGTCAGGTGGTTGTTGATCAGCGCCGCGGTGACGCCGATCTTGTTCAGTCCGTACCAGGCCGCCACGAAATCCGGCCGGTTGGGCAGCAGGATGGCCACCGCCTGACCGCGCTTCAGGCCCCGTCCCGTCCCCCAGTGGGCATAGCGGTTGGCCATGGCGTCGAACTCGCCATAGGTGAGGGTCTTGCCCTCGAACACCATGGCCGGGCGTTCGCGGAAGCGGTCGACGGCGTCTTCGAGGTCGTCGCAGGACAGGTGCGGCGAGTCGGCCGCCACCGACCGGACTCGGTTCAGGGTGCGGATCAGCGGACGGATGAACCGCCACTCGCGTCTGATCCTTGCCGCCAGACTCATCCAAGCTCTCCCTCACCCAGCATGCGCACAGGGGGATTCGGGTCAAGGCGGCGAAATGGCCTCGTGGCGCGACGCTCAGGTCCGCTTGTGGCCCGGATAGAGTTCGAACAGCACCTCGGCGCGCTTGAAGTCCAGGGTCACCGAATCGAACGCCGACAGGGCGTCCATGCCGACCAGGATCGCCGGCTTCTCCAGGCCCCAGATCTGGAACACGTGCAGGTCGGCGAAGGTCACCGAAATATCCACCAGCTTGACGTGACCCAATCTCAAGACAGGCAGGAGCGCGATCTGGCCGGCGATGGTGCGGCCGGTGACGCTGACGATCGGCACGTCGTAGAAGGCGGTCTTCGGCGACTTGAGCACCGCCAGCTCGTAGAGCGCAGGATTGCCGATGGTCCGCTCGGCCCCCGAGTCCAGGAACGCCGCGACCGGAATCCCCGCCAGGTCGGCGTTGACGATGGTGAGCTGGCCGGCGCGCTGCTGGGCGTCGACCCGCGAGGTGAAGGGCGGCACGTCGACGAAGTGCGAGCGCTCGATGGTCAGCTGGTGGGCGCGGAAGTCCAGGGTGATGCGCTGGTCCTTCAGCCGGTCGACGCCCAATATGCCCGCCGCGCCGATGGCCTCCTGGGGCAGGACCGGCATCTGGACGTCCCGCTCGTCCCGGCCGCCCAGTTGCACTCGACCGGCAATGACGGTGGGGGTGGTCTCCACCCCGGCGACGCCGTGCAGCGTGATGGGGCTTCCCGACGGCAGGCCGAGCGACATGGCCAGCTCGAGCGACATTACCGACTGGTTGGCGCCGGTGTCGACCACGAAGAAGTACGGCCCCATGCCGTTGATCAGCACCGGGGCGGTCATCCGGCGAAAGGGGTCGTGCGAGGTCTCGATGGTCTCCCCGGGGCTGAGCGAGCTGGGCTTCACCGCCGCGACGATGGGAAAGTCGCCCTGGCCGTACTGGGATGGGTGCGGCACGGCGCGCGCCAAGCCGGGCGCGGCGAGGCCGAACCCCAGCATGGCGGCGAGCTTGCGGCGACTGTGCAGCGGACGACCCTCCCCGTCGGCCCCCACCATTGAGGCCAAGGGCGCAAACACAGCATATATCGGTTGATGGCCTTGCCGCGCGCGATTCTGTTCGACCTGGACGAGACCCTGCTGCCCTTCGGCCACCGCCCGACGTTGCTGGCCGAATTTCGTCCCTCCCCCTGGAGGGGCTACGGCATTCACACATCTCCGTTTGAGCGTGTGTCGGAAGTCTGATTCCCTATCGGTGAGTTGATGGGAGCGGCTGATGTCGGACATGACGCTGGGGCGG
>FTIV01000166.1_pt4 | contig 12703 bp, 13 predicted proteins | sample 1658621 | NCBI WGS metagenome assembly FTIV01 (sample SAMEA3914841, study PRJEB12502) | metagenome | biome: forest; material: soil | place: Canada | collected 2011-07-05 | depth 0.3 m | reverse complement strand
GCCTCGGCCACGTCGAGCACGTCTTTACCCACTTCGCCCTGACCCTTCAGGTCTGGCGCGGCGAGACCTCCGCGCGCGATCCGGCGTTGGTCTGGCGATCGGTCGACGAAGCGGCGAGGTCGCTGCCCAGCGTGTTCCTGAAGGCGCTTCGCGCGGGGCTCTCGAACCTGTTGTGAGCGTCAGTCCTCGAAGAGGATCTTCGGCGGCGGCTTGAGGTCAACGTCCTTGTCGAGCTTGGCGGCGACCGCCTCGGCGATGGACAGGAAGGCCTGGGCGGCGGGGCTGTCCGGCGAGGTCGCGACCAGCGGGCGGCCGTCGTCGCAGGACTGACGCAGCGCCACCTCGATGGGAATCTCGCCGAGGAAGGCGGTCCGCAGCGTTTCGGCCACCGCTTTGGCGCCGCCCCGGCCGAAGATCTCGATCGGTCGTCCGGTCGTCGGATCCGGGAAATAGGCCATGTTCTCGACCACGCCGAGGATCGGCACATGGGTCTTCTCGAACATGGCGACGGCGCGCCGGGCGTCGATCAGGGCCACCTCCTGAGGGGTAGAGACCACCACCGCACCGGACAGCGCCACCCGCTGGGCCAGGGTCAGCTGGATGTCGCCGGTGCCCGGCGGCATGTCCACGACCAGGATGTCCAGCGGTTCGGCTTCGCTGGCCCATGCCACGTCGTTCAGCATCTGGTTCAGCGCCGAGGACGCCATGGGCCCCCGCCAGATCATCGGCGAGGCCTCGTCGACCAGCAGGCCGATGGACATGACCTTCAGACCCCAGCCCTGCAGCGGGATGAGCTTGCGCTCGGAGGTCACGCCCGGCTCGGCGGTCAGGCCGGTCATGCGGGGGACCGATGGGCCGTAGATGTCGGCGTCGAGCAGGCCCGTGCGCCGGCCGATCATGGCCAGGGCGCAGGCGAGGTTGACCGCCACGGTGGACTTGCCCACCCCGCCCTTGCCGCTGGCGACGGCGATGACATGGGTCACGTGGGCGGGCTTCAGCGTGGCCGCCGCCGCCCGAGGCGGCTGAGCCTGGGCCTCCGCCTCGGCCGACAGCCGGGCGCCCCGGCGCATGCGGACAGTTCCGGGCGGGACCGGGGACTCGGCGGGAGCATGATCGTGCGCGTGGGAATGCGTGTGCGGTGGGGGTGCGCGCGGCGCCTCCCCGGCCCGGTCGGCGGTCAGCACCACCTGGGCGCGCTCGACGCCGGGAAGAGCCTTCAGCGCCGTCTCGGCCGCGTCACGGACGGGCGCATAGAGACTGGCGTCGGCGGGGGCGACCTCCAACATGAAGCCGGCCTTGCCATCGCCGGCGACCAGCCCCTGGACCAGGCCGGCCTCGACCAGGCCTTTGCCCGACTTGGGATCCCTGACCGCGTTCAGGGCCTTCAGCACCGCGCTGCGTTCAACCGCCTGGGTCAAGCTCGCTCCTTCGGACCGCTCATCGCGGCGATCAGCTCACGCACGTCATGTAGGCTCTCGGCGATGCGGACGCACAGGCTGGTGATCTCTTCGGTGGGTTCGAGCAGGTCCGGAACCATGATGGTCATCATCCCGGCGGCGTGGGCCGCGCGCACGCCGTTGTGCGAATCCTCCAGCGCCAGGCAGAACTCCGGCGCCACCCCCAGCACCTCGGACGCCTTCAGGAACGGGTCCGGCTCGGGCTTGCCGCGCGCGTAGTCGCCGTGCGCCACGACGTGGTGGAAGCGGTCGCGCAGGCCGTGCGGAGTCAGGTTGAGGTCCACCTCGCGGTGGTGCGAGGAGGTGCAGACCGCCCGGGGGATCGACAGCTCATCGAGTTCATCGAGCAGCTCGACCACGCCCGCCTTCAGGCTCACTCCGGCCTCGGTCATGATCCGGTAGCGCTTCACCCAACTCGCACGGAACTCGGCCAACGGGAAGTCCGCGCCGAAATGGTCGATCAGGATGTGCTCGGTTCCGGCGTGATTGGTCCCGACCATCCTGAGAAACACCGGCAGCGGCAGCTCGCGCCCCATCTCGATGGCCTGATCCTTCATGGCGTCGCGGACCAGGACCTCGGTGTCGACCAACAGGCCGTCCATGTCGAACACCACCGCCCGAGGCGCACGCGGCAGGGTCACGACACAAACTCCGCGGTCCGGTAGCCCTGGAAATGCAGCAGGGCCGTGAGGTCGGCGTTGTCGATCCGGGCCGCGGCGCGCCCGGCCACCACCGGCTTGGCGCGGTAGGCGACGCCGAGACCCGCCGCCTCGATCATGGCCAGGTCATTGGCGCCGTCGCCGACGGCCAGGGTCTGGGTGAGGTCCACGCCCAGCTTGTCCGCCTCGTCGCGGAGGGTCGCCAGCTTCTGCGGGCTGCCGAACACCGTGCCCAGGACCTGCCCGGTGAGGCGGTCGTCGGCGAGTTCGAGCACGTTGGACAGGAAGCCGTCGAAGCCGAGGTCATGGGCGACGCGCTCCACGAACAGGGTGAAGCCACCTGAGACCAGCAGGCATCGCGCGCCGTGCGCGGTCATGGTCTTCACCAGGGTGCGCGCGCCGGGATTCAGCGTCACCCGTTCAGCGATGCAGCGCTCGATATCGCTGCGCGGCAGCCCCTCGAGCATGGCGACGCGTTGGCGAAGGCCGGCCTCGAAGTCGATCTCGCCGCGCATGCCGCGCTCGGTGATGGCCGCGATCTCGGCCTTCAGGCCCACATAGTCGGCGAGTTCGTCGATGCATTCGCAGGCCACGATGGTGGAATCCATGTCCGAGACCATCAGGCGCTTCCTGCGTTCGTCGGCAGGCTGAACGCAGACGTCCACGGGCAGTCCCCAGACCGCGTCCACCGCCGCACGGCGTAGCCCGGCCAAGGCGCCGCCGCCGGCGTCCACCGGCAGGTCCATCGCCCCTGGGCCGAGCGCCGCGGCCAGGTCCGGAAACACGCCTTGTGCGGCCAGCGCCTGGGTCGCCCGGCTCTGGGCGGTCGGGAGCGCCGAGGGCTCGGGCGTGACGAGGGTGAGAATGAACTGCATGCGAAGGGGCGGTTAGACCGGGCCGCGCCGGGGATCAATCCGCGCCGCGTTGACGCTCCATCGACGCGGGCCTATCGCCGCCGACATGGACGAGGTCGCACGCGAGAATTTCGCCTCCTGGACCGGGCAGGTGGACGCGCCGCTCCGGCCGTTGAGCTTCGCCCTGGACGCCACGCCGGGGACCGGGCTCTGAGCCCCGTCTTCCTGATCGGCGGGCCCACGGCGAGCGGCAAGTCCGCGCTGGCGCTCCGACTTGCCGAGGCTATCGGGGCGGAGATCGTCAACGCCGACGCCCTGCAGCTCTATCGCGACCTGCGCGTGCTCTCGGCCCGGCCAACCCCCGAAGACGAGGCCCGGGCGCCGCACCACCTGTTCGGCGCGGTGGACGCCGCCGAGGGCTGGACGGTAGGCCGCTGGCAGGCGGCGGCAGTGGCGACCCTCGAGGGGATCAAGGCGCGCGGACGCCCCGCCGTCGTGGTCGGCGGCACGGGGCTGTATTTCCGCTCGCTGACCCAGGGCCTGGCCCACATCCCCGCCGTCCCGAAGCAGACCCGGCAGGACGCCCAGAAACGCTTCGATTGCCTGGGGGAGGCCGCCTTTCGCCAAGCCTTGCGTGAAAGGGATCCGGCGGCCGAGATGCGGATCGCCGCGGGGGACCGGCAGAGGCTGGCCCGGGCGTTCGAGGTCCACGAGACCACCGGGCGGTCGCTGAGCGATTGGCAGGCCGCGTCCTCGCCGCCGCCGCTGGCGCCGGACGCCTGGCGCGCCGTCGTCCTGGTCCCGTCGCGGGCCGAACTCTACGCCCGATGCGACGCGCGGTTCGCCGGCATCGTCAGAGGCGGCGCCCTGGATGAGGTCCGCGCCCTGATGGCGCGGCGGCTGGATCCGGTCCTCCCCGCCATGAAGGCCGTGGGCCTGCGCGAACTCGCCCGCCACCTGGGCGGCGGGCTGTCGCTGGAGCAGGCGATCACATTGGCGCAGCAGGAGACCCGTCGCTATGCGAAACGGCAGATGACCTGGTTCAGACACCAGACGCCGGACTGGCCGCGCATCGAGGCCGACACCGCGGAAGAGCAGTGGAGGCAATTCCTTGCGTTGCAACCCGTCTTGACCCTTCCATGAGGGCGTGGCATGACCTTTCGCACTCGATTGGAGCAACGCCCTTGCGCGCGATCCTCGTACTCGTACCGCGACCGATCCCGGCCTGATCACCCGATCCGGCCGCCGTCGGTCGCTTGCCAAGGCCCCTGAGAGGGCCTTTTTTCATGCCTTGAACCCAGGTCCCCCGCCATGACCGTCCACAAGACCATCGAAGCCGAAACCAAAGCCGAGACCCAAGCCGAGGTCATGACCGGCGCGGACATGGTCGTGCGCGCCCTGATCGACCAGGGCGTGGATGTGATCTTCGGCTATCCGGGCGGGGCGGTGTTGCCGATCTATGACGCCCTGTTCCACGAGACCCGCCTGCGCCACGTCCTGGTGCGCCACGAGCAGGGCGCAGGCCATGCCGCCGAGGGCTATGCCCGCTCGACGGGCAAGCCGGGCGTGGTGCTGGTCACCTCCGGCCCCGGCGCAACCAACGTGATCACCGCCATCGTCGACGCCCTGATGGATTCCATCCCCCTGGTGGTGCTGACCGGCCAGGTCGCCACCCACCTGATCGGGTCGGACGCGTTCCAGGAAGCCGACACGGTGGGCATCACCCGGCCCTGCACCAAGCACAATTACCTGGTGAAGCGGGTCGAGGACCTGCCGCATGTGATGCACGAGGCCTTCCACATCGCCACCTCAGGCCGTCCCGGTCCGGTGGTGGTGGACATCCCCAAGGACGTGCAGTTCGCCACCGGCCTCTATGTGGGGCCCGATCAGGCGCGTCACGCCCACGCCTATCGCCCCCGCACCGAGGGCGATGCGGCCAAGATCGCCGAGGCGGTGGAGCTGATCGCCAACGCCAAGCGGCCGATCCTCTACACCGGCGGCGGGATCATCAACTCCGGGCCACGGGCCAGCCAGCTGCTGCGCGAGTTCGCCCACGTCACCGGCGCGCCGGTGACCTCGACCCTGATGGGCCTGGGGGCCTTTCCGGCGGCCGACGATCAGTGGCTGGGCATGCTGGGCATGCACGGCGCCTTCGAGGCCAACCACGCCATGCACGACTGCGACGTGATGGTGTGCCTGGGCGCGCGCTTCGACGACCGGGTGACCGGCCGCATCGACGCCTTCTCGCCGGACTCCAAGAAGATCCACGTCGATATCGATCCGTCGTCGATCAACAAGAACATCCTGGCGAACATCGGCATCGTCGGCGACGTGGGCAAGGTGATCGAGGCCATGCTCAAGGTCTGGGGCGGTCGCAAGCCCGCCGACCTGAAGCCCTGGTGGGAACGGATCGAGGCCTGGCGCGCCCGCAAGGGCTTCGCCTACCGGCGCGACGACGACAAGATCAAGCCGCAGTACGCCATCGAGCGCCTCTACGCCCTGACGCGCGACAAGGACGTCTACATCACCACCGAGGTGGGCCAGCACCAGATGTGGGCGGCCCAGTTTTTCCGCTTCGAGGAGCCCAACCGCTGGATGACCTCGGGCGGCCTGGGCACTATGGGCTATGGCCTGCCGGCCGCGGTCGGCGTGCAGATGGCCCACCCCAACAGCCTGGTCATCGATATCGCCGGCGAGGCCTCGGTGCAGATGACCATGCAGGAGATGTCCACCGCGGTGCAGTACGGCCTGCCGATCAAGATCTTCATCCTGAACAACGAGTGGATGGGCATGGTGCGGCAGTGGCAGCAGCTGCTGCACGGCGAGCGCTACAGCCACTCCTATTCCGAAAGCCTGCCGGACTTCGTCAAGATGGCCGAGGCCTATGGCGCTCTCGGCCTGCGCGCCGACCGTCCAGACGAGCTGGACGACAAAATCCTGCAGATGCTGGCCAGCGACAAGCCCGTGCTGTTCGACTGCCGGGTGACCAAGGACGAGAACTGCTTCCCGATGATCCCATCGGGCAAGGCGCACAACGAGATGATCCTCGGCGACGCTGGCGTGGACCTCGAGTCCGTCATCGACGACGAGGGGCGGATCATGGTGTAGGGAGCCACATGCCCCCTCGCGTCGAACAGCCGGTCGAAAAAAGCACCTTTGCGGTGATGGTGGACAACGAGCCCGGGGTCCTGGCCCGCGTCGTGGGGCTGTTCGCCGCCCGCGGCTACAATATCGAAAGCCTGACCGTCGCCGAGACCGATCCCAAGCGCCGCCTGTCGCGCATCACCATCGTCACCTCTGGCACCGCCCTGATTCTGGAGCAGATCCGCGCCCAGCTGGAACGGATGGTGTCGGTGCGCGAGGTGCACGACGTCACCCGCGATCCGGCCGGCGTCGAGCGCGAACTGGCCCTGGTCAAGGTGCGCGGGACCGGCGCCGACCGTATCGAAGCCCTGCGCATGGCGGATATCTTCCGCGCCCGCGTCATCGACACGACGCACGACAGTTTCGTTTTCGAGGTCACCGGCGCTCCGTCGAAGATCGGCAAGTTCATCGACCTGATGACGCCATTGGGCCTGGTCGAATTATCGCGCACCGGCGTGCTTTCCTTGACCAGAGGCGCGGCAGACGCGTGACAAGATGACCCGTTGCTCAATCGGCGTTGATCTTGGGTTGTCCGAGGTTCAGACTTGCGCTCTGTTTTTAACAAGGGATCACCCATGATGATCTTCGCAGCGGGCCTGATGGCCGCAGCCTTGGCGGCCACCGACGGTTCGGCCAGCACGACGCCGACGCCGGCCCCGGTCACCACCCCGCCGCCGGCCGGCGCCACGACGGCGGCGCCCGACCCCAATGACGCGATGATCTGTCGCAAGATCTACGCGACCGGCTCTCGCCTCGACTATCAGAAGATCTGCAAGACCAAGCGGGAGTGGAATGTGACGTCGCGAAACAGCGAGGACGCGGTGAACGCGATGCAAAAGCGCAGTTTCGCCTACGGCCCCAAGGGCAGCTGACGCTTCGTCCCAGCGTCTGATCCCGCGGCGTGGTGGATCAGACGGCAATCGCCGTCAGTTCTTTCATCCATAACCCTTCGTCCCTATATTGGGAGAGTTCGGCTTCGGCCGGACTATGGAGATAAACGCGCGCGAAATAAGCGAACTGGACCCGGGTGCGATTCCCGGCGGCTCCACCAACCTCTTCTTTTCGGGTTATCGCCGAAGGAAATCCAAGGGTTGTCTGGGGGGCCGATCAGCTTCGACAGCCGTGTAAAGGCGTGGCTTTCTCTCGGCTCGGCTCACCGTTATCGGGCTTTTCTTAGATGCGAACGATAACTTCGCTCAAGAGTATGCCCTCGCCGCGTGATGCGGTTCGGTCGTACTTGACCTAAAGTCCTAGGCCTTAGCCGGTCTGGGCGGGGCTCGGGGGCGCCTGGCAACAGAAGCCCCCACTTTCCTTGCCTCGTTCCATTTGACGCCAGCGCCTCGGCGCCGTTGACCACGTGCTGTTGCAATCCAACGTCTTTGCGCGGTCGGGACGGGGGAGTAACCTGTCGGCAAGTTGAAGTGAGCGCTGCACAGTATGGCCAAGCCCCCACCCGCCAAGGATGAGATGCATTACGAGGCCATGGCGCAGGACGCCTTGCGCGGCGTGGTCAAGATGGCGCTGAAGCGCGCAGCCTCGCCGCAGGGACTTCCCGGCGACCACCACTTCTACATCACCTTCAAGACCAAGGCGCCGGGGGTGTCCGGGCCGCCGGAGCTGCTGAACCAGTATCCGAATGAAATGAAGATCATCCTGCAGCACCAGTTCTGGGACCTGGCGCCTGGCGAGACCTTCTTTTCGGTGACCCTCAGGTTCGGCGGCCAGCCGAGAAGCATCTCGGTGCCGTACTCGGCGGTGACCCAGTTCTACGACCCGTCGGTGTCCTTCATGCTCTCGTTCGAAGCCTCGGATGAGGATGCCGACGCCGAACCCATGCCCGTAGCGCTTTCGACCGCGCACGCTTCGGCTCCGGAAACCGCAAGCGAAGCGGCGACCGACGAACCCAAGATCGTGTCGCTGGACCAGTTCCGGAAGAAATGAGCCGCACTGTCGCCACCGTGTTGTTCGGACTGTTGCTGGCGCTGGCCGCCAGCTTCGGGCCGGCGGGCGCGGCCAGGGCGGGCGGCGTGTTCGACGACTGGGCGGCGGTGGTGATCGCCGGCGACTTCCACGCCCACTCCGGCGCCGACAGCGAAGCGTTCGACAACGCCAGGCGCGACGTCAGCCAGGCCTTGATCGACGCGGGCTTCCAGCCCGGCCACATGCATGAGTTTTCGGTCCGTCCGGAGCGATATCCGAGCGAACATCTGATGCTGAGCGAACCGGGGTTGATCGGCGTCAAGCTGGCCGACCTGGCCACGCAGGCCAGGGGCGGCTGCCTGGTCTATTTCACCTCCCACGGTTCGCCCGCCGGTGTCGTGGTCGGGCCGCGCCTGCTGTCGCCCGCGGGCCTGTCCCAACTGGTCGACAACGCCTGCGGCGAACGTCCGACGGTGGTGATCATCTCGGCCTGTTTTTCGGGCGTTTTCGTTCCGCCACTGTCCCGGTCCGACAGGATGGTGCTGACCGCCGCCCGCCCGGACCGCAGCTCGTTCGGCTGCGGTGAGAGCGACCGGTATCCGTATTTCGACACCTGCATGCTGGAGACCATGCCCAAGGCCAAGGATTTCGCCGACCTCGGCCGCAGCGTACAGGCCTGCGTTGCAAACAAGGAGATCGCCACCGGCATGGCGCCGCCTTCGGAGCCTCAGCTGTTCATCGGCTCGCAACTTCGGCCCCTGGTGCCGTTTTATCCGTTCCCGCCACGACCGACATCGGTGGCGGCGCAGTCGACTCGAACCCGCGCGGCCCCTTGAGTCCTGTCTTAGCCGGTTGATCTTTACGCATTTTCTGCGGTCGCCCCTGCACATGCGGCGCGAAAATGATCTAGAAGGCCGCACAGCCAGCCGGAGGCGCTGATGGTATCCCGGGTAAGGGCCGCGCTTGCCGCAGCCCTGGCCGCAATCTTCATGGTCGCCGCCGATGCGAGCCATGCCCAGCGCTCGCCGGACGCGGTCGCCGCGCCGCAGGCGCCGGACGCGCACGCAGATGCGGCGTCGCCCCCGGCGTCCACTCCAGCCATGCCGTCCGGCGCGCGCCTGTCGGCCGGCCAGCCCATTCCCGCCGCCGAACTGGAAGCCTTCGTCGACGGCGTCGCCGCCGAGGCGATGGCCAAGGATCACATCGCCGGCGCGGCGGTCACCGTGGTGCAAAACGGCCAGGTCGTCTTCAAGAAGGGCTATGGGATCGACCGCCTGTCGCCCGCCCGCGCGGTCGATCCGGACCGCACGCTGTTCCGGCTGGGCTCGATCACCAAGACCTTCACCTGGATCACCCTGATGCGGGAGATCGAGGCCGGGCACATCCGCCTCGACGCTCCGGTCAACGTCTATTTGCCGCTGAAGAACCAGATCAAGGACCAGGGTTTCAAACGGCCGATTCAGATTCGCGACCTGATGACTCATTCACCCGGGTTCGAGAGCCGCACCTTCGGCCAGATGATCGAGAAGAACCCGGTCCGCATCCGCCCCCTGGACATCTATCTTCGCCAGGAACGGCCGCATCGGGTGCGCGAGGCCGGCCTGTTCCCGAGTGCTTCGAACTATGGCGCGGCCCTGGCCGGCGAAGCGGTGATCCAGGTCACCGGCAAGACCATGCAGGCCCTGGTGGAGAGCGAGATCACCGCCCCGCTCGGGCTCCACCGGACAACCCTGCGCGAGCCCTACCCTGCCCGGCCCGACCTGCCAGCCCCGATGGATCCCGCCCTGGCCCGGGATCTGTCCGAAGGCTATCGCTGGACGGGATCGGGCCTCGACTCGCGGCCGACGGAATTCCTCACCCAGGCCGCGCCGGCCGGCGCGGCGTCCTCCACCGCCTCGGACATGGGGCGCTACATGCTCGCCATCCTGGGCGACGGAGCCCTGGACGGGGCGAGCATCTACAGCCCGACCATCGCCAAGGACTTCCGCACCACCCTGATGCACTCGGCGCCGGGCGTGCGCGGCTGGGACTATGGCTTCAACGAGTACGACCTTCCCGGCGGCCTGCACGGGTTCGGGCACAACGGCGCGACGCTGTCGTTCAACGCCAATATGGTCACCGTCCCGCAACTGGGCCTGGGCGTGTTCGTGGCCGCCAACACCGGGACCGCCGGGCGCTTCGCCAATGACCTGCCGCTGCAGATCGTGCAGCGTTTCTATGCGCCTCCCGCCCCGACCGAACCCGCCGCCTCGTCGTGGCTGCAGCAGAACGCCGATGCGTTCCAGGGGGACTATCTGACCACCGACCGGGCGTTTCACGGGCTGGAAGGGTTCGTGGATCTGCTGCACGCCAACTATCCGGCCTCGGTGGCCAAGGATGGCGTGCTCAGGATCCCGGGGCCCGCGGGCGTGACACGCTGGACGCCGGACGCCTCGGCCTCGATCGATGCGCCCTACGTGACCTTCCATCAGGCGGGGGGGCCAGGGACCCTGGTGTTCGAGATGCAGAACGGCCGCGCCAAGCGCTGGTTCGCCCCCAACGGGTCTGCCGCGTTCGAACGGTCCGGTCCGCTTTCCGACCCCGCCTTTCTGGCGGCGCTGGCCGGGGCTGCCGCGGCCTCCGGCGTCGCCGCCATCGCCGGCCTGTTCATGCGCAACCGCCGCGACTTCCGGCAGACCTCGATCCAGGGCCGCGCCGACGCGGCGCAGGTTTCCGGCTCGATCCTGTGGCTGGTCTCGATCCTGTGCTTCGTCATCTGGGACCTGAGGGCGTCGGACGTGGCGCGGCTGATGTACAATTGGCCGGGCGCCCTGCTGATGATCGCCTCGTCCAGCGCCCTGGTGGCCTCCATGCTGACCCTGATCTGCGTGGGGCTGCTGCCGGTGGTGTGGCGTGGCGGCCGGCGCCTGGACAGCTGGAGCGACTGGCGCAAGACGCGCTTCACCGTCACCACCCTGATCTTCACCGCGTTCGGCGTGCTGGTCGGCCTGTGGGGCGGGCTGCAGCCCTGGAGCCCCTAGCATCCGCTCTCAGGCGGCGCCGCCGAGATCGTCACCGTGATCCGCTCGCGCTCGCCCCGGCGGCGCTGGACCAGCAGGCGCGCCACCTGGGAGTCGTCGTGGAAGGCGTAGCCCTTGCAGGCGTCCAGGATGGCCTTGGCCAGGTTGTCCAGGTCCATCCAGGGCGGATCGCCGACATAGTCCATGAGGATCTCCACCGAGAACTCCGCCCACGACGGCCGCGCCCCGCGCCACTCCTTGCGGAAGAATTCGTAGATCAGCGGCTTATAGACCTTGGCCTGGGTGGACAGGCCCTCGACGGTGATCTCAAGGGCGCCGCCGGGCAGCTCCCGCGCGCGGACCTTGCCCCGGCCGACCCAGTCCCCGTCCACCGTCCCGCCGCCAGCTAGACCGGCTCGACCTTTACCGCCGTGCCGTAGGCCAGGACCTCGGTGATCCCCTCCATGATCTCGTTGGCGTCGTAACGCATGCCGATCACGGCGTTGGCCCCCGCCTGCCGGGCGTGCTGGACCAGCAGGTCATAGGCCTCTTGCCGGGCGTGCTCGGCCAGGTCGGTGTAGATCGACAGGTTGCCCCCAAACACCGACTGGATCGCCCCGCCGATGTTGCCGACGATGCTGCGCGAGCGGACCGTCACGCCTCGCACCAGGCCGACATAGCTGACGATCCGGTAGCCCGGCAGGTCATTGGTGGTGGCGACAAGCATGGCGGCGTCCTCTGGTTGACGCCCTCGTCATAACGGAGCGGCTGCGACCGCGCCACGGCCGTTGCAGCCGGGCGGCGCCCCGTCTAGACCGCGCCATCACCACAAGGGCCAGCCCATGTCCGCCACCCGCACCGAGACCGACACCTTCGGGCCAATCGAGGTTCCGGCTGACCGCTATTGGGGCGCGCAGAGCCAGCGGAGCCTGGGCAATTTCAAGATCGGCTGGGAGAAGCAGCCGGTCCCGATCATCCGCGCCCTGGGTGTGATCAAGCGGGCTGCGGCCGAGACCAACATGGCGCTGGGCAGGCTCGACCCGACCATCGGCCAGGCCATCGTCGCCGCGGCGCAGGAGGTTATCGACGGCAAGCTCGACGATCATTTCCCGCTGGTGGTCTGGCAGACCGGCTCGGGCACCCAGTCGAACATGAACGCCAACGAGGTGATCTCCAACCGGGCGATCGAGATGCTGGGCGGGGTGATGGGCTCCAAGACGCCGGTGCACCCGAACGATCACGTCAATATGAGCCAGTCGTCCAACGACACCTATCCGACGGCCATGCACATCGCCTGCGCCGTGGAAGTCGCCTACCAGCTGAACCCGGCGCTGGAGCACCTGCATGTGGCCCTGAAGGCCAAGACCGAGCAGTTCGCCGACATCATCAAGATCGGCCGCACCCACACCCAGGACGCCACGCCCCTGACCCTGGGCCAGGAGTTTTCCGGCTATTCCCACCAGGTCGCCCAGGCCGTGCGGCGGATCAAGGAGAGCCTCTACGGCCTCTATGAGCTGGCCCAGGGCGGCACCGCCGTGGGCACCGGGCTGAACGCGCCGGTGGGCTTCGCCGAGGGCGTGGCCGAGCGCATCGCCCACATCACCCGCCTGCCCTTCATCACCGCGCCCAACAAGTTCGAGGCCCTGGCCGCGCACGACGCCATGGTGTTC
>FTIV01002270.1_pt1 | contig 12767 bp, 6 predicted proteins | sample 1658621 | NCBI WGS metagenome assembly FTIV01 (sample SAMEA3914841, study PRJEB12502) | metagenome | biome: forest; material: soil | place: Canada | collected 2011-07-05 | depth 0.3 m | reverse complement strand
GAGTCCGTCTCGTGGGCTCGGCCCTGTTCCGTCTTCGCGTCATCGCCGGTCAGCTGACCGGCGAGCGTCGCGGCGTCCTTGCTTTGCGTGTCGAGCCCAGTGGCCGTAACCGTTCCGTCGTCGATGACATTGGCCAAGGCCTGGTCGGCCGCCTGCGCCAGCTCCCCTATCTGGACCACTTGTTTGGCGCCGGCGGAGGGATGGCCGCCGAATCCCGATGGCCCGGCCAGGCCCGCGCGCAGATCAAGAACCTCTCCGCGGAGGAAGCGAAACAAGACCGGGCGCTCGGAGCCTTGAACTCCGCCGCCGCCAAACAAGTGGTCCAGATAGGGGAGCTGGCGCAGGCGGCCGACCAGGCCTTGGCCAATGTCATCGACGACGGAACGGTTACGGCCACTGGGCTCGACACGCAAAGCAAGGACGCCGCGACGCTCGCCGGTCAGCTGACCGGCGATGACGCGAAGACGGAACAGGGCCGAGCCCACAAAGCCAGTGAGACCGCTGAAAAGGTCAGGAAGCTGGTGGAGGAGACCAGGGCGGCCAGGAGCGCGGCCGGGAACCCATCGTCGGTTCGGTCCTGGAGCCAAGCCTGGGCGAATCTCGCCGCGGCGGGATCCCGGCGCATGGCGCTGGAAGATCTCAGGAAGAGTGCATCCCTGACTTCCCAGTCGCAGGCGTCGCCGCCGGACGACAATGGAGCCGCTAGTGGCCGGTGAGGGGGAGGTCCAGGCCTCGGCGTTGCGGCTGCCGTGGGTCGTTCTCGGGCCTCGGTCCCAGGGCCGCGGTTACGGAGTGATCCACCGGTCGGAGGGACTGGAGTTGGGTCGGATCGAGATGAACCGGCTGGACGACTTCGCCCTGGCTCTGGCGGCTTGGGCGAACCGGGCGGCCGACGGCGCGCCGGAGTCTTTCGTCGGCTTCTTCCGGCTCGCCCCCGAAGGCGCCTGGCTGCTGTGCAGGGCGCGCTATCTCGGTAGGGTCGGGTTGGGGACCGTGGCGGTGGCCAATGCCCTGGTGCTGTCGCCGGCCGACGCGGGTCAGGCCTGGGTTCGGCCTCACTGGCTGTTGCCGTTGATCCCTGCGCCGGAAGGACGGCGTTGGATGCCGACGGCCCTGACCCTGGTCCAGGGCGAGGAACTGGAATCCGGGCCAATCATGGCGCGGAGTTCCGCATCGGTGGACAAACTCGCCGGGGCGCTGGCCAACTTCACCTTGGGGGTTGAAGCGGCAGGGCCCGACGCGCCTGACGAGGTCCTGGGCCGCCTGCTGGACAGCTCCAGGGCGCCGCGTCTCGTCGCGGGCTGGGTCACCTCCGCCAGCCTCGCGGCCAACGGGGGGTTCGACCCCGCGTCGCTGTTCGACCTGATTGTCCACACCACGGAAGATCCGCTGTCGGATGCGCCGGGGTCGAAGCGTCGCAGAGCGCGGATCCACGGGCCGGATGTGGTGTGGTCGGACGTTCCGACGTCGCCGGCCAGGATTGTCTGGGAAGCCCTGTTCGAAGCCGCCCGGAACCACCCCGTGTCTGGCCGGATCGAGCGCGCCCTCGCCTCGGTCGCCTGGAGCCGCGACTACAGCGATATGCCCTCGGTGACCTTCGTCCGCAATTCGGTCGCCAAGGCCTCCACCAACCTTGGAGACGAAGAGACGGTGGCGCTGCTGGGCGCCCTGGCCGCCGCGACGCATCGGCTCTCCGATACCCCCGAGATCCAGGAGGACGCACGGATGGGGTTGGCCGAGGCCTTCCGGGACATCCTGCCCAGCGACAATCCGGAAGCCGCCGCCAAGCTCATCGATCTCTACCTGCAATTGCTGGTCACGCCGCTCGGCGGGGTGCTGCCGCGCATGCCCGCGATGGAGGCGCTGAACCGCGGCGCCTTGCCCTATCTGGCGGTCGCCTCGATCGCTGCCTTGTGCAAGATCGGCCTGCTGACCGGCATGGCCGCCAAGACGACCGGGGTGCTGCTCGCGGCTCCGCCTCTATCCGCGGTGAAGCTGACGGAGCTGGTGGAGGCGTTGGCGCAGACCCTGAGCAAGGATATCCCGACAAGCGACGACACCCTCGCGCTCGCCTCCGTGGTGCTGGACCAGGCGGCCCAACGGCTACGAGTTTCGCCTGGCTCGGAAGCCATACTGGCCAGTGCGTTCGTTCAGTGCATCCGCTCGCTGATCACTGACAGCCGGCGCGCCGCAGCCGCGGCCACACCTGGTGTCGTCCGAGCCCTGGCGTTGCAGACAGACACCCCGGCAAGACGGCTCCGCGCAGAGTTTGCCAAGATCGTCCAAGCGCAAATCTTCTCCGCGCCACGCCCCGACGCGCTGCATTGGGCCTTGGCATCGGCCGTCACATTGCTGGGCGTTCCGGCGTCCAGTCCCTTCAAGGCGGCCGCATGAAGAAGTGCACCGGGTGCGGGGCCGAGGTCGAAGACAACGTCGAAACCTGCGGCGAGTGCGGCTCGACGGAGTTTCGTGCGCTGGTCGGGCCAGAGGTCCAGGAAGACGCGGGCGGCGTCCCGCAGATCGGCGACATCATCGACCAGGCAGAGGCGCAGGAGCCGCAGGCGCCGGTCCCGGCTGTTCTTGTTCCGCCGATCGCCAGGAATGACAGGCGGCGCCAAGGCCAGCCGCCCCCGGTCAATGGCCGAGCGCTCGCGCATGCGCCACTGGAACCTGAACCCGCCGCGGCCGAGGCGCCGGATGCGGCCGTCGAACCACCGGAGCCCCAGATCGCGCCCGCCCCGGTGGTTGTCGAGATCAACACCTCGGCCCAACTCGACGCCATCAAGAACGAAGGGTTGTTCATGATGGGCCTGCTGGGCTTCCCCACCGGCGGCAAGACCTGGTTCCTGAACAGGCTCAAGTACACCTACCAACGGCCGCCTCCGAATTCGCGCCTGAAGCAGCGCAAGCCCTGCGTGCCGACGCCTCCCGCCGCCCGGAACGGATCCGTTGTTCCCCGGACCAACGATATCCTCCGCCATCAGTTCATCGTCAGCGGCCGCCCGGACGACAGCTTCAATCTGCTGGACGTTCCGGGAGAGCGATTCAGGACGGCCGCATCGAGCAATTTTGTGGGAGTTACGGATCTCACGCTTGCAGCCCTGCGCGTGTCGGACGCGATCGTCATCGTCCTGCCGGCCGACGAGATCTTGTTCGCCGAACGGATCGCAAGCCGGGACCGACGACGCGTGTTGCGCGCCCTGCAGGATGGCAGGAACGATCCGGCGGCCGCAAAGGTGGGGTTGCCGCCGGACGACAACCTGAGCGCCGATGACATACAGGCCCAACTGATCGAGGCCTTGGCCGCCCAACGCAAGGCCAAGGGCCCGGCTCGCGAGCGGCTCAAGCGGGAGATCGAACGGCTCAGGGGGGACGTGGAGGACCGCCGAGAATGGCGCCTGGCCGAGGCCGCCAACGACGTCGAAGACTTCATCGACAACATCGGGCTGCTCGCCGGCGTCCTTTCGCTACTGGAAAGCGGCGTCTCCGCGGAACAGGTGGCCGCGATGAGCGGGCCCGAGATCATGGGGCGTGTCGGACGGGAAGGCTTCCTTAAACGGCGCGCACCCGTGTTCCTCGCCATATCCAAGATGGATTCGGTGCTCAATCCGGATCCGTTCCTAGAGCGGAAGCTGGACGAGATCGGCATAGGTCCGGCGGAACGCGCCAGACTCGACGCCGATCCTCTGGGAACACTGAAAATCCATTGTCCGGGGCTGGAGCACCATGCCTTCGCGGCGTTCGAGTGGTGCAAGGTCGATTGCATCACAGCGTTCGAGGGACACCTCGGCGGCGACACGATCGACTATGATTGCCCGGCCTATGGCGTGGAAGCGGTCGTCGAGTGGATCCGATGGGCCAAGGCCTTCGCCAAAGGCCCCCCCTGGGCGAAGTGGGAGGCTCGGGCCGCGCAGGGGCTTCGCTACGTCCGGGATCTCGGGGTCGGCTGAGGATGGCCAGGCGTCCCGATCAGCTCCAGCGAAAGCCTCGGAACACCCTGGCGCAGATCGTGGGAACCTTCCTGCGGTCTTCGTTCGTCCGTCCGTGCTTCGACCGACGCTCGCCGATTCCATTGGCGCTTCTGCTGGGCGCCGCCAGTCTCCTGGTGTTGTTTGCAGGCGTGGGTCTGATCGGCATTCGCCCGTCCGATATCCTGGCCCGGGTGGGCGTGCAGCCCCCCGCGCCGCCGCAGCAGGCGATTGCGCTGCCGCAGGTCAACGCGACCTGCGCCGAACAGTCGTTGATGCGGGACAAATGGACCTGGTTCAGCAAAGGCCTTCGATCGGCCGCTCCCAGTCCCTGGGTCGCGTCGCCCGCCGAGGGGATGTTCGCCATTCTTAGCAGCGCGACGGCCCGGGAACTCGCCTACGGCGCGGTCGAGGAGTTGCGCAACGATCCGGCCCACACGCCGGCCGTGCTCGCTCACGCGGCGGCCACGTTGCGAGAAGCATCAGGCGTCCTTCACGGCCGCGACCGAGGCGTCGTCCAATATCACTGGGGCCTGGCCTTGTCCTGGCAGGGGGCGTCGGTCGAAGCGGCCCAGCAGTTCAAGGCGGTCGAAGACAAGATCGATGCGACTTTGAAACAGACCGACCTGAGCCCGGACTCCCGCACTCGGCTCGAGGGCGTGCGCATCGCCAATGAACACGCCTGGGGCGTCGCCTTGCTCGAGGTCAATCCGGCGTTGGCGGCCCAGAGACTGGAGCAGGCGGAGGCCAGGCTGAGCAAGGGGAGCGCCTCCCGCGCCTTGGTCGCCGGCCCGGAATATGCGCGAAGCACATTATTCCCCCTGCGTCAGGACTCGTTGGTCAACCTGAACGCGGCGGACATCTACACCGACGCCATCGCCGCCCACATCCGCGCGCTGGCGGCGGCCAAGTGCGGGGATTCCGCCCAGATCGCCGCCCTCGCCAGCCTGCGGGCCGACATCGCTCCGTTCCGCGGCAATGCGGGGCTGGTCGCGGACTGGCCGGCGCTGTCGGCCAATCTGCAGCTGGCTGGAGCCTTGCTTGGCGACGATGTCTTCGTCGAGCAATTCCCGGCCCTGTCGACGAGCGACGAGGCGGCGAAGGCCTCGAACGCTGCGCAGACCGTCGCCAGGGGAGACGATCCCACGGCGACGGAAGGGAATGAGAGCGGCGCGGTATGGGCGCGGATCAAGCGCTGGCGAGGCTACCTCTATTCCGGCGACGCCGAAAAGCTGCATGCGGAGCTCCAGACGCTGCCAACGGACGATCCCGACACCAAGGCTCTGCAGAGCTGGCTGAACGAGATGGTCGAGCAGGCCCGCAAGACGGCCTCCAAGGACGACGCGCGGCAGATCTGGCGGGGATATGGAGACCTCACCAAGGGAACCGCGGATCTCGAGGTCTGGCGGCTTCAGTCGCCGTTCGGGTTGGTGATCGGCTCCATCCTGGTGGGCCTGTTGGTCGTAGTCCTGGCTGCGATCTGGATCACGGCCTTTCGCATCCGCGGAACCTACCGGCGCCTTTTCGTCTCTGAGCACTTCCGGGAGCGCGGAGGATGATCCGGCCGGGCGATCGCGTGGGGCAAGCCAGATGAACTGGGCGCTGGCCTTGGCCTGCCTGTCGATGGCGCTCCTGACCTACAGCGCAGGCCGCGCCCGCGATCCCGAGACGCCGGTGTCCACAACCGCGCTGGCGCTGTCGATGATGATCGCGCCGGGACTGCTGGCGCTGGCCCTCTGGGGCGCCCACGGTCGCATGGATCAGGTGAGGGCGGTGCTGGACGCCATGACGGTGGATAGTCGCGCCCTGTCCCGCGGCGGATTCAGCTTTGGCGGCGCAGGGCAGGACGATCTCCAGCTGCCGAACCTGCCCGGGGAATCGCTCGCAGCGAGTCTGGGCCGCGACAAGACGCTCAAAGTCACTGCACTACCCTTGTCCGGGGCGTTCGACGGCCATGCGGCCGTCGTTTCCGTTGGACTGAAGGATCGGCAGCGCTTTGTCGGGGCGCAGCCCTTCGCGCCCGGCGACGAGGTTTGCCTGGAGGATTGTGAACCGGGGGGCCATTGGCTGGCGCTGTCCTCCGATGGGAACCGGCTCATCGACGCAGGGCGGACGGACGGCCAGCAATTGCCGGCCTTCCCGGAGCGCAAGATCTGGCAGACTGTCGCCGGGGTCGCCTACTGGAAGGCTGGTCAGCGGATCTACCCTCTGCGGGACTTCGGACGACCTCAGGACGCCGCGTCCGCGACCATCGACGATCCATGCGTCATGCGATTCCTTTGCGTGAGGAACCCGGCAAGCGGCCGCGGCAGCCCGGCCCGCTCGTTCCTGTATCGCCAGGGCGGGCCGGCGTGGACCGGCGGCGGACAACTCCAGATCGTCCTGCTGGACCCCGGCGCCCGGATCAAGCTGGCCGGGAAGGACGGAGGCGGCGTCTCGGCCGTTGAACCCATCCTGTCCCACCGCCCTGAAAGCCCGCCGGCGGAGGCGGACGTGTCGATCTGGGAGGTGCGCTACGTCGATTCCGAGGTGAATCCCGTGGACAAGAAGGCGCCCCCAAGTCTGCTCGTCGAACGCCGCGCCCTGCATCTGACAGCGGATGATGATGGCCTGTCGGTGAAACTGGTCACGCCCAAGACCCTCGTCGGCAACGCCGTCGACGGGCAGGTGCAGGGCGTCTATCGATTGGGTGGGCGTTCAAAAGGGGAAGCGCGCCCCCCCGAGGACGTCAGGGATCTTTCCTTCGACGTCTTGGGTGGCGCGACCGCGGATGCAACGACAGGCGAGGTCAGGATCGATCCCCGGCGCGCGCCCTCCATCGAGACGGCGAGCGAAGGCGGCCGGTCCTCGCTGTCCTTCGGTCAGAAATTCGCACTGGGTCCACAGCCCGGCGCCCCCGATGGCTCGCGGCAGGCCTGGTTCCACGTCGATCGGTTACAGGTCTCGTGGCTGATGCCGGCAGCGGCCCTCGCCTGGGGCGTGGCGCTCATGGCCGTCATGAGGAGGTCCTGGGCGAGCCAGAGGGTCGCCTGGTTGCTGATGGCGAACCTCCAGCTCTTGCTGGCGATCCGCTGGCTGACAGGCTGGGAGGGCGTGTTCCTGGACCCCTCGCTCGACTGGCGGCAGACGATGACGTCGGCCGGGTTGGCCTATGTCGTCCTGCCGGCCATTTTCGCGCTGACCCATCTTCGGCGCGGTCAGGCCAGGCTCGACGCGATCATGTTGGCGTTCATGGTGGCCTGCACGACAGGCGCCTTCGCCCTCGCGTTGGGGCCGCCCTCTCGCTTCGACGTCGCCCTCATCGTCGCCTTCTTGGTCGGATGCGGCCTGATCCTCGTCGGCGACGGCGACGGCGCCGGAGGCCGGCTCAAATCGTGGGTCGGGGCCGCGTGGGGCGCCCCCGCGCGGCTGGCGCGCAGTGTCCCGCGTTCCGACATCATCGGGCGATTTGCCGGCCGGATTCCAGCTTGGGGATGGGTGCTGGGATTGGGGGTCCTGGCGAGGCTGGCCGTCGGCGTGGGCGGCGTGAAGGAGCGTTTCACCTTCCCCGAGACACTGGCGGTGAGCGCGATCTACCTGCCCTGCGTCCTGGTCGGCTTCGCCTTGCTGTTCGAGTCGGCGGGAAAGTCCGCCGACGGGCCCAGGTTCTGGCCGCACGGCGTCATGTTCTCCGTCGCGCTTCTGCTGGCCATGGTCGTCGCCCCATGGGTGATGAGCGACACCGGCTTTGCAATCCTGGCGCTGCCGATCTCGATCTGGGGGTTGGGACTGGGGGCGGCGGCGGCGGCCGGCGAACGACCGCAGCCCTGGCCCCCGTCGAGATGGCCGTGGCGGCGCTGGGCGGTCGCGTCGCCGTGGATCGCCCCCGGAGCGCTGCTCTGCCTGCTGCTGGTCGCGGCGTTGCTCCTCGCTCCCTTCGCGTCGCCGGTCCTGTCGCAGCACGACCTCGACAAGGCGCAAAGCGGGGACAAGCCGGCGATCGACCTGATCGAGAGGGTCGCGAAGACCGATCAGATCGCGCTGCGCATCTTCACCATCGTCAATCCCAGTGTGCTGGAGAACGCCGGAACGACCGAGGCCGAACAGTTGCGGGTCTGGTCGGCCTATCTCAATGACTATACGGCGCCGCTCTGGGGCCGGGGATACCTGCGCCCCTCCCGCCTCGGACCGCTCGCGGACGTGCATCTCTCGGACAATGTCGGCGCGGTGCATGTCATGTCGCCCTTCGGCAGGGTCGGCGCGGCCAGCTTCCTGCTCGCGTTGGCGGCGCTCGCGCTCTCCTGCCAGAGACTGGTCCCCTCGGCCGCACCGGGTCGTCGCGACTGGAGAACCACCGCGGGTCTTCTGGCGCTTTGGACGCTCTTCGGCGACGCGGCCTACATGGTGTTGGCCAACCTTCAGCTCGTCCCGTTCACCGGCAGAAACATCTATCTGCTGGCGGCGCATTCCAACAGCGACCTGGTGGAGGGCGCGAGCCTGTTCCTGATGGCCATGGTCTGGCTGTGGAAACGAGAGGCGCGGTCATGAGGTCGCCACCCAGGAGGCCTGCGAAGGGCCCGGCGGGCGTATCCCGCGCGGCCGGTTCGGACCGGCTCCTTCTGGTTCTTGTCGCCCTCATCACTATCGGCGTGCTCGCCTCGCCGATGGTGCTCGCCGAACTTGGCCGAAGCTCCCCTCGCAAAGACCTGCACGTGGCGACTGGGTACAACCAGATCGTCGACGAGATCTTCGGGAAGAAGGGCTGGCTGATCGGCCATCGCGACGACGACACCGACGACCGGAAGGTGGTGACCATTTCCCGACGCATCAAGTCGTCGATCTACGCCTTCTACCGAAACTCGTTCCTTCGCCGCGACGTCCAGGACGACGATCCCACGCGCTGGCGTTTCCAGGGGCGGCAGGTCCTGGGTGTGGATGAAAACGCCCACAGCGTCGCCGGCCCCTTCGCGGTGGGCCGGCTGTGGCGGGGCGACGTGCTGTTCCGTGGCGCGCCTCGCGCGGAGACCGCCCTCCAGAGCGCCACGGAAACCTTGGTCCTCGTCCCGCCGGCGGCGGGCTGGCGCGCCGAGCAGCCTCCGCCGGCGCCCGGAGAAGCAACGCCCTTCACGGCCAACGGCGCGACCGTCAAGCCCGAGGCCAAGCGCTCGCAGGCGTTCCGGATCCTGGACGAGGATGGCGTGCTCATGGCGTCCGCCCTGCTGGTCGGGGACGCAGTGGTGATCAGGGTGGAGTCGGGAGCGCCCGGAAAGGTCTGGGTGAACCAGTCCGAGCTCGCTCCAAAGGCCGAGCGGGCCGTCTATCGACGCCTGCTTCCCGGCCAGGCTCTCAGGCTGATGGAAGTGAGCGGCCGGCAGGCCCAGTACGTCCTTAGCGACTCGACCTTCGCCATCTCGGACTTCTGGCCTCCGGACACGAGGAAGCCCGATCCTTCCAACGCGCCCCTCGCAACCGGCATTGGCGACGCCATGAATCGGATGACGCAGCAGGATGCGGATCCGGACCGCTGGACCTCGCGCGACGTCAAGACCACGATCGACGAGGCTGTGCAGCACGACGTGCAGGACAGCCTGGCCACCTATTGCCGGAAGTTGCGTGACGAGATCCCCGGGGCCCACACCTTTCGCGCCGCCGCCTTGGTGATGGACGCCAAGACTGGCGAGATCCTGGCGGCCGCCAGTTTCCCGTCCGTCGCGAAGGACCTGACGCCGGCCGAACAATATTCCCGCCCGGGCCGCGCCCTGCTCTCGCGGAACCACAACTTCACCCGATTGCCGATCGGCTCCGTGGCCAAGATCCCGTTCTCCATGGCGATCCTGAACACCTTCCCATACCTCTCGACGCTCAGGATCACCGGCGCGAAGGGGGTCAAAGGCGAGGAAGGCCTGGGGTTCGACACCCTGCTCGGCCAGCGATTGGAGGCCAAGCTTCCCGAGGAATCGCCGGTAGGCGACATCGGGTTCGAGGACTTCATCCGCACGTCGAGCAACAAGTACGGCTCGGCGCTGATGCTGCTCGCCAGCGCCCCTGACCCGAGAGCGAAAGGGACCATCTCCGCCGGCGAGGGCTACCGGCTTGACGGAACGCCCCACCCCATGCTTCCGGCAGGCTCGTTCTCGACCAAGGTCACCCCGACCGGCGTGCACTTCATCCGGCCCAGTGCGGGTTCAGCGATCAGCGGGCTGCGCTGGGTGACCAACCTCGACACCCTGTTCGACATTCCGCACTACGCCGGGGTTGGCGGTCGTGGCGATCCCGGGAGGGACGAGGGCGACGACGTCTACGATCTGGCGTCCTGGCGCTACCTCATCGGTCAGAGACGGGACGCGCCCATGCGGGGCTTCATCGACGTCGCGCCGGAGCGCGAGAGCTTCGCCATGGGGGTGATGCGGAACCTTCGTAACGACTACCTGCAGCTGATCCTGGGCGGTGGCCGGTCGCGCTGGACAACCGTCAAGGTCGCCGAGGTGTTTTCGCGGATCGTCACGGGTCGCGCGATCAAGGCCACCTTGATGCTGCCCGCGGTGGCTGCGACCGCGCCGCCGCTTCCCTTCTTGCAGACCCCACGCGACACTCTTCTGCGAGCCATGGAACAGGTGTGGAATGCTGAAGGCGGAACGGCGCGGCGATTTCTGGAGCCGCCGATCCTCAGTCTGCAAAAGAGGGTCCCGGCTGGGGAAACGCTTCGCGTCTTCGCCAAGACCGGCACGCCGACTCTGGAACGCATCCCGCGCTCGAAATCGAACGAAGCGGTGGATGAGCTGATGGGGCTGCGGATCATCAATATCGACGAAGAGTCCGGGCTGGCGCGGGTCAGGCGCGCCGCCAGCCAGACCAAGGCGGACATGATCCGCGCGTTGGGCGACGATCCGGACGCCAGGGACGTCCTGGCCGAGTACGGCGTGTCGGCAAAGCAGGCTGTCGACCACCTCACCTATGTGAACACCAAACGCCGAGACCTGCTGATCCGAACGGAGGAGGGCGACGGCGTCGGCCCCGACCTGAAGCCGGAGCGGGGCGACGGGGGCGTGATCGCGTTCACCATGGCGCGCTTTCAGGGCGGCAATCCCGAGCCCGTGAGAGCGCTCACCGTGGTGGTGAACATCCAGGCCAAGGTGCCGCGCGGCGTCGGCCTGGCCCGTCCCAACCCGGCCACCGAGTTCGCTGGCGAATGGCTGAAGCGCCCACCCCTCGGGAACCTTCTGTTCCAAGACCTGGAGGGCGCGAACGTGGCGTCCGCGGCGGCCAGGCGATGAGGCGGCCGAAACCATCTCCCGCGGCGTCTGCCGGCGTCGACTGGCGGACCGCGATCTGTGTCATACTCTCGGGTCTCAGCCTGCTGCTGGTCGCCGTCGGGACCTCGATGGCGCAACGCCCGAAAGCTGCGGCGCGGTCGAACCCGAGCTCGGCCCTGACCATCTCGGTTCATCTCGATCCTGCCCAGTTCGCCAAGCCGCCGACATTTGCGGACGTCATCCAGTACTATCAACTCGATCCCGAACTGATCGAGCCAACACGAGCCGCGAACGCCGGAAGCGACGGAACCTGCCGATCCGAACCCTTGTCGCTGCCGACCGATGTGGTGCTCGCTTTGTCGGAAGGGAACGGTCGCCTTTGCGTTCGGCCAGGTTCGAGATAGCGGCGCCCAACGCCAAACGGTTGGCGCATCCTCAACGTCGGTCGCCGCCGCGTTGCGAACCTTGAACGGAGGCGGACGAGGCCGGTGAGGCGCGGGCTTACAACGGGTGAGGCGGAGCGAGCCCTTGCTCCGGGGGCGTTGGCGGGCTCCATCAGGGTGATCGGCGCGTCGTTCCGGCTGGCCGACACGGTCGTTTACGACGCCGTGGATGGTTCCGGCCGGGAGGTTTGGCTGCACGAGTACTGGCCGCGCCGCATCGCGGCGCGCGGCGCAGGCGGGCGCATCGAACCCGCGCTGGGCGATTGGGCCGGGCAATTCGACGCTGGACGACGCGATTTCATCGACACCAACAAACGGCTGGCGCGCGCTGGCGGTCATCCCAACGTTCTGCGCGTGCTGAAGGCAGTCGAGGGCGATGCCGGGGCCTTCGCGGTGACGGAGCGGCTGGCGGGACAGCCGCTCACCGACCGGCTCGCCGACGCGGCCTTCGACGGGCCCGCGCATGCCCTGACCACAGCCGAACAGCTCACCGCGGCGCTGCATCACCTGCATGGCCGTGGACTGATCCACGGCAGCCTCAGCCCAGAGGCTGTATTCTGCACGATGGATGAGCCCTGGAGCCTCGTGGTCGCGGGCATGGGCGCAGGCTTGCCCGGGCCAGATTCAACCGCGTACCTTCCGATCGAACGCTTCGACGATCCGCCGACGACCGGACGGTCAGGGGACGTCTTTGCCGCCAGCGCGATTCTCTACCGCATGGTCGTCGGGCGGCCTCGGCTGGACGCCCGGCAGCGGTTGTTCCGCGAAGCGGACCGGACTGCCGTGGCGCTCGGTTCGCCGGATGCGCCGCGCGCCTTCCTCGCTGCGATCGATCGTGGTCTCGAATTGGCCGCGGAAGATCGACCCGCGACGATCGAGGCGTTTCGCGAAAGCCTCGGGCTGAGCCGGACCCCGCGTAAGGCGCGGCAAGCCAAGCCGGCGGCGGCCGGGGCGGCGGCGGCGCTTCCAAGTCCAAGCGAGGCCGTTGCGATAGCGGCGGCTGAAATAGGGCCGGCGATCGCGGTGACGACCCCGACGGCGGCGGTCGACCTGCCGGCTGAACCGCGTCAGGCGCCGGCGTCGGTCGAACCCGTTCGCACGACTGGCCGCCGGCCTCGACGCCG
>FTIV01000819.1_pt1 | contig 12851 bp, 19 predicted proteins | sample 1658621 | NCBI WGS metagenome assembly FTIV01 (sample SAMEA3914841, study PRJEB12502) | metagenome | biome: forest; material: soil | place: Canada | collected 2011-07-05 | depth 0.3 m | reverse complement strand
GCCAAGCAATTTTCCGTAGTCGCCGAATGCCGCCGCGAACTTGCCGATTGTCTTTGCCGCGTCGGCCGCGCGCATCGGCGCGGCCGCCCTTACGGGCGAGTACTTGAACTGAACGACTTCGATTCGTTTGGCCGTCTGATCGGTGCGTCCTCCTCGGAACCGCACCATGTCCGCGATTTCGATAGTTTGGGCCGACAGATCTCCGTCCTCGATCTCCGTCGGAAACCCCTCGATTGAAATAAGTTCAAGGTCGGTCGTTGGATCGACAAGCTCAAGCGCGCTTCGCGCCGCCCAGACATGGTGAAACGAATGTCCGTCGAGCGAAGGCCGAACCGTATCTGTCTTTTCTAGTCGCATTCTCTCCGTAACTTTATGTAATCGACACGGCAAACGTCTCGGAGCCACAATAAATGCCCGCCCCGAAATAACAAATGGCCCTGTACGGTTATCCTCCGAATACAGCACACTGTTCGACGGGCCAGGGCACGCCTACCAGGAGCAAGAACTTAGGGTTCCGCCCTTGGCGCGCTTCTGAGCGCCTTCCGCCCAGCTTCGGTCGCTTCGCTCTCTGCAGCCGGGCCTCCGATTCACCTACCGCTTATCACGGCCATCAGGAAAATCTTATATTGCGGGCCAATTGATATAAGGAATATCTGATTGACTTCGGCCATGTATATCAGGTATACCTGATTGCAATATGACCCCTGCTGAACAGTTGGACCGGCGCTTTGCCGAATTGAATTCGTTGGCCAAGGCGTCGGCGCGCCCGCCGCGTGGCTGGATACGCGCCATACGCGATGGTCTTGGCATGACCGCTGCACAGCTCGCCAAACGCATCGGCGTCACCCAGCCTCGCATCACCGAGATGGAGCGTGGCGAGGTCTCCGGCAACATCACCCTGCACAGCCTTGAGCGCGCCGCTGAGGCGATGGGCTGTCGGGTGGTCTACGCCTTGGTCCCGTCCAGATCGCTTGCCGATGCCATCCGCCAGCGCGCCGAGGTGATGGCGGATCGCAAGCTTGCCGCCGTCGAACAGACCATGCGGCTCGAAGATCAGGGCGTGAACGACAAGGCGCATCGGCGACAGGCGCGCCAACACATGGTCGACGAGCTGCTTCGCCGTCCGGCGCGGCTTTGGGATGAGCCGTGAGCGATCTCTTCCAGCAGGAAGACAACGCCACCCCACTCAGCCCCGAGGAACGCGAAGGGCTCGTTCCGACCCACATCGCGCTGCGCCGGGAGCTCAACGAGCTGGAGCAACAGAACATCATTGAGGCGGAGCTGTGGGCCTTCCGGCGGCAGCGAAACCCGCTCGACGAGGCGTTCGGCCGCAACCTGCACCGCCGCATGTTCGGACAGGTCTGGCGCTGGGCCGGGACCTATCGCACGAGTGACAAGAACATCGGCGTTGACCGCGTGGATATTCCGCGCCGGCTCTATGAGTTGCTCGACAACATCCGCTACTGGCTGGACCACGCGACCTTTCCACCCGACGACATCGCCGCCCGATTCCATCATGGGCTGGTGTTCATTCACCCGTTCGCCAACGGCAACGGGCGCTGGTCGCGCCTGATGGCCGATCTTCTGCTCGCCCGGACGGGGCAGCCCCGCTTTACCTGGGGCGGTAGTGCGCTACGCCGCGCTGACGAGACACGCCGGGCCTATATCGGCGCACTGCGCGCCGCGGATCAGCACGATTTTGCACCGCTGGTCGCCTTCCTGAGATCATGAGGCTCCGCATGAAACCCAAACCCATCCCCGTCGAGGTGAGCCTGAAGGAATGGCACGCGGATCCCGCCTATCTGGCGGCGCTGCGCGCGCTCGACGAGGAATTCAATCGCGTCGCCGCTGAGCTTGAGGGCGGCTCCGATAAGTCCAAGCACCGCTAATCTCCGCACGATGCGCGGAGATTAGGCCTCTCATTCTCCGCATCGCGCGAGGCGTGCAGCCATGCCGCACCCGATCCCAAACGCATGAGCCTGAAGGGCCTTCGAGCGTCCTGTTCTGGCGGACGCCCCCGGTTCCGCTACGGCTTCCTCAGATAAAATCGGAGGAAGCATGAACCAACCCAAGCAGACGGTGGCGCCCCAGGTCGCGGTTCCAGCATCCGTCGAGGAGCTACATCCGGTCGTCCTCGCCTGGCTCGACGAGAACAGCACGAAAGGCGCGCCCCGGGAGTTGCCAGAGCCCGGCCCCGACAGACGCATGCTCTTCATTCTCAGCGCGCTGCTGACGGCATTGGAGTCGCGGGGCCACGTACTCCAGCGGCCGCCCGGCTATCTCTATCCCATGCGCTGCGAGATCGCCGGTGTACCGGTCGACATGGCGCTCCATGAGCTGCAGGCATGGCGGGAGACGCGGGCCGCACGGTCCAAACGAAAGAAGGGTTTGCCTTCCGATCAGGGCGAATGGGTGTCGACCGGACGGCTGCGCCTTACAGCCGAAGGCGACCACAAGAAGCGCCGCTGGGAAGATGGCAGGCGGCCCCTGGAGCTGCAGCTTGGCCGGGCGATTCTTAGCCTGGAACGCCTGGCGGCGGCGCACATTGAGGCCAAGAGACGCGGCGAGGAATCAGAACGCGCTTATGAGCGCGCGAAGGAGCGGCGAGCCCGCCGCATCCGTCATCGAGAGCATCAGGCAGAATGTTGGTCGGAGCTTCGCGATGCTGCCGCCAATCTCGAAGAAGCGCGTCTTTTGCGGCGTTTCATCAGTGAGGTCGTGCGGCGAGCCCGAGCCATGCCTGAGCCGCCAGCCAACCTAACTTCATGGCTGACCTGGGCGCGGACCCGCGTGAAGGAGCTTGATCCTCTTTCCGACGGTCCCGGCGCTTTCCTCGAGTTCTTCGCGGACGTGGGCAAACCGCTCATCGAGGAACCCTTGTCGGAAGAAGACGAACTGAACGATCGCTACGTTAAAGAAGATGCGCAGTTGGGCTTCTTCGACTGAAGATCTTCTTCCCCCCAAACTTGCCGGTCGTGAGGCGGTGCTGGCCGCTTCGTCCGGCCACAGGGAGTTCATCCACGCGGCTTCTTGATGGGGTGGTGTGGAGCAAGCCCGCCGCCGGTCAACCCGGCTCGCTTCCTCCGCGCTGCGCGCTGCGTGCAGCTCCGCCCCCTTCGGGCGCGCCTTCGGCGCGGGGTGTGACCGCCGGCTCCATGGCTTGCTCCCCTTTCTCCCCATGAAGCCGCGGGATGGTCCCGCGGTGGAACTCAAGGAGAACCGCAATGCCCGATCATCGATCCCAATCCGCTGAAGCTCCCGCCGGTGGCAGGACACCTTCCATCGCTGCCCGTAACCGCGTGTGCGAACTCAACGATGCCTTCCGTGCGGCGGGGCCCGCCTTCGGCGACTGGATGCTCACCTCGGGCGTCCAGGAACTTGGCAGTGACTTCGTGCTCCTGGCCATGCGTCAGGTCCGCGCCTTCGACGGCTTCAACACCGACAACGATCCCTACGGCGAACACGACTTCGGCTCGTGCGACCTCGCCGGAGAGCACCTGTTCTGGAAGATCGACTGCTACGACGCGGCGCTGGAATACGGCTCGCCCGATCCCGCTGACCCGTCCGTTACACGGCTGGTGCTCACCGTCATGCTCGCCTCGCAATACTGAGGCCGGCCATGGAGGAAGAACGTCAGATCACCACCGCCGCGTTCGAATGGCGCGGCGTCACCGTCTCGGTCTCCTACGAACCGAACTGGCTCAACATGCGGGCGACCCGATGGGACATGGCGCGATCCCACCTGGAAGTCCGCGCCGTCGCGCCGGAGGGTGCGCGGTTGCCGATCACCGAGACCGGCTATCGCTCCTACTTCCTGCACCCGGACGATGTCACCGAGGCGGGAGGCCCGGCGGAGTACGTGCGGGCCTGGCTCGACCACGCCGCGCAGTCGCCCGAGTGGCGGCGGCGGGTGGAGGCGGCGCGGCAGCTGACGCTGTTCTGAACCAGCAGTCAGGATGATCGCTGACGGCGCTGGGCCTGCACGCGCCCAGAAGCGGGGATGGGCTAAAACGTTGCCAGCCCGCGCAATGCTTCTAGTCTTCGCCCTTGACGAGTTGGCTCAGAGACTCCGCGCCGGTGCGCTCAAGCAGCGTGTCGAGGCGCATGTCGCCCCGAAAGCCGGCCGCGAAGTCTTCGCCATAGGTCTGGCGAAGCGTATCGACCCGAGTGTCGCCGCGCTTGCGGCGAATTTCGCCGTTGGCGTCGCGGCTGCGGTTGTCCAGTCCAGTATGCTTTGCGGGCATGGCCCTTATCTCCATGGTTCCAAATTCGCCCCACGCGGGGCCAATCGGAGATGGTAAATCCGACGACTGGCTGCAACGCTCGTTGAGAAAAAGAATCGGAGGTGAGTGGGTCCTTTGGGGCAGGGATTCTTGGCCGCGGTTGCCTCACCTGCATCCCGTTCTTGCCAGGAGGCTAGCTCCCCGATCCGTGGTAACCGTGTTCGGCCTTCCCGGAGCCAGGAATTAGCACGGAGATTAGCACGCTAGCGCAACGACAGACGAGATATACTAATAAATACAAATAGATAAGATGTTTCCAATAAGACTCAAAATCTGTTGTCCGCAAGGACGTGTTGGTTCGAGTCCGACCTGGGGCACCAAATCTCTCAACGGACCGACTTGGGGCGTAATCTTGCTTCGCTCCGAGCTTCACAGGATCGAGCGCCGAGACGATCGGCCGGCGCTACATTGGCGTCCCGTCGGACCGCGCTTCCAGCCACGCCAGCGCGCCCGGTGCGGCGCTCCAGGACGCGGTGGCCACGTCCGCATAGGCGGCGGCTTCGTCTTCTCCGCCGGTCTCCACATAGTCGGGCAGCCAGAGCGGAGGCTTCCTGCGCCCGAGCAGGTAGGCAGCAATGTGAGGATTTGCGTCGATGGCGCGCGTCAGGGCCTTGCGCGCCACGGCGTGATCGCCCTGCCGGCGAAAGGCCGCCAGCGCGGCCGACCAGGCCCATTCCGAGCCGCCGTCATCCTTGTAGCGGCGCAGAAGCCGGCCCGCCTCGTCATCGCGTCCGAGCCCCAGAAGCCAGGTGAGGAGCAGGTAGCGGCCGCCCTGGTTGTCGTTCGGATTGAGGTCCAGCATCGCCTGCGCATGGTCGACGGCCTCGTCCGCCTGCCCAGCCTCCCAGAGCGCCATCGCCAGTCCGGCCCGGGCGCGCATGTAGGGGCGTGTCTCGAGCAGGCCCCAGAACATGCCGACGTCGTCTTTGAAGGCCTGGGGTCCCAACGCCCGTTCGCCCGCGGCGACCCCCTCGCGCCATAGCCGGATCGCCTCTTCTTCGCTGCGCGCGGCCTCCTGGGCGAGCAGGACGTAGGCGTCGGCGCAATCTGCAGAAATCTTCAGCGCCTTTCGCGCCATGGCGATGCGCTTCTTCGGGGCCTCGCAGTCCCAGGCGTCGAACATGAGATCCTGCGCCTCGTCCACCGCGCTGTCGACGCGGCTGGCGGCGAGCTGGGCGACGAAGTACTCCAGCATCTGCTTCGGGCCGTCGGACACGGACGGTTCCTTCGCTGTCGATCGCTTGTCTCGCTTGGCCATCGGTCCTCCGTCTGGGTTCGCTAGAACGGCTCGCCAGACCAGCGGTCGCGGCCAACCCAGAAGGGGCAGGCGGGACAGACCTCGCCCTCGGGATAGTCGATCCCTTCCTCGTGCGGACAGCCGATGATCCGGTCGAACATCCCCACCGAGCGAACGCCGTGCGCCTTGAAGAAGGCGGAGACCTCGGCCAGCACCGCCTGGCTCCGCCGTACATCTCCCGCATCAACGGTCCATCGGCGGAGCGCCGCCGGCTCGTGATTCTCTCGCTCGATCACGGCGGCGACCTTGGTCGCCCGCCCATCGTCGGGGCCGTAGAAGGCTATGGTTCCAACCGGAAAGGATCCGGCGCCCGCCTTGGCCTTCTTGCGCAGCCACTTCGTTTCGTCCCGCCGTATCGGCATCTCCGGTCCGCTCAGCCGCTCCTGGACGATTTTTGACACGATGCTTTGCGAGCGCAAGCTGACGTTCAGCTTAGCGTCTGGCCTCCGGCGACCTGTTGCGGTGATTGGCCCCTATAATCACCGCAAAATATGCAGCGAATATATTGACCTCTGCGGTGAATGGCGGTCATAATCTCCGCATGAGGTGCGGTGAATGGCGGCCTATATCCATGACCTGAAAGACTGGCCCGGCTTTCGCTGGAGCCACGAACGCGTGGCCGGACAGCTCGCCGATGTGAGCCGCCGTCAAGGGCGGCTGATCGGCCGAATGGAAGGTCTCGGCTTTCAGCTCCGCGCCGAAGCCGTGCTCGCCAGCCTTACCGAAGAGGTCATCAAGTCCAGCGAGATCGAAGGCGAGATGCTGGACAAGGCGCAGGTTCGCTCCTCGATCGCCCGCCGCCTCGGCATGGACATCGGCGCGCTCGCGCCGGTCGACCGCGATGTCGAGGGCGTTGTCGAGCTGATGCTCGACGCCACCCAGAACTTCGAACAGCCGCTCACCGAGGAACGTCTGTTCGGCTGGCATGCGGCGCTGTTCCCGACGGGGCGCAGCGGCATGAGCAAGATCGCCGTCGGCGGCTGGCGCACCGCCAGGTCCGGGCCGATGCAGGTGGTGTCGGGGCCGATAGGACGTGAGCGGGTCCACTACCAGGCGCCCGCGGCCTCGCGGCTCAAGGCCGAGATGCGGAGCTTCCTCAAATGGTTCAACGGGCGTGAGTCCATCGATCCGGTGCTGAAAGCCGCGGTCGCCCATCTCTGGTTCGTCACCATCCACCCGTTCGAGGACGGCAACGGCCGCATCGCCCGTGCGATCGCCGACATGGCGCTGGCGAGATCGGAGGGAACGCCGCGCCGCTTCTACAGCATGTCGGCGCAAATCCGCGTCGAGCGGAAGGCCTACTACGACATCCTCGAGGCGACCCAGAAAGGCGACCTCGACATCACCTCCTGGCTGGTCTGGTTCCTGGCCTGTCTCGGCCGCGCGTTCGAGGGCGCCGAAGACATTCTGGCGTCGGTGCTCGGCAAGGCCCGCTTCTGGGAAGCCCACGCCGCGACGCCGATCAACGACCGTCAACGCAAGGTCATCAACCGGCTGCTGGACGGGTTCGAAGGCGTCCTCACATCATCGAAATGGGCCGCGCTCACCAAGACCTCTCAGGACACCGCCCTGCGCGACATCGACGACCTGCTCAGGCGCGGGGTCCTGCTGAAGGATGCCGGTGGCGGGCGGAGTACGAGCTATTCGTTGGCTGAAGTCTGAGGCCAGGAGTTACGAAGTCCGCGCCCAATCCCCTTCCCCATGGGAATGGGGGACAGGAGCACCATTCCACGGGCTCCAACGGCATGCGGACGCAATTCTCGGGCAGCGTGAAGAGTACGTTGCTCCTGTCCCCGCATTCGCAGCGACAACCAAGTTTCGATGTCAGCTTCTATTCGCCGCAGCGCAGGCCTCAAAGAATGTGGGCCGATTGTGACGTCACGCGTCATCGTCCGGGTCCATCATGTCCGTCCAACTACTTGTGTCGACCCCGTAGACGGCCTCAGCGTTCCGCAAGTCCCACGGGTCATCCAGTGGCACCGTGATATCGCAGGTAAAAGGGAACGATTGTTCCAACTCAGCGCCGTCACCCCGTCGCATGTCTGAGTTCGATCCCCACTGTAGACACACGGCCACTGAGCCAGTAGCGCGATAGACGATTTCGTCATGCCCAAGCTCGTGAACCACAGTCCTGTCGACATAGACCTCCTCGACCGAATGATGACTGGCTAACTCGTCGACCTCCTGGATCGTTTCCGTCAGAAGTGCATCGATAGCCGCATCGTCGAGTTCCTCTTGGATAGGAGCGAGGATGTCGTTTCGCGAGGCCTGAAGGGTCCCAAAAAACACTTCCATGGCGGTGATGATGCGGCGCGCCAGCGCGTCCTGTTCGTCGACTGCAGCCACCATTGTGAGTTCGCGCGCGTGGATTTGAGCTCCGAGCTCACCTACTGCATTGACGATCGCCCTTTGAATCGGGCCGATCTCGACATTCAATTCCTGCTCAACGAAAGCGTCCGTAAGTCCGCCCTGGATCGCGTATTTGATTCTCTGCGCACGCGTCGGCTCGCCGTTGTCTCTTTCCTGTGTGTACCAGGCGCATCTCATCGTCTGCTCAATGGGGGCGAAGCGGTCCATCGTATGTTCAAGAAGTATCCTCATGGCCGTCGAGAAAAAGTTCAGACGCAGAGGGTTGTGCTGGTCTGACAAGGCGTTGGCCGCGCCGGTCAGCACCGTTTGCGAGAAATCATCATCAGCCAGGCGCGCGAGTTCGCTGAGCATGTTGCTAGGGCAGTCGCCATCGGGAGCATTGGCCGCTGATCGAGCTGTCATGAGCGGGCATCCAGTCCCTGCTATGCGCCAGATTAGCCGACGCTACTCTGACCAGCGAGGCTCCGCATCAACCAAGGTCTCAATCCCGTCAGTCCTACCGCTCTTCTTCATGGCTTTCAGGAACAGGATCACGTACCGGAACGTGGTGGGCGTATCCCGCAAGGCTGCAACCATCTGCTTCGCACCCTCGTCCTCGTTGAACATAGAGAGCGCCCGACAGAGATAGTCTTCGAGCAATTCCTTGGCGACGCCCCGAACTGAACCTTCCTGGTGGATGGCTGCTGCTATCTCGAAGCTATTCAGAAGCTCAGCGAACTCGTGATCCGTGTGATCGGGATCTGCCCTAACCAGCTGCCGCCATGAGTCTGCAAACCCCTGGTTCATTGCCACGATCATCGCCGCGGATGAATTCAGATCCGAACGGCGCAACGCCACAACGGCGATGCCCAGCGCGACCCCCGCCACCAACAGAGAAGCGATGGAGACAAAGAGCGTAGCCCAGGAGAGTGCGTCTGCTTGGGGCAGGTTCAGTCCTTTGATTTAGATGCAGGCGTTGCAGCCTGTGTCGGCGCTTCTGGAGCTGCGGGCGCTGGCCGTTGTGCCAAGGCTTGACTGAGGGCCTGTTGCAGATGTGCCTGCGTAAGTGCCTTTTGAAGATGAGACGTGGTTGCACTATCGTTGGCAATGAACCGTTGAGCTTCAGGCGGCTCGTTCATGTGTCTTCTCCAAACCTGTCCGATTAATCTCGAGAGGATGTCTTGGGTTCTGCTTGTGCTGGCGCGGAAGGTGTCTGCTTGGCGGGGCTCGGCTTGAGGCTTTGGCCAAGCGCTTTGCTCAGATGTGCTGCCGTCAGGGCTCGCTTTAGGTGAGCCGTTGTCGGGCCTGCATTCGGCTTGCCGAGGCCGCCTCGAAAACCGAGTGGCATGTCAAACTTCATCGCTCCCTCCGGAGCGGCCCGAATCGCGGATCACGGGACCCTTTCGCGCACCATAGCTGAAGTCCGATCCGGAACAAAGCCGGTACATAGGCAGCGGGTAGGTTACGTTTGCGCCACGCGCTCGCCAAACGCTCACAGTTCGCCCACGGCTTCCTCGAAGGTCGGCTGCTCTTCGCAGACCATATCACGGAGGAGGTTTGAGTAGGCGGTCCCGAATCGTCCATTCGTGGCGATGGATTACGGGGACAGGCACCATTCCCCGCGCCTTGGCTGTGATCGGGTCGTGCGGGGCAATGCCCGGAAGACGGGGACAGGAGCACTATAACCGGCATCTCGACGGTGACTCGACCTTGCGGATGGACGGCAAGAATCAAGAATTCGGTGGCATGTAAGGAGGATTGCTCCTGATCCCGGGTCCGACCGCGCTTGCGCGACCAATTGACGATGATTTGCCAAGTAGCCGCTCCCAAGCTGAAAACTATGATGAACAGGAGCAGGAGGGCCCAACTGGGCCACCGTCTTGGGTCGCTCCAATCCGCATTCTTGAGCGCCGCCAGACAGGCGCCAATCACCATGCCGCACGCCGTGGCGATCAATTGAACCGCCAGTTCTCCGGCCATTCCACGAACATTCATCGAATTAGACACGGATCATCACCTCACACTGAATCCCAATAGAGGGCTCTATGTTGGCAACCTGGGAGTTCTTGGGCCCAGGAGGTGCCTGAGGTGCGAATCTATCGGTGTCGACTGTACAAACAGTTAACGCATATCTTTCGATGGAAACGTTGAAAATACCCCTAGGTCTCGCCCCGCCCACGAATGCGCGCGACCATCAGGCTAGCCAATCGTTGAATGTCGTGTGGGGAATCCATCCCCAACAATTTCAACACCCCGAACTGGTCTTCCTCGACTTTCTGAATCCAGGCGTCGTTGTGTTCTCGCAGCGAGGGCAGGACGAATCCGGAAGGCATGTCGTGCGTCTTCGACCAAACGCCGAGCGCTTCATAACACAAGAAATCCAGCTGCCTGAGATGCGCTTTCGTGAAGCCCTTCCCTAGCCAAACTCCGTAGATGCGCCGGACGAATTCCGGGGGCGTCTCACTTTCCAGTCTAGCGGTCTTCCACCTTGCCGGCGGCTGTTCGGGCAATGGCGGCACAGACTCGAGTTCTTCTAGAGCCACCAGTTCGGGAAACAGGTCCCTAACGCACCGAGCTAGGTCCTTGTCGGGGTTGGCCCGACAATAGTCGGACAGCCGAGCGATACGATCACCCACTGGTGGGCGCGCCCTAGGTCTTACGTTCGCATCACCAGAGCTAGCGGCGTCGGGCTCGTTCTTGGCCTCGTCGAGGCGGAGTGCCACGTCAAGGATGTCCCGGTACGCCCGCTCCACATGAGGCTTCGACTTTCGTGACATAGGAGCGTTGACCAAAGCCTCCGCGAATCATCTTCACCGCTGCCCTTTTTGACCACACACTGGGCCTCCTGAGAATCCCCTAAGAGTCATGGAGTTAGCTGTAGCTCTCGCTCCTGTTGCGGATTCACGCCCCATCCCCCAATGCTAGATGTTGAGGCGTCAGAAGCGCACGATGAGAACGCGTCGCCCATTAGCCTCCTTGAAGAGGATAGATGGGACTGCGGGGATAGCAGCACCATTCCCCACGCCTTGACGGCGATCAGGCCAAGCAGGGCAATGGCCGTGATGTAGTTCAGCCGCCGGCCAACCGCTTGCGGTGAATAGCCCCCATAATCTCCGCATGGCGCGCGGCGATTATCGTCTACGTTGGGCCATCGAAGGGGGGTATGGATGCCTGAGCCTAGGGGACCGTGGGACCGCGGGCCGGATGAGCCGCCGCCGGCGGCTCATAAGCCCTTTCAACTTGGCTTGTGGGTCAGCCTGATCGTGGTGGCCATCGCCGGGGTCTGGGCGCTGACCCGGCTGTTTCCGGGGGCCGTGTCGTCCCGCGATGACTGGTCCAACGTGGTCTATGGCTTGGGGCTGGTGGCGGTGGTGTCGGCCGGGCTGCTCAGGAGGGGGCGCGTCAGTCTGGGGCAGTCGGCGCGGTACGTGGTGATCTGGCTGGGGGTGCTGGTCGCGCTCGCGGTGGGCTACAGTTACCGGGGCGAGCTCGGCGCCCTGGCCCTGCGGGTGCGCTCGGATTTCGCGCCGGGCTATGCGGCGGTCGCCGCGCCCCACCAGATGGTGGTGAGCCAGGATGACCAGGGCCAGTTCGTGGTGATCGGACAGGTGGACGGCCAGACTGTGCGGTTCGTGGTCGACACCGGGGCCAGCGACATCGTGCTCAGCCCCGCCGACGCCCGCCGTCTGGGCGTCGATGTGGACCGGCTGGCCTATCCGGCTGTCAACGAGACCGCCAACGGCCTGGGCCGCAGCGCGCCGTTCAGGGCGCGGAGCCTGGTCATCGGCGATCTGCGGCTCTCCGACGTGGCCATGTCGATCAACGCCAAGCCGATGACGGCTTCGCTGCTGGGCATGGCGTTTCTGCGCCGATTGCAGTCGTTCCAGGTCAAGGACCAGCGGCTCTACATGACCTGGCGGGGCTGACGCGCCCGACACCGCGTCCCTACTGGCCTGCTTCACCGCATGCCCGGCGCATGGTAACTCTCGGTGTTCTTCGCGGACGAAGGCGGGGTCTGAGATGACGACGGCAGCCGGACCGGACACCATACCGCATCGGCGCAGGCTGATGGCCTTGCTGGCGGCGGGCGCGGCTGTCGGCGGCGGCGCCGCCAGGGCCGCCACCCTGCTGGCGCCGTCCCATGCCCGCCTGATCGCCGCGCCGACCATCCGGCTGACCTCCGCGGACTCGATCGCCGACTATCTGGGACGCGACCCCGAGGCCCGCGCCACGGTGCTCGGCCGCTTCGCCGCGCCCTCGTCGTGCAAGGGTTGATCCGGTCAGGACCAGGAGGGGGAGGCTGACGTGTCGGTAAGGGGTTCCAGCAAGCCGGTCGCAGACCAGATCGTGGCGGCGCTGCAGGCCGATCCCAAGCTGCGCGACGCGGTGGTCCAACGCCTCGCCGCCAAGCACCCCGACGAGTTCCGCGCCGCCTGCGCCCGCACGCTGAATCCGACCGTCCCCCGCTAGGGCAGGGTCATGACCAGGATCAGGAGGCTGACATGTCGGTAAGCGGTTCCAGGAAGCCGGTGGTGGACCAGATCGTGGCGGCGCTGCAGGCCGATCCCAAGCTGCGCGACGCCGTGGTGCAAAAGCTCGCCGCCAGGCACCCCGACGAGTTCCGCGCCGCCTGCGCCCGCACGCTGACCCCGATCGTCCCCCGCTAGCCTGGGACCTGGCCCGAGCCGGTGGCGTCTCCTCCGCTCGGCATCCTGGTCGTCCCCGGCGCGGCCCACGTCGCCATCGTCGACCTGCTTAGGCGCGATTGCCGCGAGCTGGGCCTCGAGGCCCGCATCCTCTGCGCCGATCCCGAGCCGGAGTGGTCGGCCTGTGCGCGCCTTGCCGACCTGAGCCTGCCGATCGGACCGCTCGGAGAGCCCGGTTTCGCCGACGAACTGGCCGGGATCTGTCGCGACCACGAC
>FTIV01000060.1_pt2 | contig 13231 bp, 10 predicted proteins | sample 1658621 | NCBI WGS metagenome assembly FTIV01 (sample SAMEA3914841, study PRJEB12502) | metagenome | biome: forest; material: soil | place: Canada | collected 2011-07-05 | depth 0.3 m | reverse complement strand
GTCCACCGGCGGGGCGTACTGGCTGCCGCGCACGGCCAGGAGGGCCCCGGACCGGTCGAGGTAGGAGATCGAGGGCTGGCGCTTGATATCGTAGAGCTTGGAGGTGTCCGGCAGGCCCGAGGCCAGGACGGCGACGGCCGCGACGCAGAGGATCAGGCCCCAGATGCCCGCCACCGCGGTCCAGTACAGGATGGCCTGGGTGCGCGAACGCGGCGGGCCCGGAATGCGCGGGCGCGGAAAACGGGGCAGCGGTCCGGGCCATCCTGACCAGGGCGACCTCGGTCCGCGGCCGTTTCCCCCGTTGCCGGGAGGGCCGCCGGCCCCTTCACTGGCCATGTTCCAATCTCCGGAGCGCCCCCGCCCTCAGGTGCGCTGTTTACCCAAACCGCAACGGACGCTCCAGAAGATTGAGACGAGATGAATCGTCCCGGACTGGAACGGGGACCGTTAAGGCGGGCTGGACATAATGACGCCCGGCTTGCCGAATAAGAGCCAAGACAACGCACAGGCGACGAAACCCATGATCTGCAGGCTGAACGCGATCCTGGCGGCGGACGCCGATGACGCAGCGGCCACGCTCAGCAGCCCCGCCGCCAGGATCGCGTTCAGCCTGCAGATCATGGGTTTCGTCGCCTGTGCGTTGTCTTGGCTCTTATTCGGCAAGCCGGGCGTCATTATGTCCAGCCCGCCTTAACGGTCCCCGTTCCAGTCCGGGACGATTCATCTCGTCTCAATCTTCTGGAGCGTCCGTTGCGGTTTGGGTAAACAGCGCACCTGAGGGCGGGGGCGCTCCGGAGATTGGAACATGGCCAGTGAAGGGGCCGGCGGCCCTCCCGGCAACGGGGGAAACGGCCGCGGACCGAGGTCGCCCTGGTCAGGATGGCCCGGACCGCTGCCCCGTTTTCCGCGCCCGCGCATTCCGGGCCCGCCGCGTTCGCGCACCCAGGCCATCCTGTACTGGACCGCGGTGGCGGGCATCTGGGGCCTGATCCTCTGCGTCGCGGCCGTCGCCGTCCTGGCCTCGGGCCTGCCGGACACCTCCAAGCTCTACGATATCAAGCGCCAGCCCTCGATCTCCTACCTCGACCGGTCCGGGGCCCTCCTGGCCGTGCGCGGCAGCCAGTACGCCCCGCCGGTGGACCTGGATTCCCTGCCGCCCTACGTGCCCGCCGCCGTGGTTGCGATCGAGGATCGGCGCTTCTTCCATCACTTCGGGGTCGATCCTGTCGGCATCGCGCGGGCGATGTTCACCAACCTGCGCCACGGCCATGTCGTGCAAGGCGGCTCGACGCTCACCCAGCAGCTGGCCAAGAACCTGTTCCTCACCCCGGCCCAGACCCCGCGCCGCAAGGCCCAGGAGCTGGTGCTGGCCCTGTGGCTCGAGGCCAAATTCTCCAAGAAGGAGATCCTCGCCCTCTACCTGAACCGGGTCTATTTCGGCGCCGGGGCCTATGGCATCGAGGCCGCCTCCCAGCGCTACTTCAACAAGCCCGCCTCCAAGCTGGGCATCGGCGAGGCCGCGCTGCTGGCCGGCATGCTGAAGGCCCCGTCGCGCTATAACCCGGTGTCCGACGCGACCCGCGCCGAGCGGCGGGCGACCATCGTGCTGGACGAGATGGTCTCCACCCACAACATCACCCCCGAACAACGGGCCCAGGCGGTCAGCTCGCCGGTCCGCATCTCGGCGGTTCTGGCCAGCCAGCGGGCCCAGTATTTCGTGGACTGGGTCGATTCCCAGGTGCGCCAGATGGTGGGCGAGCCGACCCAGGACATGGTGGTGGAGACCACCATCGATCTGCCCATCCAGGCCTCCGCCGAGCGAGCGGTCACCAGCGTGGTCAAGGGCGAGGGCGCGGCGCGGGGCGTGCAGCAGGCCGCCCTGGTCGCCCTGGACGGCGAGGGGCGGGTGCGGGCCTATGTCGGCGGGGTCGACTATGCCGACAGCCAGTTTGACCGCGCGTCGGGCGCCAAGCGCCAGGCCGGGTCGTCCTTCAAGCCCTTCGTCTACCTGACCGCAGTGGAACAGGGCCGGCGGCCCGAGATGGTGGTCACCGACGAGCCGCTGAAGATCGGCAACTGGGAGCCGAAGAACTACACCAACCGGTATCTCGGCCAGATCACCCTGCAGACCGCGCTCGCCCAGTCGATCAACACCGTCGCCGCCCGCCTGGCCAACGAGATCGGCACCGCCTCGGTAGCCGCCACGGCTCACCGGCTGGGCATCGTCTCGCCGATCCAGACCGGCCCCTCCATGGCGCTCGGCGCGGTGGAGGTCAGTCCGCTGGAGATGGCCGGCGCCTATGCGCCCTTCGCCAACGGCGGCTTCCGCGTGCCCCCCTACGGCATCGAGCGGATACGCACCGCCGACGGCAAGCTGCTCTACGACCACAATCTCCAGCGCGGGGCGCGGGCCGGCGTGATCGGCTCCCCCTCGCTGCAGTACATGAATCAGATGCTGCGTCAGGTGATCGCCGCCGGCACCGGAACGCGGGCCAAGGTGCCGGGCTATGATCTTGCGGGGAAGACCGGCACCACCTCCGATTACCGCGACGCCTGGTTCGTCGGCTACACCGGCGGCTTCGTGACCGCCGTCTGGACCGGCCGCGACGATAACACCCCGATGAAGAAGGTCACCGGCGGCGGAGTCCCGGCCGCGACCTGGCGGGCCTTCATGGCCCAGGCCCTGCCGCGCCTGCAGGTCACCGCCATCCCCGGCGGCGCCGCGCCCCCGCCCCAGGTCGAGCCGGGCCAGACCATCGACCAGCTATTGTCGGCCGCCGGCATCGGCGGCTCCAACGGCGAAGGCGAGCCGGTCACCCCGCCGCCCGCGGACGCGGAAAAACCGCCGGCGAAACCGCCGGCTGCACAGGAACTATACTGACCGTTCCGTTGCGAGGGCGGGTGCGCTTTCAAATGTTCCTCGTCACCCCAGGTCTTGTGCCTGGGGTCCCTGGTCCAACTTCCGCTGATCATCCGGCGACGACTATGAGTCTGCCCGAGGGACCCCAGGCACAAGGCCTGGGGTGACGGTGAGGTGCGAGGATAAGGCGCGGTCGGGAGATCTGCCCCTACCGCCCCGCGGCGTGCAGCCTCGGGCCGTGGGCGCGCAGCCAGGCGCGGTGGGGTTTGGCGTCGCCGACCAGCCCCTTCACCACAGCCCAGAACCGGGCGCTGTGGTCGGCGTGGACCAGGTGCGCGCACTCGTGGGCGGCGACGTAGTCCATCACCTCCCAGGGGGCCAGGATCAGCCGCCAGGAATAGCGAACCCCGCCCGCCTTTAGGCCCCGCGCGGGCGTGCATGAGCCCCAGCGCGAGCGGGCGTCCATCACCCCGACTACCGGCAAGGGGCGGCCGAGCGTGGCGGCGTGGGCGGCGCTGCGCTCGGCGAACACCTTCAGCGCCTCAGCCCTCAGCAGGCGGGTGACCGAGCGGGAGAAGGCCGCCCCCTCGCCATGGGCCGACAGGCGCAGGCCATAGGCGTCGTCGATCAGTCCCTGTCCCCTGCGGCTGGGCGCGGCGAGAAGCCGGCAGGGACGACCGAGAAGCTCGATGGTTGCGCCAGGCTCGAAGGGCGCCGCCTGTGGCAGACGCCCCACCGCCTGGCCGATCCACTGCGCCCGCTGGGCCGCGAAGGCCGCCGCGTCGGCCAGCCGGCGGGAGGAAGGGGCGGTGGCGATCACCTCGCGCCGTGCGGCGTCGACCCTCAGGCTGACCCGCCGCGCCCTCAGGTCCACCTTCAGGCGCACCTTGCAGCCGGCCACCTCCAGGGTGTCGTCGTGGGCGTATCGGGGAGCGGGGTCGGGGGCGCGTCGGCCGAACATCGCCGAAGGCTAGCCCAGGACTCGGCCTTGCGCGATAGCCGCCCCGGGGTGGCCTTCATCGCGGAGCCCAGGCTTCAACAACTCTTAGGGCTTCGCTGATAGGGCGAATTGTCACAGCGAGCGATCCTCCCATGCCCTCTTGGCTGCTTCGCCTGTTCCATACCCTCGACCCGGCGCTGGCCTATCACGCGGGGTATAACTGGACGCTGGTGGCGATTTCGGTCGCCATCGCCATCCTTGCGGCCTTCGTCGCCCTCTCCATCGCCGGACGGATGGAGATGGCCGGGACCCAGCGTGCGCGCGTGGCCTGGGCCAGCGGCGGCGCCATCTCCATGGGTGGCGGCATCTGGTCGATGCATTTCATCGGCATGCTGGCCTTCTCGTTGCCCTGCGGCGTCGCCTACGATCCTGTCCAGACGGCCCTGTCGATGATCCCGGGCGTCCTGGCCTCCGGCGTGGCGCTGTCGGTGATCAGCCGCCGAAGCCCCAGCCAGCTCAATCTCGCCCTGGGCGCGCTGCTGATGGGGGGCGGCATCGGGGCCATGCACTACTGGGGCATGGCCGCCATGCGGCCGGACGCCCTGATGCGCTATGACCCGTGGCTCGTCGGCGTCTCGGTGGTGGTCGCCGTCGCCCTGGCCTATGCCGCCCTGGGGGTTCGGCGCTGGCTGCGCGCGCGAGGGGTCCTGCGTGGTCTGGCGACCCTCATCGGGGCCTGCATCATGGGCTGCGCCGTCGCCGGCATGCACTACACCGCCATGCAGGCCGCGATCTTCTATCCCATCCCACATCCGACCCTGTCCCCCGATGTGCTTCCCCAGGGGCTGCTGGCCCTGGCGATCGGCGCGTTCGGGGTCCTGATCGCCACCAGCACCCTGGCGGCCGCCATCGCCGGCGAACAGCGCGAGCTGGCCAACTACCTGCGTGAAGAGATCGCCCAGAGGCAGGCCCTGGAGGAAGAGGCCCGCCTGGGCAGTGCGCGTCTTCAGGCCATCTTCGACGCGGTGGTGGACGCCATCGTCACCTTCGACCGCGGCGGCCGGATCCTGCAGTGGAGCTCCGGCGCCCAGGGGATCTTCGGCTATTCGTCGGACGAAGCGCACAGGTTGAACATCGCCGCCCTGGTTCCCGGCGCGGCCGAGAACGTGTTCCTCGAGGTCATCGGAGTCGGCCGCGAACTGATGGCGGCGCGGCGCGACGGCGCCCCCTTCCCCATGGAGCTCGCGGTCAGCGAGGTGAAGACCGACGGCGAACAGCTGTTCACCGCCATCATGCGCGACATCACCGATCGCAAGCGCGCCGAGCAGGAGCTGATCCAGGCCCGCGAGCAGGCCGAGGCGGCCAACGCGGCCAAGTCCCAGTTCCTGGCCACCATGAGCCACGAGATCCGCACCCCGATGAATGGCGTGCTGGGGATGGCCAATCTGCTCGGCTCGACCTCGCTGGACGAGCGCCAGGCCCGGCTGGTCGGCAACCTGACGCGTTCCGGCAGGGCGCTGCTGACCATCATCAACGACGTCCTGGACTTCTCGAAGATCGAAGCTGGCCGGCTGGAGCTGCTCGCCGTGGACTTCGATCCCCGCGAGATCCTCTTCGAGGTCGCCGATGTCCTGGCCGAACGCTGCGCCGGCAAGGGCCTGGAGCTGCTGCACGTGGTCAAGGACGGCGTGCCTGCGGCGGTGCACGGCGACGCCGGGCGCTTCCGTCAGGTGCTGATGAACCTGGTGGGCAATGCGGTGAAGTTCACCGAACAGGGCCAGATCGTGGTCGAGCTGGCGCTCGGCCCCGGCGGTGCGGGCGACGTGGTGCTGGCCTGCTCGGTCCGGGACACCGGCATCGGCATTCCCGCCGACAAGCTGGGGCTGGTGTTCGAGTCCTTCCATCAACTGGACCATTCCATGCGCCGGGCGCGCGGCGGATCGGGCCTCGGCCTGGCCATCTCCAAACAGCTGGTGGAGATGATGGGCGGCGCGTTGGGGGTCGACAGCGAGTTCGGCCGCGGCTCGAGGTTCCACTTCACGGTGCGCTTCGCGCCCAGCGACGCGCGCCTGCTGGCGCGCGCCGAACGCTCGGGGGAGAAACCCCAGTTCCGGGCCCGGGTGCTGGTGGCCGAGGACAACCTGGTCAACCAGGAGGTCGCCACGGGAATCCTGGAAACCATGGGGTGCCGTGTGGTGACCGCCGCCAGTGGCCGGGAGGTGCTTCGCCTGCTGGAAGAGGACGCCTTCGACCTGGTGTTCATGGACTGCGAGATGCCGGACATGGACGGCCTGGAGGCGACGCGCCTGATCCGGCGGAGCGAGCAGGACGCCGGTTCCGCCGCCGTCCGGACCCCGATCGTCGCCTTGACGGCCCACGCGCTGGCCGAGGTCCGCCAGACCTGCCTCGACGCCGGGATGGACGACTTCCTCACCAAGCCGTTCGACGACGACCAGATCTCGAGGGCCTTGCGCCGCTGGCTTCCCGCGACAGCGGTGGTCGCCGGCGTCACTCCAGCCGCCCCCGAGGCCGCACCCGCGCGCGCGCCTGCGATCGAGCCGATCGATCGGACTGTGTTCCACAGATCCGCGGCGTTCCAGGGACCCAAGGGCGCCGCCTTGCTCCGCAAGGTCGTCGCCAAATTCCATGCCTCGGCGCCCGGCCTTGTCCAGACCGTACAGACCAGCGGCGCCGACCAGAACCTGCAGGCCATCACCGGCGCCGCGCATAGCCTGAAATCCAGCGCTGGCGCGGTGGGGGCCACGGCGCTGTCGGCGCGTTGCGGGGAGATCGAGGCTGCCGCACGGGCCGGACAGGGCCAACAGGTGGCCTTTCTGCTCGATGGCCTCAACAACGAGCTTGCCCGCGCCCTGGCGGGACTGGACCAGCTGCTTGGAGAGTTCGATGTCCAGGCCGCCTGACCACGCAGGGTCGATCCTGATCGTCGACGACGACGAGATCATCCGCGTCATCATGCGGGCCGAGCTGGAGGACGACGGTTTCCATGTCCGGGAAGCGGCGGATGGCCTCGAGGCGCTTGAGCGGTGCGCAGAGGAACAGCCCGACCTCCTGGTCGTGGATGCGATGATGCCCCGGATGGACGGCTACGATCTGTGCCGCGAGCTGCGCCGACAGTCGGCGCGGGCGTTCCTGCCCATCCTGATGGCCACCGGTCTGGACGATGTCGCCTCGGTGTCCAGGGCCTATGAGGCCGGCGCCACCGACTTCATCCCCAAGCCGCTCCAATGGGTGATCCTGAAGCAGCGCATCCGCTACATGCTGCGCTCGGCCCACGTCTTCGACGAGCTGCGCCGCAATCAGCAGCAATTGATCGTCGCCAAGGAGGCCGCCGAGGCCGCCAGCCGGGCCAAGACCGAGTTCCTGTCGGTGATGAGCCATGAGCTGCGCACGCCGCTGAACGCCGTGATCGGCCTGTCGACGATGATGAGCGAACAGACCTTCGGACCGCTGTCGGGGCACTACCTCCAGTACGCCACGGCGATCCGCGGCAGCGGCGAGCACCTGCTGGTCATGATCAACGACATCCTCGATCTGGCCCGCGCCGAGGCCGGCGAACTGGCCCTCAACCCCCGCGATCTTTCGATCGCCGATGTGGTCCAACGGGCCGAGACGGTGATCCGTCCACGGGCAGAAGAAGCGGGGATCGCCTACGGCGCCGAGGTCGAACCCGACCTTCCCCTGGTGCGCGGTGATCCCGAGCAGCTCGAGCGGGTGCTGGTGCACCTCCTGGGCAACGCCGTGAAGTTCACCAAGCCAGGCGGCGCCGCCCGCCTGCTGGTCGACCGCGAAGCGGGCGGCGGCCTGCGCGTGCAGGTCCAGGACACCGGCATCGGAATTCCCCTGGACAAGATCCAGGCCGTGCTCGCCCCCTTCGGCCAGGCCGATAGCCGCTCCGCGCGCGGTTACGAGGGCGCCGGACTGGGGCTGCCCCTGAGCCGCCGGCTGATCGAGCTGCACGGCGGGACGCTGGCCCTGTCGAGCGAGGCGGGGCAGGGCGCCACGGTTTGCGCCCGCTTCCCGCCCAGCATGTTCGCGGCGAATGACGGCGAGCCGGCGCGCAGGATGCGGCTCGCGCGATAGCCGCCGGGCGCGCCGCATCGCCCGTCGTGGCCATCTGCATGGGATGTGCTAGACGACGGCCCCCATGACCGCCCCCCTCGACCGAATCCGCAACTTCTCCATCGTCGCCCACATCGACCACGGCAAGTCGACCCTGTCGGACCGGCTGATCCAGATCACCGGCGGCCTGGCCGAGCGGGAGATGAAGGAACAGGTGCTCGACTCGATGGACATCGAGCGCGAGCGCGGCATCACCATCAAGGCCCAGACCGTACGACTTGAATACAAGGCCAAGGATGGGCTCGACTATGTGCTGAACCTGATCGACACCCCCGGCCACGTCGACTTCGCCTATGAGGTCTCGCGCAGCCTCGCCGCCTGCGAGGGCTCGCTCCTGGTGGTCGACGCCTCGCAAGGCGTCGAGGCCCAGACCCTGGCCAACGTCTATCAGGCCATCGACCACAATCACGAGATCATCCCGGTCCTCAACAAGATCGACCTGCCGGCCGCCGACGTCGACCGGGTCAAGCAGCAGATCGAGGACGTCATCGGCCTGGACGCCTCGGACGCCGTCCTGGTCTCCGCCAAGTCTGGCCTGGGCGTGCCCGACGTGCTGGAGGCCATCGTCACTCGCCTGCCGCCGCCCAAGGGCGACGCCGACGCGCCGCTGAAGGCCCTGCTGGTCGACGCCTGGTACGACGCCTATCTCGGCGTGGTGGTGCTGGTGCGGGTGTTCGACGGCCGCATGCGGGTCGGCCAGAAGATCAAGACCATCCAGACCCAGTCGGTCTACCAGATCGACCGCATCGGGGTGTTCCGGCCCAAGCAGACCGACATCGACTCCCTCGGCCCCGGCGAGATCGGCTTCATCACCGCCCAGATCAAGGACGTGGCCGACGCGGCCGTCGGCGACACCCTGACCGACGAGAAGAAACCCACCAGCCAGGCCCTTCCGGGCTTCCGCGAGGTGCAGCCGGTGGTGTTCTGCGGCCTGTTCCCGGTGGACGCCGCCGACTTCGAGGACCTGCGCGCCGCGGTGGGGCGCCTGCGCCTGAACGACGCCTCCTTTACCTACGAGATGGAGACCTCCGCCGCCCTCGGCTTCGGCTTCCGCTGCGGCTTCCTCGGCCTGCTGCACCTGGAGATCATCCAGGAGCGGCTGAGCCGCGAGTTCGACCTGGACCTGATCGCCACCGCGCCGTCGGTGATCTACCGCATCACCCAGACCAACGGCGATCTGATGGAGCTGCACAACCCCGCCGACATGCCCGATCCGGTGAAGATCGACCACATCGAGGAGCCCTGGATCAAGGCCACCATCTTCACGCCGGACGACTACCTGGGCGGGGTGATCAAGCTCTGCCAGGACCGCCGTGGCGAGCAGCGCGAACTCTCCTACGTCGGCAACCGCGCCATGGTGGTCTACGACCTGCCGCTGAACGAGGTGGTGTTCGACTTCTACGACCGGCTGAAATCCATCTCCAAGGGCTATGCCTCCTTCGACTACGCCATCGAGGGCTACCGCCAGGGCGACCTGGTGAAGCTGAACATCCTGGTCAACGCCGAGCCGGTGGACGCCCTGTCCATGCTGGTCCACCGCGGCCGGGCCGAGGCGCGTGGCCGCTCCATGGTCGAGAAGATGAAGGAGCTGATCCCGCCCCACCTGTTCCAGATCCCGATCCAGGCGGCCATCGGCGGCAAGATCATCGCCCGCGAGACCGTCCGCGCGCTCAGGAAGGACGTCACCGCCAAGTGCTACGGCGGCGACATGAGCCGCAAGCGCAAGCTCCTCGACAAACAGAAGGAGGGCAAGAAGCGCATGCGCCAGTTCGGCAAGGTCGAGATCCCCCAGGAAGCCTTCATCGCGGCGCTGAAGATGGACGGGGATTAGAGCTTCCGCGTCTCGACAAACGGGGGAAAGCCGGCTGCCGATCGTGCTATGATCGGGACCTGCCACGGAGGATGTCATGCACGCATTGATCCTCGCTGCGGCCGTCACCGCGCTCCAGGGCGCGCCCGGTCAGCCCGCCCCCGACTGCCACGCCCATCCGCAGATCACGTCATCCACCACGCCGCCGCCGGTCCACGCCCAGACCCTGGGCAGTCTGCCCGACGCCAACGAGGTGCGGGCGGTGCTGCGCTCGGTGGACGGCTGCAGCTATCAGGAGGTGGTCGGGTTCAACGTCTCGACCCATGCGCCGGCCCCAGCCGGAGGCTTGCACGTCCAGGGCTGGAGCGGGACCCTGATGCCCGACGGCGCCCGGGTGATCCCGGCCACGCCCACCGGTCGATAGGCGCCGCCTACCGCTTCTGCGCGGCCTTCGCCGCGTCCAGCTGGGCCGGAGTCTTGGGGAGCTGCGAGAGCACCAGATAGCCGGTGTCGTCCGGGTCCAGGGCCTTGAACTTGCGGTCGACGGCGGCCATCCACTCGTCCTGGCTGACCTTGTTGTTGAAGTCGGTGTCGGCGCTGCGGACCGGCTCGGCGTCGTTCAGGAACGAGAAGGCCGAGGCGCCCTGGCGGATGCTGGACAGGGGCGTGTTGATCAGCCCCTCGTCGTCGCCCGCGCTCTGCGGCCGCTGCATGCCCGAGGTGTCGACCGTGGCGGCGATGATCTCCGGCGCCACCTGGTGCTCGTAGCGGATGGTCTCCATGTCGGAGATCTTGCCGTCGCCGTTGACGTCCAGCAGCTTGAAGAACCGCAGGGCGTCGGCCCGGAACTCCTCGCGGCTGAGCTTGCCGTCGTGGTTGGTGTCCGCCTGGGCGAACCAGGCCGCAGAGGGATAGGGCTTGTCGGACGGGGCCCGGAAGGGCTCGCCCATCGGACTGATGAAGCCCTGGATGAAGATCGCCTGGGCCTGGGCCGCGCCGGCGAGCGCCACCGCCCCGACCAGAACGCCCGCCAATACTGAATCTCGACGCCACATGTCTCACCCTTTCGATCGACCCAGACTAACAGCACAGTGGGCCAGTTGGACAACCGGACTGACACAGGAGACCCCGGGCCGATGGTGGAAATTGTCAAGGTTGAAGACGTCCACAGGGGCTGGACAAGGTTCAGCATCTACACCTTCCGCCTGGACGACGGCTCGGAACTTCGGCGCGAGCTGGAGGACCACGGTCGCGCCGCCGCCGTCCTGCCCTATGATCCGGACCGGCGCGTGGCCATGCTGGTGCGCCAGTTCCGCGCCGGGGTGTTCCTCGCCGGGGAGCCGCCGGCCTTCGAGCCGCCGGCCGGCATCATCGATCCGGGCGAGGACGCCGCCGGGTCCGCCCGCCGCGAGGCCTTGGAAGAGGTCGGGTTGCGGCTGACCGAGCTGGAGGCGCTCGGGGCCTACTGGTCCAGCCCGGGCTCGTCGACCGAACGCACCGACCTGTTCCTCGCCCCCTATTCCGCGCCGGATCAGATCACCGCCGGGGGCGGGGTCGATGACCATGAGAACATCGAGGTGGTCGAGGTTCCCTTGGCCGAACTCGGCGCCCAGGCCATCCGCGGCGGGATCAAAGATCTGAAGCTGATGGTCATGGTGCTGAGCTTGATGCGGAGGAAGCCGGAGCTGTTTGCGTGAGGCCCCCTCCGTCGCTTCGCGCCACCTCCCCCGCAAGCAGGGGAGGACCAGGAGAGGCCAGTTCTTGTGGTCCTCCCCCGTGAAACGGGGGAGGGGGACCGCGAAGCGACGGAGGGGGCTAACGCCGCCGCAAATCCTTCAGCACCTCCCTTGCCGCGTTGTGGCCGGGCGCGCCGGTGACGCCGCCGCCGGGGTGGGTTCCGGCGCCGCAAAGGTAGAGACCCTTGATCGGGGCGCGGTAGTGGCCGTGGCCCAGCACCGGGCGGGCCGAGAACAGCTGATCCAGGCCCAGCTGGCCGTGGAAGATGTCGCCGCCGACCAGGCCGAAGGTGCGCTCCAGGTCCAGTGGGCTGTTGATCTGCCGGCCTAGCACCGAAGCCTTGAAGCCGGGCGCCATGGCGTCGACCGTGGCGATCATCAGCTCGGCGACCTCCTCGCGGTGGTCGTCCCACGAGCGCCCGCCGGGCAGGACGGGGGCGGCGTGCTGGCAGAACAGGCTGGCCACGTGCTGGCCGGCGGGGGCCAGGCTGTCGTCCAGGGTCGAGGGGATCAGCATCTCCACGATCGGGGCCTTGGACCACCCGGTGACGCGGGCGTCGCCGAAGGCGCGATCCATGTAGCCGAGCGACGGCGCGACGATGATCCCGGCGGTCAGGTGGTCGCCCGGGTCGGGCAGGCAGGTGAAGGTCGGCAGCTGCGACAAGGCCACATTCATGCGGAAGGTGGCCGAGCCTGAGCGGTAGCGCTCGATGCGCTCGCGGAAGTCGGCCGGCAGCAGGGCCGGGTCGACCATGCGCTGGAACAGCAGACGGGGGTGCAGGTTGGAGATCACCGTCCGGGCCCGGATCGTCCCGCCCGCCTCCAGCGCCACGCCGGAGGCGCGGCCCTTGTCGGTCAGCACCTCGCGCACCGCCGTATCGGTGCGGATCTCGACGCCCAGAGCGGCGCAGGCCTTGGCCATGGCCTGGGTGATCGCCCCCATGCCGCCGATGGCGTGGCCCCAGGCCCCCTTCTCACCGTTCACCTCGCCGAACACGTGGTGCAGCAGCACATAGGCCGAGCCGGGGGTGTAGGGGCTGGCATAGTTGCCCACCACCGCGTCGAATCCGTACACGGCCTTGATCGGATCGCTCTCGAACCAGCCGTCCAGCCAGTCGCCGGCCGACTGGGCGAACAGGGCCAAAAGGTCGCGCTTGGCGGTGAGATCCAGCCGAGACAGCTTGCGGCCCAGGCCCGCGCTCTTGAGCAGCTCCGGGATCGCCGCTGGCCAGCCGCCGTCCTCGGTCAGGTTGGCCGGGGTGACCAGCACCAGCTCGCGCAGCACGTCGGCGATAGCGTCGAGCCGCGCGCCATAGTCGTCCAGCCGCTCGGCGTCGCGGGTGGAGAAGCGGGCGACCTCCGCGGCGGTGCGTCCGCCGCCGGTCAGCAGATAGTCCTTCCCGTCGATGGGCAGGAAGTTGGACAGCTTGCGCTTGACCACCCTCAGGCCATGGCCCGGCAGGTCCATGTCGGCGATGACCTTGGGATTGAGCAGCGAGACGGTGTAGGCCGCCACGGAGTTGCGGAAGCCGGGGTGGAACTCCTCGGTCACCGCCGCGCCGCCGACCACCCCGCGCCGCTCCAGCACCGTCACCTTCAGCCCGGCGCGGGCAAGGTAGAAGGCGCAGACCAGCCCGTTGTGGCCGCCGCCGATCACCACCACATCGGTTTCGCTCATTCCGAACACTCCTCTCCCGTGGGGAGAGGAAGGGGCCCATTGCGTAGCAATGGGAAGGTGAGGGGTT
>FTIV01000188.1_pt3 | contig 13433 bp, 16 predicted proteins | sample 1658621 | NCBI WGS metagenome assembly FTIV01 (sample SAMEA3914841, study PRJEB12502) | metagenome | biome: forest; material: soil | place: Canada | collected 2011-07-05 | depth 0.3 m | reverse complement strand
CGCCGCCGACAAGGCCTCGGACACCAGCCAGGTCGCCGCCAACGCGGTGAGCACGGCCGGCCAGGACGTCCAGGCCGCCGGACAGACCCTCAAGCAGACTCCCCTGCGGCGCTGAGCGGGGCCCACTGGACCTCCTCCGACCTGCCACGCGCCGCCACGGGCGGAGGCCCGGCCTCCGCCCGTTTCGTTTGCGCCTAGCGCGGGAGAGAAAAGAACATCGGCGTTTCGCGGCTGTAGGCGTCGTAGGCCTCCGTGCCCAGCTGTTCGCGCAGGAAGCGCTCTTCCTTGCGGGCGGTCATCCAGAAACCGATGAGGATCATCAGAGCGCCCACGAGCGCGGCCGGGGTGGCCTTGATCAGGGCGAGGCAGAAAGCCGCCGAGATCGCGCCCGAATAGATCGGATGCCGGACCAGCCGAAACGGGCCGGTGTCGACGATGTAGTGGTCGGGCTTGGCGGTCACCAGGCCGGACCACAGGCGGCCCATGTGGATCCGCGCCCACCAGCAGAAGGCGAAGCTGGCCGCGATGCCGGCCACCAGGGCCCAGTTCGCGTAAGGCTCGGCGGTCCATAACGGGGCGAGCGCGCCGAGTGGGCCGGACCTCAGCACCGGGAACCAGAACAGGATGAGGACGCCGACCCCGGTGACCAGGCGGTCGACGATTCCGGCCCCGCGCGGTCGCACCGCCGCGCGGTCGGCCCAGAAGGCGGCGATCCACCAGGTGACGTACCAGACGCCCCAGAGCCAATAGCCCGCCTGCTCGGCCGTCATCGCAGAGCCCCTCGCCGCCGCGGACCGTGAGAGAAGAGGCTCGTCCTGTAAAGGCCTTCCCGAGGAGCCGTGTCGGACCGGCAATTTGCCGGCCGCAATTCGGGACTAGGCGGATTGGCCGAACTGGCGGCGGGGCCGAGGCCAATGTCGAAGCACATCGTTCCGATCCTGGTGATCTGTCTGGCGGCGGCGACCGTCGCACACGCCCAGTACGGCGGCGGGGGAGGAGGCATGGGAGGAGGCATGGGCGGCGGTCACGGCGGTGGCGGTCACCGGGGCGGCCGGCAATCCCCGCCCAGTCCAGGTCCCGCGCCGGCGAACGAGGCGGCGCGGCCTTCGCGCCAGACCCCCTTGAACAAGGTCGAGATCGTGGGCGTGATCAAGGCCATCGACACGGCGGGCGGCCGCATCACCATCGCCTATGACGAGGTCGACGCCCTGAACTGGCCGGCGGGAACCAATTCATTCCCGGTCAGCAAGACGTCGCTGCTGAACGGCGCGCGCGTCGGGGAGAAGGTCCGTTTCAGGATCGAAAGCCAGCAGATCGAGGACCTGGCGCCCTATACGCCGGGTCAGGGCGGAGACGCGACGCAGCGCACGGGTTGAAGCCCTTCGGAATATGGCCCCGGGATGAGTCGTTCCCTCCCCTGGAGGGGGGAGGGCCAGGGGTGGGGTGGCGCCCTCTCCGACGAACGCAGCGTGTACGGGAAGTCTTCCACCCCCATCCCGACCTTCCCCCCTCCAGGGGGAAGGGTGAGCTGAGCCGGCCTGCGAAAGACCTGGAAAGCGTAGTCCAGACAGACGTCCGGCGATCGACGGGGGGCGTCGATCGCCGGGTCTGTCTCAGCCGCCGCGATGGACGGCGGACAGGTTAGAGCGCGCCTCGGGGGGGAAGTGAGCCGCGCCCTACACTCTCGAATGGTCTAGCGGCGGCAGCGCGTGCGCTGGCCGTAACCGTGGTTGTCGCGGTCCCAGTAGCGGGAGGAGTGGCAGTGGCGGGCGCCGCTGTAGTTCGGGCCATAATAGTAGTCATAGGCGTACTGCGGCTGGCCGTAATAATAGCCGCCGCGATATTCGCCCCGGTTGGCCAGGGCGGCGCCGACGGCGAGGCCCGCAATGCCCGCGGCGACGGCGTTGCCGTTGTTGTCGCGACGATCACCGTCGTGGCGATAGCCGTTCTGGTCGTTATGGCGCCCGTCCTGGGCGAAGGCGGTGGCCGTCGGCGCGACGGCCGCGGCCATGGTGAGAACCGCTAAGCCAGCGGCGATGAAATGTTTCACGGATGGTCTCCTGTTTCGCCCCTGACACACCGCCAACGCGCGAGAGTCCTCCGTGGGGGCACAGGTCGGAAAATAGGCCGCGGTTTGTTCGAGGTGGTGAGCGGCGCGGGCCTTGAACCTCCCTCCGCCCCCGTCCGGGGGAAGGAACCGCACAAGGCCGCGGCGCTTCGGCTTCAGGGCGTCGGGACGTTGATCGGGCCGGTGGGCTTGGGATTGCCCAGGATCTTGCCATCCGGCAGGGTGACCGCGTTGAACAGGCCGCCGTTCTTGCCGTCGCGCAGCGGGTTGATGACCACCGTCACCTTGTCGCCGACCTTCAGGGCGTGGCGCGACCAGCCCTGGCGAATCAAGTTGTTGGGGCTGTTCAGCTCCACCGACCACACCACACCCGCCTGATCGATCACCTCGATGAACACGTGCGGATTGGTCCACTGGAAGTCCTTGACCGTGCCGACGATGGAGACCTGGCGGTTCTGGTCGAACATGGCGAAGGAGTGGTGCGCCCAGGCCGCGCCCGCCGGGGCGCACGCCGCGGCGCCGAGCAGGGTGAGGGCGGCGATCCTGGCTGCGAGTTTCATGCTGCGTCTTCCATCTTTCCTGTCGCAGGGTACCTTACAATACTACAACGACATGCGGCCACCTCGTCCAGGCCGCGCTTGCACGAATCCGCGCCCCGGGGACAAGGCCGGCCCTGCGACCCCGACGCGCGCCCTAGGGAGGGACCACGACGTGAGCCTGAAAACTGCGATCGCCGCCGTGACGGCGGGCCTGTTGGCGGCGGCCCTGGCGGCGCCTTCGCTGGCCCAGGTCGGCGCCACCCCCGACTCGGTCAAGCCCGACGGATTGAAGGCCGGGACCGGCGCGCCGTTTCCCAGGGGCCGTTACCACAGCCTGGACAAACTGCCCGATTGGGGCGGCATCTGGCTGTTCACCTTCCCGCGGCCGGCGGCCGGCGTGCGCCCCGCCCCTCCGCCGCCGCCGCCTCTGAAGGGCAAATACAAGGAGGGGTTCGAGGCCTGGCGAGCGGCGGTGAAGGCCAACAACGGCGTGGTGAAGACCACCGCCTCGTCCTACTGCTCGCCGCCGGGCATGCCGGGGATCATGGGCATCCCGCAATATCCCTATGAGTTCCTGTTCACCCCCGGGCGGGTGACCATCAACCAGGAAGCCTGGATGCAGACCCGCCACATCTGGACCGATGGCCGGCCGCATCCCCAGGACCCCGAACCCGGCTATTTCGGTGATTCCATCGGCCATTGGGAGGGGGATGCGCTGGTGGCCGACACTATCGCCATCAAGGACAGCGTGCCGCTCGGCATGGGCGCGTCGCACTCCGACAAGCTGCACGTGACCGAGCGCATCCACCTGAAGAAGGGCGAGCCCGACACCCTGGTCGACGAGATCACCGTCGAGGACCCCGAGGCGCTGGAGCACCCCTACACCACCACCTCGACCTTCCACCGCGACCGCTATGGCCAGCTTTTGGAATTCGAGTGCTCGGAGAACGACCGCAACCCGGTGGACGCCAGCGGGAACACCGAGTTCCACTGAGGGGGCTTAGGGAAGGGGCGCTGTCCGGGATCTGATCCGCCGATGGTCGAAGAAGGGGCCAACGACCCAGCCCTTGAACCGATCAGCCGATCCACGGAGCCATGTCGGAACCTAGGCCGCAGTATCGGAAATGACTGACGAGCGGACGCTCCCAAGTTCCGAGAAGGGTGGCTTGCGGTCCCGCCAAACCGCGAGGATGTCCCGAGCCAGTGGCGCATCCATTGCACGACTCAGGCGTTCGTCACGGTACGCAGAGGGATTGGCCTCTTCGTCTCGCAGGTTTCCGCTCCGTCGGGCTTTGCGCGGGTACGAGGGAGCGGGCGAATCCGACCTTCCATGAGCGAAAAAAGACTGCTCCTTCAGCAGGACGTGCTGGCCGAGTTCGGCGAGCTGGCGCTGCGTTCCGACAGCCTGGACGAGATCCTTACCGAGGCTTGCCGTCTGGTCGCAGACGCCCTGGGCACCGACCTCGCCAAGGTCATGGAGCTGCAAGAGGACGGCGTTACGCTGCTGGTCAGGGCGGGAATCGGCTGGAAGTCGGACGTCGTCGGCAAGATCACCGTACAGGCGGTCAAAGGCTCGTCGGAAGGCTATGCCCTGCAGACAGGCGAGCCGGTCGTGTCGCCCAGCATCGAGCAGGAAAAACGCTTCGAGTACGCCGACTTCATCATCGACAACGGCGTCAAGTCGATCATCAGCGTGATCATCCTGGGCGCCGAGGAGCAGGGCCCGTTCGGCATCCTCCAGGTCGACAGCCGCAAGACCAACCACTTCATAGAAAGGGACACCAAGTTCCTGCGCGGATACGCCAACCTGATCGCGGCGGCGGTGGACCGTCTTCGGGGGGCCGACGAGATGCACCGGGCCCAGGTCGCCCTCGGAAAGAGCGAGCAGGCCCTGCGCCGGGCCAACAAGACTCTGGCCGAGCGTGTCACCAAGCGCACCCAGGATCTCGAAGCGGAACAGGCGCACCGGGAAACCGCCGAGGAGAAGTTGCGGCAGAGCCAGAAGATGGAGGCGATCGGCCAGCTCACCGGCGGCATAGCCCACGACTTCAACAACATGCTCACCGGCATCACCGGATCGCTGGACCTGGTCCGCCGCCGGCTTGATGGGGGTCGCAACGACGACATCATCCGGTTCATGGACGCGGCGTCCACGTCGGCTCAGCGCGCGGCGGCCCTGACCCATCGTCTGCTGGCCTTCGCGCGCCGCCAGACGCTGGACACCAAGCCGTCGGACGTCAACGCCCTGATCGCCAGCATGGACGACATGCTGCGCCGGACGCTGGGCGAGCACGTGCGGTTCGAGATCGTGCTGGGCGCCGGGCTCTGGCCAGCGCTCATCGACGCCAACCAGCTCGAAAGCGCGATCCTGAACCTGGCCCTGAACGCCCGGGACGCCATGCCCGACGGCGGCAAGCTGACCATCGAGACCTCCAATACCCTGAGGGACAAGACCCATTCGGTGGCGGAGGAAGAGGTCGCCCCGGGACCCTACGTCGTCATCTGCGTGTCGGACACCGGCTCGGGCATGACAGCGGATACCGTCGCCAAGGTGTTCGATCCCTTCTTCACCACCAAGCCGGTCGGGTTGGGCACCGGGCTCGGCCTGTCTATGATCTACGGCTTCGCCAAGCAGAGTGGGGGCCACATCCGCATCGACAGCGAGGTGGGGCACGGCACGATGGTGAAGCTGTATCTTCCCCGCGCGCTCGAAGGCGAAAGAATGGTGGGCGAGGCCCGCGTGGCCGAGGCCCCCAGGGGCCGCGGCGAGACTGTGCTGGTCGTGGAGGACGATCCGACCGTGCGCCTGCTCATCATCGAGGTGCTGAAGGAGCTGGGCTACAAGCACCACGAGGCGTCCGACAGCCGCGAGGCCATTCCCTTCCTGCAGTCCGGCGAACCGATCGACCTGATGGTCTCGGACGTGGCCCTGCCGGGGATGAACGGGAGGAAACTGGCCGACCTCGCCCGCGAGACCCTTCCCAGCCTCAAGGTGCTTTTCGTCACCGGCTATGCCGAGCGCGCCGTCTCCCGCGGCAAGTTCCTCGCCCCCGGCATGGACCTGCTGACCAAGCCCTTCACCCTCGACGCCCTGGGCACCAAGATCCGCGAAATGATCGAGGCCTGACCAATCGAGTGACCGCAACCATTGCCGGCGAGCGGGGACCTAGGGCGAGTTGAGATGAGATTGGTTACGAGCTCGCCATGGGTCGAAAGCCGTCGACGCCAGGACGTTGACCTGAGTGGACGTCGTGACCGGCGGCCTGGAAGCAGACGAGCTGAAGTTCCGTTGAGAGCGCCAAGGCGACCTGGCGGCGCCTGAAGCGAGTCTGCTATTTTCCGATAGGGGCGGGGGGCTGCCGATGCTCACTGTGTTTCACGCACCGCGGACCCGTTCCGTCCGGGTCCTGTGGATGCTGGAGGAGATGGGCCTGTCTTACGAGGTGCGGCTGGTCGACTTCCCTCGTCACCGGGCCGACGCCGAATTCATGCGGCTGAATCCAGCGGGCACGATCCCGGTGCTGACCGACGGCGACGTGGTCATCAGCGACTCGGCGGCCATCCTGGAATATCTCGCGCGTCGGCATGGCCCGACCGTGCTTGCGCCCGAAGCGTCCGATCCGACTTATCCCGCCTATCTCCAGTTCCTCCTGTCGGAGAGGCCAGCCTGGCGGGTCCGATGACCGTCGTGGCCTATTGCCGGCTCAACGGGCTGCCGGACCAGATGGACAACCCGGGCGTCGAAGCGGCGCGGGCGCTGTTTCGTGGGCGTCTGACAGCGGTCGAACAGCGGCTCGGCGGCCACGCCTATATGGCCGGGGACGTCTTCACGGCGGCGGATATCTCCGTCGCCTACGCCCTCGGCATGGGCGAGGCGCTGGGCGCCGTGGAGGCCTTCAGCCCGACGGTGAAGGACTACCTGGTCCGCTGCCGCAGCCGCAGCGCTTTTCGGCGGGCGTTGACGCGCTGATCACGAGACCGGGCTGCCTTCCTACCTGGCCGCCTGGACGCTGGCGCGGAAGGCCTCGGCGGCGGCGTCCATGTCGTTCACCGGGTTGCCGGGTCCTGAGTTGCGGCCCTTGAGGAACTCGTTGAGGACGCGGCGCCGGCTGAACAGCCACTGGCCGTCCACCTTCTCGAGGTCGTCCTCGTAGATGCCGTAGGTGTTCATCTTCATCGCGTCCTGCGGGCCATTGTTGGCCATCTCCAGCCAGAGCGCGCGGGCCCAGGCGCGGTCGCCTTCGACGCGGATGACCGACTGCAGGATGACGTGCCGCAGCTTGGCGGGCTTGCCGTCCTCGGTATGGTAGAATTCGCCGATGCGCTGGGCGAACTTCGCGACCGTTTCCCGGATCACCGCGCGGCCCGTGAAGGTTCCGCTGGCGAATTCGAGCTCGCCATCCTCGGTGAAGACATCGACGTAGGCGTCCCAGTCGTTGTAGTCGATGGCGAACAGATAGCGCGCCATCAGGTCTTCGATCTCGGCGCGGTCCTGGGCGTAGGTGTTGGAATATCTGGGCTGCATTCGGCCTCTCCTCGCGGCTGTCACGACCTAGACTCAGGACCTATCGGACGGCCAGTCCGATTCCGGGCGCCTCGTACATCTTCTCGAACGTGTCCGCCACCAGCGCGCGCCGCCCGTCGTCGATCGTCCCTTAATCGGGCTGCCACAGTTCGACCGGATTGCCCTCGGGGTCATGGATGCGCGCGAAGCGCCCGACGCCCGGCACGTTCCATTCCGGTTTGGTGGTCACCTCGATCCCCGCCGCGCGGAGCGTGGCGCACAGGCCGTCGATATCGTCCACGCGCAGGTTGAGCATCCATTGGCGATCCGCAGCGAAATAGTCCGTGTCGGCCGCGAACGGCGCGAAGACGCTGGGCCCCGCCTGCGTCTCCCACGAGCCGTAGGGCGCCGAGCCCACGCCGAGATGCTCGGCATACCAGTCGCGCATCGCCTCCGGATCCTTCGCGCGAAAGAAGAATCCGCCGATCCCCGTCACGCCCATTCTCGCCTCCCCCTCATCCCACGGCCGACGCCGGAAGGACCCATATCAGGCGACATGCCGCCGTGCACGCTCGAGGTGGCGCCGTTCAAGCGGGCGGCGCGGGGAGCAGATCGAAGCCCACGGCCAGGCGCCGCTCATCGCCGCCGAACGGCGTCGTGCCGTGCCACATGCAGGAGGGGAAGATCACCAGGCGGCCCGGCAGGGGCTTGACGGAAAGTTCCGCATCCAGCGGTTCGGGCAGCGGCGCCCCCGGTCGGCCGAAGTTCAGCCATCCCTCGCCTGCGCCGGCGTCCACCGCCCGGGGCGTTTCCACATAGACGGCGCAGGACAGCCATCCATCCGGATGGACGTGGTCGACGTGAAAGCCGCCCGGGTTCAGCCGGACCGACCAGGCCTCGGCCAGGGCGTAACCCCCCGTGTTTCGCCGGCGCACCGGGTCGTCCCCGGCGCCCAGCCGGCCGATATGGTCCCTGACGGGGGTGTCGATGGCGCGGATCAGGGCTTGCACGGCGGGATGCCGGACTTCGAGCAGGCTGCGTTGGGTCTTCGCGCCATGCCGCGCCGATTGGCCGAAGGGGTGGGTCGTCAGGCGATGCATGTCGTGCAGGACGCCGGCCAATTGGGACAGCGGGACAGGCAGGTCGTCATGGATCCCGACCAGGGCCTGGTAGTCATGCAGTTGGCAGTGGCGCGGGTCGTCGGCCAACCGCCATGCCAGAGCCTCGAGCGCGATCGCCTGCTGGTCGTCGGGGGCGTCCCTGAGGATCGCGGCCGCCATCTGTCCGGCGGTCTCAGGCTCACCCGCCGCGAAGTGGCAAAGGCATAGGGTCGTCGCCAGTCCGGGGTATGACGGCGCAAGCTGGTGCGCGCGGAAGGCGTGCCAAAGTCCGCGGGCCGCATCGAAGCGAGCGGCAAGTTGCGCGGCGGCGATATGTCCGGCGGGCTGGTTCTCGATCGCCCTGACCAAGCCGTCATATGCGCCAGGCAAATCACCGGCCGCGGTCATCAGCTTGGCCCGCAACAACCGCAGCATCAGACGGCCCGGGGCGAGGCGGATCGCGGCGTCCAGAGGCGCCCGGGCGAGGGTCACGTCAGCGGTTCGCATCCAGATGAGTTCGGAGAGCCAGAACAGGGTCTGCTCGTCGTTCGCCGCATAGCCCAGGGCGCGCCGATACGCCGCGTCCGCCTCGTCGAAGCGATTCTCGTCCTGGAACCAGCGCCCGAGCTGCGACAACGCGCGCCAGTCGCCATCGTCCACGTCCAGGTGAGAGGCGGGGGCTTCCGGCACGGGCCGACCTCGGATCGCAAGGGTGTCGGCCACCGTAATATGGTAATATATTTCTGTAAAACAATATCATTTAGTCAGATATTGATATCTGCGAACTCAGTATCAAATTCCCCTGATGACTGGGGTCGGTACCGGTGGCGAGTCCGCCTCCCGCCACATGAAGGCTGCGTATCGAAATTTGACCGCGCTGCCGCAATCGCCTGACGGATCAAGACCTCGGTTCTTCCCCGGCAGGCTCAGTTCGGAGGGTTGTTGGTTTCGAGGAACTTGATCGTCGCCTGCAGCATCTGCAGGCGCGTCTCTGAGTGCGAAAGCCAGTGGTCTTCGTTCGAGATCAGGACGAGGTCCACCGGCTTGCCGGCGCGCTTGAGCGCTTCGGCCATGGTCCTGCTCTCTTCGGGATCGACCTCCGTGTCGTCCAGGCCATGGATCAGGAGGATCGGACCGCTCGTCCCATCGACGTGTTTCAGAGGCGATATCTGGGCCAGAAGGGGATCGGCGGGGCCGGTGATCCCCAGGGCCCTGTCCCAGAGACGCAGGCTCTGATCCTCCGAGGCCCAGCCCAATCGACCCTCCCGCCAGGGGATTGTGTTGCGCAGGTCGAACAGCCCGCCATAGGCGGCGGCGCATCGATAGACGCCCGACTCCAGGGTCACGCCCGCCACCGCGGCGTAGCCCGCATAGCCGCCCAAGCCGACGATGCAGACCCGCCGGGGATCCACCAGGCCCTGAGCGGCCAGGGCGCGCACGCCATCCGACAGGTCGCTCTGCATCTTGCGGCCCCACTGGCCGGACCCCTCCTGTTCGAGCGCCCAGCCAAATCCGCTGGAGCCGCGGTACTGGGGCTGAAGCACCGCGTACCCGCCCGAGGCGATGGCCTGCGCGAGCCAGTCGAAGCCCGGGGAGTCGTGATCGCTCGGGCCGTCGTGTGGCAGCACGACCAGCGGCAGGCCCTTGGGCGCGCGGCCCTTGGGCAGGGTCAGGTAGGCCATGATGTCCATGCCGTCCGCGGCCTTGTACCTCACCACCGTCGTGGCCAGCACGTCGTCGGGCCCGATACCGGCATAGGCGTCGTCGATGGTGTCGGCGCGACCGGTCTTGGTGTCCACCAGCTTGTAGGACACACCGTCGCGTGGGCCGGTCACCGCACGACGATCTTGCCGCGATCCTGCGACCAGGAGCTCAGTTCGACGGTCTCGTCCGCGAACGCATGCGCGATGCCGGCCCAGCTCGCCTGGGTCGCGGCGTCGAGGAAGCTGTAGTCCAGCCGGCCGCCGTCGATGCTCGCGCCGCCGGCCAGACGGCCGGTGAGCGGATCGTTCACCAGCAGGGGCCGGTCATAAAGAGCCGCATCGGCGTTCGTCGCCTGTCCGTCGGCGATGCGTACGGCCTTCAACCTCGGCGTTCCGCCTTCGAACGTTTTGACGATCAACGAGGCGCCGTCCGCGCTGAAGCCGATGATCTCGGGAACATCCAGCGGCGCCGTGAGCGTCATGGCGTCGACCCAGCGACCGTCTCGCCAAAGCTGAAGGCGCCAGCTTTGCTTTTTCTGGTCGTAGTCCGTTTCGGCGACCGGACGCCCCTGGTCATCGATCTGCCAGCCGAGCGCCCCGAGCGCGCCCTTCTGCACGAGACTGGTGGCGTTCGTCGCGCCGTCCACGGTGAACAGCGCCGGCGTGAGCACGCTGTAGGCGTTCGCCGTCCCGCGAATGTAATAGCCGCGAAGGATCGCCGTGGGACGACCGGCCACCGAGCGGAATTCCGGGAGCGCGGTGACCACGTTCATCGCCGTGCCCGCCTCCTTGAGCAGGATCGTGGTCTTGTTGTGGGCGATGTCGAAGCTCTGGGTCATGTCCCAGTCCTGGCGGGGGCCACTGACGTCTCTGGCGTAGTCGGCCGTCGCGGTCGTCAGCAGGACGTGATCGGCCCCCACCCAGGTCAGGCCCCGCAGCGGAAAGCGCCCCAGTTTCAGCCCACCGAGCAACGAGGGCGGGTCGACCGACTGGACCAGCACGGTCCGCTCGCCGTGGAGATCCGTCTCGAAGGCGACAGCGCGGCCATCTGGCGAGATGGCGACATGATCCATTGTCGGCAACCTGCCGTAGACCTCCAGGGCGGGGGCCGCCCCGGCCGTCCCGCCGAGGTGAAAAACCCCCGCCGCCGCGACGACGGCCAGCAAACCCCGGCAGGTCATGCGTCCCCCCAATCCCGCGCCCGGGGCGTAATCTGTGTCGACCGTACGAGTGTTGACGGCCGCCGGACCCTGTTGCGCATGGCAACCTAGGATCGCTTTTCCGCAAAAGATAGCCCGCCGCCCGACCTTGACCACAGCGGCGCGCCTGACTACCACAGTGGTTCCGGAATTCCGTGGAGAGTGCCAGATGGCCTGGAAGAAACCGAAGATCGTCGAAATTCCCGTGGGCGCCGAGATCAACACCTACGCGGCGGCCGAACTGAAGAAGTAGTCCTCTCCGCTCCACGGGGCGGCGAAGGCTGACAGATATGCTGGCTGCCGTCCTGGGCGCCGCCGCGGGCGGCGGCTTTCCGCAGTGGAACTCCAACGCGCCCGGCTGCCGACGAGCCCGGGCGGCCGATCCCCTTGCGCGCGCCAGGACCCAGGCGTCCCTGGCCGTCAGCGCCGATGGGGAGTCGTGGGTCCTGCTCAACGCCTCGCCGGACCTGCGCCAGCAGATCGAACAGACCCCGGCGCTGCATCCCCGCAGCGGGCTCAGATCCTCGCCCATCGTCGGGGTGGTGCTGACGGGCGGCGACGTCGACGCCATCGCGGGCCTGCTCACCCTGCGCGAACGGCACGCCTTCACCATCTACGCCACCGCCCGCCTGCACGAGGTGCTGGGCGCCAATCCGATCTTCGGCGTGCTGGCGCCCGAGCTGGTGACGCGCAAGGTCGTGGCGCTGGGCGAGCTGGCGACGATCAGCCCTCCCGGCGGGGGGGCCTCCCTGGCCATCGAACTCTTCGCCGTTCCGGGCAAGACGCCGCTCTATCTCGAACAGGCCGGCGAGGCGCCGCCTCTGGTGCTGGGCGAGGACACCGTGGGCGTTGAGGTGACCGACGGCCGGCGCCGGCTCTGCTTCGTCCCGGGGTGCGCGGCGATGACGCCCGAGCTCGCCCGGCGGCTGGACGGGGCCGACGCGGTCTTGTTCGACGGGACGCTCTGGCGCGACGACGAGATGATCCGCGCGGGCCTGGGCGAAAAGACCGGGGGGCGGATGGGCCACATGAGCGTGTCGGGCCCGGATGGCGTCATGTCCGCCTTGGAGGGGCTGACGATCGGGCGCAGGATCTTCATCCACATCAACAATTCCAACCCCATCCTGCTCGAGGACACGCCCGAGCGCGCGGCCGTCACGGCGGCGGGATGGGAGGTGGCGTATGACGGCATGGAGGTGAGCCTGTGACCGACGCGCCGATGACCGAGGACGAGCTCGAAGCGGCGCTGCGCGAGATCGGCCGCACGCGCTATCACAACCTGCACCCGTTCCACGGGCTGCTGCATGGGGGCAAGCTCAGCCGCGGCCAGGTCCAGGCCTGGGCGCTGAACCGCTATTATTACCAGAGCCGCATCCCCGCCAAGGACGCCACCCTGCTGGCCCGGCTGCCCACCCCAGAGCTGAGGCGCGCCTGGCGTTCGCGCCTGGTCGACCACGACGGCGACGCGCCTGGAACGGGCGGCGTGGCGCGGTGGATGAAGCTCACCGAGGGCCTGGGACTCGACAACGGCTTCGTGGAGTCCACGACCGGCATCCTGCCCGCCACCCGGTTCGCCGTGGACGCCTATGTCGCCTTCGTGCGGGACCGCTCGATCCTGGAGGCGATCGCCTCGTCGCTCACCGAGATGTTCTCGCCCACCATCATCGCCGAACGCGTTTCGGGCATGCTCGCGGGCTATGACTTCGTCAGCCGGGACACCCTGGCCTATTTCACCCCCCGCCTCACCCAGGCGCCGCAGGACGCGGACTTCGCCATGGCCTATGTGAGGGCCAACGCCCGCACGGCCGAGCAACAGGCGGCGGTCCTGGGGGCCTTGCGCTACAAGTGCGACATCCTCTGGGCGCAACTGGACGCCCTGCACCATGCCTATGTCGACCCCGGCCTGATCCCGCCGGGCGCCTTCGTTCCGGACGACCGGCCATGACCCGACAGATCCCCGAAGCGACGGCGCCGGTCTTCGCCCGCGGGGTGCGATTTCGTTTCGATCAGGCCCGGGCCGCCTGGATCGTGCTGGGGCCCGAACGCCTGTTCCTGCCCGACGAGCATGCCGTCGAGGTGTTGAAGCTGGTGGACGGGGCGCGGACCCTCGGGGCGATCGTGGACGAGCTCGCGGCGCGTTTCGATGCGCCCCGCCACCAGATCGCCGAAGATGTCACGGCCATGCTGGCCGACTTCGCCGACAAGGGCGCGGTGACGCTGTGAGCGCGCCCGACCCGCCCCTTGCGCTGATCGCCGAACTCACCCATCGCTGCCCGCTGCAGTGTCCCTATTGCTCCAATCCCCTGGACCTCGAGCGGGC
>FTIV01055465.1_pt1 | contig 13485 bp, 12 predicted proteins | sample 1658621 | NCBI WGS metagenome assembly FTIV01 (sample SAMEA3914841, study PRJEB12502) | metagenome | biome: forest; material: soil | place: Canada | collected 2011-07-05 | depth 0.3 m | reverse complement strand
AGGATCGACAGCCGCCAGGGCGACCCTGCAAGAGCCGCAGATCCCGCCGACCGGACGTCAGCGTCCTGCGGACCGGCGGTCTCACAGGTGCTGACCGCCATGCAGGCGGGGGCCAGCGCCCGCTAGGACCCGCTCGCGGCCATTCACCGTTGGCCTAATCCCCGCCGCGTCTATAGCCGCACCGGCGGGGATTAGGCCAACGGTGAATGGCCGCGAGCGGGTCCTAGCGGGCGCTGGCCCCCGCCTGCATGGCGGTCAGCACCTGTGAGACCGCCGGTCCGCAGGACGCTGACGTCCGGTCGGCGGGATCTGCGGCTCTTGCAGGGTCGCCCTGGCGGCTGTCGATCCTGATCGTCTCCTGGCGCGCCGTGGACGTCGGCGAACAGGCGGCGAGGGAATCCGGCGCGGACCACGCCGCGTCGCGCGTCAGGGGTTTGGCGCCCGCCCGCGCCAGCATGGTCTGGCCCGACGGACGCCCCGGGGGGTCCTGGTTCTGGGCGATCTGCGCGCAGGCAGTACGCCCAGGACCGCAGCGCGCAGATCGCCCAGAACCAGGACCCCCCGGGGCGTCCGTCGGGCCAGACCATGCTGGCGCGGGCGGGCGCCAAACCCCTGACGCGCGACGCGGCGTGGTCCGCGCCGGATTCCCTCGCCGCCTGTTCGCCGACGTCCACGGCGCGCCAGGAGACGATCAGGATCGACAGCCGCCAGGGCGACCCTGCAAGAGCCGCAGATCCCGCCGACCGGACGTCAGCGTCCTGCGGACCGGCGGTCTCACAGGTGCTGACCGCCATGCAGGCGGGGGCCAGCGCCCGCTAGGACCCGCTCGCGGCCATTCACCGTTGGCCTAATCCCCGCCGGTGCGGCTATAGACGCGGCGGGCCGCGAAGTGGACTGAGTCAAATGAGTGACGTTCAAGGATCGGGCGCGGCTCCCGCGGTCCCGGAAGGCCGGCGCATCACGGTGATCGCCCTGATCATCGTCCTGCTGTTGGGCGCGCTCGACCAGACCGTCGTCTCCACCGCCATGCCGCGCATCGTCGCCGAGCTGCGCGGGCTGGAGATCTACGCATGGGTGACCACCGTCTACCTGTTGTCCTCCACGGTGATGGTGCCGATCTGGGGCAAGCTCGGCGACCTTTACGGCCGCAAGATCATCCTGATGTGGGGCGTGGGGATCTTCATCCTGGGCTCCACCCTGTGCGGCATGTCCGGCGAATTCGGGTCGCTTCCGGTGCTGGGCGGCGGCATGACCCAGCTGATCGTGTTCCGTGGCCTGCAGGGCATCGGCGGCGGGGCCCTGTTCACCTCGGCCTTCGCGGTGATCGCCGACCTCTACCCGCCGCGGGAGCGGGGCAAGATGTCGGGCTATTTCGGCTCGGTGTTCGCCCTGGCCAGCATCATCGGCCCCCTGGTCGGCGGCTTCTTCACCGAGCATGGGACGGTGCACCTGGGCGGCTGGACCATCGCCGGCTGGCGCTGGGTGTTCTACGTCAACCTGCCGCTGGCGGCGCTCGCCCTGTTCATGATCGCCACCAGGACGCCGGGACTGAAGGCCGGGCGTGGCGGCAAGGTCGACGTGCTGGGCGCCGCCCTGGTGGTCACCGCCTTCGTCCCGCTGCTCCTGGCGCTGAGCTGGGGCGGCCATGCCTATGCGTGGAGCTCGCCGCGGGTGCTCGGCCTGCTGGCCGTCACCGTCGTTTCGCTCTTGCTGTTCGTCCTGGTCGAAGCGCGGGCGCCTGAGCCTCTGCTGCCGCTCGACCTGTTCAAGAACCGCGTGTTCAGCATGGCCAACGGGGCGGCCTTCGTCATCTCCATGGCCTTCTTCGGGGCGATCACCTTCCTGCCGCTCTATCTGCAGCTGGGTCAGGGCGTCTCGGCCACACGCAGCGGCATCGCCATGCTGCCCCTGATGTTCGGTCTGATCCTGTCCTCGACCATTTCCGGCCGGCTGGTCAGCAGCATCGGCCGCTACAAGCCCATGATGATCTTCGGCGCCGTCGCCATGCTGGTCGGCATCCTGCTCATGACCCAGCTCGGGCCCGACACGACCGTCACCGGGGTGGCCTGGCGGGTGTTCATCCTGGGGGTGGGCCTCGGCCCCTCCCAGGGCCTGTTCGCCATGGCGGTGCAAAACGCCGTGCCGATGAACCGGCTGGGGGTCGCCACCAGCTCCAGCCAGTTCTTCCGGCAGATCGGCTCGACCGTCGGGGTGGCGGTGTTCGGCGCGGTGATGACCCATGCCCTGGCCGCCGAGGGCGCGCGATCGGGCGGCAAGGCCGGGCCGATCACCCTGGATCAGCTGCAGGCCATCGCTCTGGCCCAGACACAGCACGGGCTCGGCTCGGCCCACGTGACGGTCGATCCGGCGCTGAAGGCGGCCTTCTCGGCGGCGATCGTCGATCTGTTCTGGGTGGGCGGCGCCATCGGCGTGGTCGGCCTGATCGCCATCCTGATGATCCCCGAGCTTCCCCTGCGCCGGCACATGCATGTCGAGCCGGTCGCCGAGCCGGGCGAAGGCCTTGAAAACCGCCCAGGGCAGGAGCCGGCGACGGTCGAGGTCCAGGCGCGGTAGCCAAGCCGGTGGCGGCGCCTGGTTTCGGTTGCCGTTGCACGCCTTTTTAGCGCTCATGAGTGGGCGACGCGGCGGTGCGCGTCCACGGCGACGACCTTCTCCGGAATTCACATGAGCGGCGACGCGTCTTCATCGGCCGACCTGTTGCCCCAGATCCTGAGCCGCCATGCGGCCCAAACGCCGGACGCCCTGGCCTTCAGTTTCCTGGAACGTGGCGAACGCGAAGGGGCGCGCCTGACGTTCCGGGACCTGCATTTGCGCGCCCTGTCGGTCATGGATGATCTCATGCTGCGGAACCTGGGCGGCCGCCCGGTTCTGCTGATGTATCCGCCTGGACTGGACTACGTCGCCGCCTTCTGCGGCTGCCTCTATGCCGGAGCGATCGCCGTTCCAGCGCCATACTTCCTGCCCAAGCGCGCCAGCGAGCGGATCGCCGCCATCTGCCGGCAAGCCGAACCGGCGGCGGTGCTGACCCTCGCCGAACTGGCCGAGGGTGAAATGGAAGACCCGCTCCTGGCCGGCCTCGGCGCCCTGCCGTGGATCGCCACCGACCTGCTTGTTCCGGGCGTGACGGACGGCGGTCCGCGCGCCGTCGCCGCTGGCGATCCGGCGTTCCTGCAGTTCACCTCGGGATCCACCCGTTCGCCCAAGGGCGTGACCGTCTCGCACGGCGCTCTCGTCGCCAACCTGGAGATGATCCGCCAGGCTTTCGGTCATGGCCCCCACACGCGGATGGTCAGCTGGCTGCCGATGTTTCACGACATGGGCCTGGTGGGCTGCGTGCTGCAGCCGATCTACCTGGGCGTTCCCAGCGTGCTGATGTCGCCCCTGGCCTTCATGCAGAAGCCGGCCCGCTGGCTGCGCGCCGTCTCGGAGCATCGCGCCACCACCAGCGGCGCCCCCAACTTCGCCTACGCCTTCTGCGCCCAGAACATCCGCGCCGACCAACTGGAAGGCGTCGACCTGGGGTGCTGGGACGTCGCCTTCTGCGGGGCCGAACCGGTCCGTCCCGAGACGCTGTCCCGGTTCGCCGCGACCTTCGCATCCTCGGGCTTCCGCGCCGGGTCGCTCTACCCCTGCTACGGCCTGTCGGAGGCGACACTGTTCGTCAGCGGCGGGCAGGCCGGGCAGGGCCTGTGCACCGTGTCGATCGACGCAGACGCCCTCGCCGAGGGCTCGGAGGTCCGCCTGGCGGAGTCCTCCACCGCGTCGCCCCGCACCCTGGCCAGCAGCGGCCGGTCCTGGGGCGCCGAACGCATCGCCATCGTCGAGCCGAACGGCGATCACGTCGTCGAGCCGAACCGCGTCGGCGAGATCTGCATCTGCGGACCGCATGTCGCGGAGGGCTACTGGGGCCGTCCCGAAGACGGCGCGCAGACCTTCGGCGCGAAGCTCGACGGAGACGCGGCGTCCTGGCTGCGGACCGGCGACCTGGGCTTCCTGCTGGGCGGCGAACTCTACGTCACCGGCCGCCTGAAGGATGTGCTGATCGTCCGCGGGGCCAAGCATCATCCCGAGGACATCGAGGCGAGCGTGGCGCGCAGCCACCCCGTCCTGCAATCCGGCGGCGGGGCGGCCTTCGTCGTCGATGGCGCCGAGGATTCCAGCGTCGTGGTGCTTCAGGAGATCGATCGTCACGGCGTCCGGGACCTGGACCTTGCCGCGGTTACCCGCGCCGCCATCGGCGCCGTCACCGAACAGCACGGCCTCCGCCCCGACCATCTGCTGCTGCTGCGGCCCGGGTCGCTGCCGCGCACGACCAGCGGCAAGGTCCAGCGCAACCGCTGCCGAGAGGCCTATCTCTCCGGCTCGCTGACCGCCGCCGTCGCCCGCGCCCGAGGCCCGCGCCCGGCCGCTGGGGGCGGCGCCCGTGGCTGAGCCCGCCTTCTCGACCCTCGACCCGGCCCTGATGGCCGATCCGTATCCGGCCTACGACCGCCTGCGCCGGACGCAGCCGGTGTTCTGGAGCCGCGAAGACAACGCCTGGGTGCTCAGCCGACACGCCGACGTCGCCGCGGTGATGGCCGATCCGGCCTACCAGGTGGTGGAGCTCGCCGCCGTGGTCGCCGGCCTGGCGGACGCCGCCGGAAGACCATTGCCGGACCTCACCTCGGTGCTCAAGGCGGTGCTGTTCCTGCGCAATCCGCCGGGACACGGGGAATCCCGCAGGTTCCTCGTCGCGGTGATGACCGCCCAGCCCATGTCGGTCCATCGGCCGGTGATCGAGGATGTGGCCCAGACGCTGCTGCGGCCGTTTGTGGAGGCCGGGCAGGGCGACGCGGTCACCGGCTACGCCGATCTGTTGCCGCCGATGTTCATGGGACGTCTGCTGGGCCTGGCCGACGACGACGTCGACGTCCTGGTTCGCACGGTGTCGGAAGTGACCAAGAGCTTCGACCGGGGCCGCTCGATGCGGTTCTATCAGCGGGTCGACCAGACAGCCGCCGTCGCCCGGGCCTTCTTCCTGGACGCCATCTCCGCGCGCCGGCGCAGTCCCCGTGAAGACGGCCTGTCGCGCATGATCGCGCTCAGCGACGACCGCTTCCATCTCGGCGACGACGAGATCGCCAGCCGCGCCCTGTTCCTGCTGATCGCCGGGGTGGAGACCACCTCCGCCCTGATCGCGTCCGCCATCCGTGTCCTGTTGATGCATCCTGAGCAGGCGGAACTCTGCCGGCGCACGGCCGCCGTGCTGGAGCCGGCGGTCGAGGAGGTGGTTCGTTTCGACGGTCCGGTGCAACAGGCGACCCGCATCGCGACACGGGACGCGGTTGTCGGCGGCCAGGCCGTCGCCGCCGGGGATCGCCTGGTCCTGCTGGTCGGCGCCGCCCACCGCGATCCGGACGTCTATCCCGATCCCGACCGCTTCGACGTCTGCCGCAAGGGCCCGCCGCACCTGGGCTTCGGCGTGGGCCTGCACCATTGCCTGGGCGCCAGCCTGGCGCGGCTGGAAACGAGCATCGCCGTTTCGGCCCTCCTGGCCTTGCATCCCACCCCCGTTTGTCGGCAAGCAGACACTTGGTGGGAGCACCGCACCCTGCGGCGGCTGAAATCCCTCCCCGTCACCCTTGCCGAGAGCAGTTCCGGGATTCGAGTATGATGAAAGAGTTGGACGTCCGGGAATGGATCGTCACCTATCTGGCGGACATCCTGGACATGCCCGCGCCGGAGATCCGGTTCGACGAGACGTTCATGAACTACGGACTGGATTCGGCCGACGCCGTGATCATCGGCGGCGCCCTGGAGGAACAGTTCGACGTCGAGGTCGACGCCACCGTCTTCCTGCGCAACGAGACCATCGACGATCTGATCGACGACCTGCGCCGGTCAGAGCTCCTGGAATAGGGCGTTGCCGTCACCGACCCCCGCATCGGACAGGCCCGAAGCGCCGATGCTCAGCATCGTCGTGCTCTGTTTCAACATGCGCCGCGAGCTGGCCCGGACGCTCCATTCCCTGAGCCGCGCCTACCAGCGGGGCATGGAGACGGCCGACTACGAAGTGATCCTGGTCGATAACGGCTCGGACGAGCCCCCCACGGAGGCGGAATACGCGGGACTGGATCTGAACCTGCGCATCGTCCGCCAGCCTAACCCGACCCCATCGCCAGTCGCCGCCGCCAACCTCGGCCTGTCGCTCTGCCGTGGCGAGCTGATCTGCGTGATCTTCGACGGCGCGCGCATGGCCTCGCCCGGCCTGCTCGCCGCCGGCGTCCGAGCCGCGCGCTTGCACGCCCGGCCCATCGTGTTCACCCAGAGCCTCACCCTCGGTCGCGGGATCCAGCACCTCATCGCCGGCGAAAGCTACGACCAGGCGGTCGAAGACCGGCTGATCGACTCCATCGCCTGGCCCGGGGACGGCTACCGCCTGTTCGAGATCGCCACCGGCCTGACCCCCGAGACCGGCGAGCGGCGCTGGGCCCGTCCGCTTTACGAAAGCAACGCCCTGTTCATGCCCGCCGCATTGTGGCGCGAAACCGGCGGCTATGATCCCTTGTTCGTGACGGCCGGCGGCGGCTGCGCCAGCATGGACCTGTTCCAGCGCGCCTGCGTCCTGCCCGGCGCCCAGCTGATCGTGATCACCGGCGAGGCGACCTTTCACCAGATCCACACCGGCAGCGTCTCGACCGCGGCCAAGGACGCCGTCGACAAGCTGAAACGATTCAGCCGGGAGTATCACCACATCCGCAAGCGCCCATTGCGGCCGGCATCCTGCGCGTACTGGACGTTCGGAGTCGCGCGCTCGCCGCCCGATTCGGCCCCCGCCCCGCCCCCCTTGGACGACCAGGACCAGCGCTATGTGGAACTGATGAAGCAGGTGCTGCTCAACGAGCATGGGCTTGAGCTGGAAGCCACCTGCCTGGCCATGCACGAGACCCTCGGTGGGAACGTTGAACAGCTCGTCGAGCCGGCGCGCCTCGATCGGATGTTCCGCCGTCTGAGCAAGGCCCGCGCCGTTGGCGTCAGTCTGGCGACCTATCCGTCCGGGTACACCATGATCGGCCGGCGGCGGCTCGAAGCCGTCGAACGGCAGGTCAACGCCGTGATCGACCAGGGGATCGCTGGCGACCTCATGGAATGCGGCGTCTGGCGAGGCGGGGCCTGCATCCTCATGCGGGGACTGCTGCAGGCTCGCGACATCCGAGACCGGACCGTCTGGGTGGCGGACTCCTTTAAGGGGTTGCCGCCGGCGCGGGATGAGGGCGACGAAGGCCTGGACATGACCGCGGCGGTCTATCCCGGCCTGGCCGTCAGCCTGGATCAGGTGAAGGCCAATTTCGCCGCCTTCGATCTGCTGGACGACCAAGTGCGGTTCCTGCCCGGCTGGTTCTGCGACACCTTGCCGGCCGCGCCGGTCGAGAAGCTTGCCATCCTGCGTCTGGACGGCGACCTCTACAGCTCCACCATGGACGTCCTGACCGCGCTCTATGACAAGGTCTCCGATGGCGGCTTCATCATTGTCGACGACTATGGGGGCATACCCCAGTGCGCTCGCGCGGTGACCGATTTCCGCGCGGCTCACGCCATCTCGGCCCCGATCGAGAAGATCGACTGGACCGGGATCTATTGGCGGAAGGCCTGAACCTTGAGACCGTTCTGGGAACCGGTGATCCGCCCTTTGCTCGATGCCGTCCGAGCACGGCGTGTGGTCGAGATCGGGGCCGCCGACGGCGGCCATAGCGTCCGGATCGCCAGATGGTGCCGCCAGAACCAGGCGAAGCTCGAGGTGATCGACCCGCTGCCGGACTTCGACGTCGACGCCTTCGAGGCGTCCAGCCAGGGCCACGCCACGGTCCACCGCGCCCTGAGCCTTCAGGTGCTGGCTGGGCTGCTGCCCGCCGATGTCGTGCTGATCGACGGCGACCACAATTGGTACACGGTCTTCCATGAGCTGGGGACGATGTTCGGCGCCGACGGACCCCTTCCGGACCACGCCCCCATCGTCGTCTGCCATGACGTGGGCTGGCCCTATGGTCGGCGCGATCTCTATTACGCACCCGAGACCATTCCCGAAGCCTATCGTCAGCCACACCGGAAGGGACCTTTGAGGCCCGAGATCGCCGGCCTTGCGGAGTCTGGCCTCAATCCGGAAGGCTGGCACGCGGAGCGCGAAGGCGGGCCCAGAAATGGCGTGCGCACGGCGATCCAGGACGCCTTGGCCGGCAGGACCGATCAGGTCCGCATCGTCTGGCTCGATGTGTTGTTCGGACTGGCGGTCATCGCGCCCCTGCATCGTCTGGAGGCCTCACCGGCCCTGGCGCAGGTGCTCGACGACCTCGAACTGTCCCGCAACTGGAAATCGATCGCGCGCATGGTCGAACAGGAGCGGATCGGCGCGGCCGTCGGGGCGTCACGCCTGGCGGCGCTGACCGGATTTGCGCCTGTGTCCCCGCCTGGCGCGAGGCCGTTCACCACCGACGTTCCGCAGCGCCTGCTGGCCACCATCCAGCACGGCCTGCAGGGCTTTCGCTATAAGAACCGCAGCATGGTGCTGAGCCCGTTCGACATGGCCAACCTGCAGGCGCTCATCGAGCAGCTCCGGCCACGGACCATCTTCGAGATCGGCGTGTTCGAGGGCGGGCGATGCCTATGGATGGCGGATGCGATGAGGGCGCACGCGATCGAAGGCCGCGTCATCGGGGTCGACCTGACCCCGCCGGCCGACCTGGACGATCCACTGATCGAAATCCGCGCCGGAGACGCCACGAACCTTGCCGCCGTGTTCGATCAGCGATGGCTCGAGACTCTGCCGCGTCCCTTCCTGGTGATCGAGGATTCCGCCCATACCCTGGAGGTCAGCGCGGCCGTGCTCGATTTCTTCGATCCACACCTACGGACGGGGGACTACGTCATCGTCGAGGACGGCAACATGGACTCTCTGACGGGCGATCAGTCGGCGACCGGCCTGAGCGGGCCATCGGCCGCCATCGACCGGTTCCTGGCCAGGCGCGGCGAGGCCTACGAGGTTGACGTGGAAGCGTGCGATCGCTTCGGCTTCAACGTCACATCCAATCCGAACGGATGGCTGAAGCGGCGCTGACCGACTCTGTCACCCTTCAGGCCTCCAGCATGGACCGGATCAGCCCCGGGAACTGACCGCTTGCGAGGGTTTGCGAAATCGCGTCGTGCCGATCGTATCCTTCGATCGGACACAGGGTGATGGTGGGCAATCCCTGCATGCGCCGGCTGGCGGCGGTGTCCTCTTCGTGCGCGCCGCCGAACACGAGCGTGGCCACAGGCGGCTCGACGGCGGTGGCGTAGGCCTCTCGCAGATCGGTCGTGACGTGCGGGTTCTGTTCGCAGAACCCTTCCAGGAATGTCCCCTTGAACGCGGCGGGCAGGTGTGAAGGGTCGGTGGACGGCGAGAACGCCAGGACGCCTTGCGCCCCCAGGTCCAGGCCGTAGCGCAGGGCCGCGTAGCCGCCGCCGGACGAGCCGATGCAGAAGACCCTGGGATCGCCCAGGGCGGCCACGAGCTCGCGCATGCCCGACAGTGCGGCGTCGTAGCTGTCGCCGAAGCCGCCGACGCCGGTCAGGTAGCAGCACCTGTCGTCGTCGCGCAGATAGACGATGTGGCAGTCCTGCTTGGGGAGCATCTGGTGCAGCAGGTGAAGCGACACCCAGATCTTCTTCATCGCCCCGCTGAACACGAAGATCACCTTGTCCGCCCTCGGCCGGCGCGCGATCAGGGCGCCGGACTTCTCAGCGAAATCGGGCAGAAGCTCGGGATTCGGCGCGCTGGCGGACTGGTGCGTGTAGGCCTCGAGCTGTCCCACGATGCCCCAGCGCTTCAGTTGCCGGCAGATGGCGATGAGTTTGCGGGCTTCAGACGCGGTGGCGGGAAGCGCGGCGAGCTGCTCCAGCGGGCCCACGACCTCGTCGAAATGACCGTCGCGCACCAGCCGGTCGCAGGCCGCGATCCGCTTGTCGGGCGGGCCGTCGGCTGCGGCCAGGACCAGCTTGGCCCGGGTTTCTGGCTTCATCGGCTTGCAGGCCGGCCGCAGACATCGATCATTCCGACGATCAAGATGCGGCCTCGTCTTTGAAACTGGTGCAATCTGGTTCTGGCATGGGATCGCCGCCGAAGTCCAACGCCCGCGACGACCAGTTCTCCGCCGCCCTGGCGTCGCTGGCGCCCGAAGGCGTCCACATCGGACACCGGTGGATCACTGTCGGGGACGAGGACGGCCTGGTCGAGGCCGAACGCGACGGGTGGAGCCGCGCCGGCCTGAAATCCCGTCGTCAGAGTGGCGCTGTGCGCCTCCTCGCAAGAAGCCTGATGGAGCGACAAGGGATCGTCGGCGCCGCCTTGCCGCGCGGGGCGTCCCGCGCGCCCATCTGGCCCGCCGGCGTGGTCGGATCCCTGGCGCACGACTCTGTCGTCGCCGTCGCGGCCGTCGCGCATGCCGCCACCTATGCCGCCATTGGAATCGATGTTGAGCCCCCAGCGCCTTTGTCCGGCGTCCGGCTGGCGGCCATCGCCACGCAATCGGAACTCGACCGCTGTTCCGGCGATCCCCTTTCCGGCCGCATCCTGCTGGCGGCCAAGGAGGCGGTCTATAAGGCGCTGAACCCTACAGACGGCCTATTCCTGGGATTTCACGACGTCGAGGTGGACCTTGGGCGTGGACGGGCAACGACGCGGGGAGGACGAGCCGTGGCTCTGGCGTGGACCACCCACCCTTGGGTGACGGCTCTGGCATACGTTCGCCGGCCCTGAGGCCTCGAAACGGCGGCACGGCGCGTGGGCTCAACGGTGACTGACCAAGTGACCGCGGAGGCGGGCCAGTCGTCAGACAGCCGCGAGTGCGTCGCCCGAAGAGGCGGAATCGAACATCTCCAGGCGCGGAGGCCCAGGGACGGATTCGTCCCCGTGTTCATGGCGAAACAGGTAGTCGACCGCGTCGACCATGTCCGGCCCGCTATACGGCTTGGCGAGCGAGGCGATGGCCACCTCCCTGGCCAGCCGCGCCCGGGCCGGTTGACCACTGATGAACAGCACCGGAACACCCAGCTCCTTCAGGTCTCGCGCGAGCGCCACACCATCATCCCCATCCGCAAGATCGATGTTCACCAACGCCAGGTCGGGCTTGATCGCGGTGGCAAAACCAAGCGCCTCAATGTGATGGACCGCCAACTCGAGCACCCGATAGCCGCGGTCTTCGAGCTCGTCCTTGAGGCCGATGGCCAGAAGGATCTGGTCCTCCACGATCAGAAGGATCTTGGGCCGGACGGAGTCTGTCGGCGCGTGCATGGTTGGCCTCTACCGTCAGGTAAGCCGTCGGGGCGCTGCGGGTTCCTTCGCGACGATCGACAGACTTGGGTTGCCGATGGAAGACCCCGTGTCGCTGTGGCCCGTAGCCGAAAGGGCGTCGGGCTCAGAGCTCGCGCTTCAGCCGCGTGAAAAGGTCGCCAAGCCGGGGGGAGCCGATCCGGTTAGCCTCGTCCCAGTAAGCGAATTGGGCAAGGGCGGTCAGCCCCGCGTCCCGCGCCAGCTGCGCCATCAGCTCGGCGCTCATGGCGGATCGCCAGCCCTTGGCCTCGTCCTGACTGTGGGTCTCGGGATTCTTCACGTTGGAATGATGGATGATGGCCGATCCGCCGACCTTGAGGGCTCGACGGATCTCGCCGAGATAGGCGCCGATGACGTCCCGATCCATGTGGACGAACGAGTCGTAGGACCAGACGAAATCGATCCGGTCCTCGACGAACCGGGGCAGCCGGTCGCCGGTCGTCAGCACGTAGTCGATGTTGTGGTGGGCCTGGAAACGCTCGCGGCAATAGTCCAGGCACGCGGCGCTGATGTCGACGACCGTCACATGGCCCGCCAGGTCGACCAGATACTCCGTCCAACGGCCGTGGCCCGGAGCGATCTCCAGAACGTGGCTCTGCTTGTCGATGTTTGGCGCCAGCAGGTGCTGCACCAGCGACGTCTTCCAGGCCTCATAGGGAACGCCGCACCGCTCGGCCTGGCTGTCCCACTCGTCGCCGTCCTTGGGCCAGGCGTGCTGCCGGTCCCAGGCGTCGAGGTTCTTCCTGACGTTTTCCCGCATGAGTGATCCAGCCCCGGTCCGCCGTCCCGTGCGCGGAGCCCCAGGTTAGGACACGGCGGCCCCCGACGCCACGACTGCCGCGTTGATGCTGACGCCTAGATTGTGGTCCCGAACAGGCGGCCTATTCCCGCGGTGACCAGCATGGCCAGGGCGCCCCAGAATGTGACGCGCAGGACCGAGGCCATCACCGGCGCCCCGCCGGCCTTCGCTCCGAACGCGCCCAGGACGGCCAGGACGACCAGCGATGTCACCGCGACGCAGACCACGACGATATTCAGCGGGGCGAGCGCAGCGATGACCAGCGGCGGGACCGCCCCCAGGGCGAACGCCAACGCCGAAGCCAACGCCGCCTGCAGCGGCCGGGCAGCCAGCGCGTCGGACAGGCCGAGCTCGTCGCGCGCATGCGCCTGCAGCGCGTCATGCGACGTGAGCTGCCGCGCCACCTCGGCGGCCAGCCCCGCCTCGAGGCCGCGCTTGACGTAAATCCCCGTCAGCTCTTCCAATTCGGCTTTCGGATCGTGCTTCAGCTCGTCCGTCTCGCGGGCGAGGTCGGCCTGTTCGGCGTCATATTGCGAACTCACCGAGACATATTCGCCCGCCGCCATGGACATGGCGCCGGCGATCAGGGCCGCGGTCCCGGCGATCAGCAGCGCCGAGCGCGAACTCGACGCCGAGGCCACGCCGATGATCAGGCTGGAGGTGGAGAGCAGACCGTCGTTGGAACCAAGGACCGCCGCCCGAAGCCACCCGAGCCGCCCGATCCGATGCCGTTCGATGTGGCGGTTGCGAACCATCCGAAACGCTCTCCTGCTGGCCATGAGGCGACGGCAAGGCGGCGCCGTCAAGGAGCCGCCCACCTTGCGGACCTTGGCCGGCGCGACGGCGTGTCGATCGTCCTGGAGGACCGGCCCTAGCGGCCCTTGAACTCGGCCTTCCGCTTCTCGGTGAAGGCGGCCATGCCCTCCTTCTGGTCCTGCAGGGCGAACATGGAGTGGAACAGCCGGCGCTCCAGGCGGACCCCCTCATAGAGGGTGGTCTCGTAGGCCGCGTTCACCATCTCCTTGGTCAGCATCACCGACACCGGCGACATCTCCGCGATCTTGGCGGCGATGGCCAGGGCCTCGTCCACCAGGCTGGCGGCGGGGACGACCCGGCTGACCAGGCCGGAACGCTCGGCTTCCGCGGCGTCCATCATCCGGCCGGTCAGGATCATGTCCATGGCCTTGGACTTGCCGATGAAGCGGGTCAGCCGCTGGGTGCCGCCCGCGCCCGGCGAGACGCCCAGGGTGATCTCCGGCTGGCCGAACTTGGCCGTCTCGGCGGCGATGATGAAGTCGCACATCATGGCCAGCTCGCAGCC
>FTIV01002506.1_pt1 | contig 13700 bp, 16 predicted proteins | sample 1658621 | NCBI WGS metagenome assembly FTIV01 (sample SAMEA3914841, study PRJEB12502) | metagenome | biome: forest; material: soil | place: Canada | collected 2011-07-05 | depth 0.3 m | reverse complement strand
CCCCGCCGGTCTGGCCGGACCGGTCGTCGGCGCCGTGCTTGGCGTCGCTCGCGGCGGCTCCGCCAGAATCATGGGTGCGCAGCGTGCACACCCTTTCGGTGAAGGTCGTGCCGCCCACGACCTCCCGGCGGCAGATGATCTTGCCCTGGTCGTCGGCCTTGGGTTTGGCGGCGGCCGGCGCGGCGGTGGTCGTGGCCGGCTGGGCGTCCGCGGCGGTGACAGCGGCGGAGGCGTCGGCGGTCGCCAGGGTGGCGGCCAGAACTAATGCAAGCACGGCGTTTCCTTATAGGCCATCGGGGCTGATTGACGTCCGCCCGAACTTAAACGGGTTAAGCAGTTGATCAAGTCAAACCGGATGTGACCGATCATCCCGCCTTGGCCGGCAGCACGCCGCGGCGGACCTGGTCCAGCTCGATGGACTCGAACAGGGCGCGGAAATTGCCCTCGCCGAAGCCCTCGTTGCCCTTGCGCTGGATGATCTCGAAGAAGATCGGGCCGACCTGGTTCTCGGTGAAGATCTGCAGCAGCAGGCCCTGGCCCTCGGTGGGGGCGCCGTCGACCAGGATGCGGTCGGCGGTCAGCCGCTGCAGGCTCTCGCCGTGGCCGGGCACGCGGGCGTCGAGCTGCTCGTAATAGGTCTCGGGCGTGTCCTGGAAGCCGACGCCCCGCTCGCGCATGGTCTCCACCGCGCCGAAGATGTCGGGGGTCCCGAGCGCGATGTGCTGGATGCCCTCGCCGCGATAGTCGCGCAGGAACTCCTCGATCTGGGAATGCTCGTCCTGGCTCTCGTTCAGCGGGATGCGGATCTTGCCACAGGGCGAGGTCATGGCGCGGGAGATCAGGCCGGTCTGCTGGCCCTCGATGTCGAAATAGCGGACCTCGCGGAAGTTGAAGATGCGCTCGTAGAACTCGGCCCAGCGGTCCATCTGGCCGCGGTGGACGTTGTGGGTCAGGTGATCGAGATAGGCCAGGCCGACGCTGGCGGCCTCCATCGCCTCGTCGGCGCCGTCGATGGGCTTGAAGTCGACGTCATAGATCTCGTGGGCGCCGTAGCGGTCGACCAGATAGAGGTTGGAGCCGCCGATCCCCTCGATGGCCGGGATGTTCAGCTCCATCGGCCCCACCGGTCCGGCCACGGCCTTGGCGCCGCGCTCCACCGCCAACTCCAGCGCCCGGGCGGCGTCCTTGACGCGGAAGGCCATGGCGTTGGCCGAGGGGCCGTGGGCGGCGCGGAACTCGGCCGCCTGGCCCGCGGGCTCCATGTTGAGGATGAAGTTGATGTCCCCCTGGCGATAGCGGACCACGTCCTTGGACCGGTGGCGGGCGACGGGGGCGAAGCCCATCACCTCGAACTGGCGGGCGATGCGCTGGGGGTCGGGGCTGGTGAACTCGACGAACTCGAAACCGTCGGTGCCCAGGGGATTGTCGAACAGGTCGCGGCTCATGGCGAGCGCCTCCTTGCAGGCCGTCAGGTTAGTCAACGCGCAGTGCGACGGAAAGCGCTGTGAAAGCATCGACGAAGGCTGCTACAGGCTGTCCTCCCCCGTGAAACGGGGGAGGTGGCGCGAAGCGCCGGAGGGGGCGCGGCGGGCGCCTGCGCGGCGGCCGCCCCCTCCACCACGATGTTTATCCTTGGGCCGGCCCTTTGCCGGGCCGGGGGGGTCCCCCTCCCCCGCTTCGCAGGGGAGGACGAGGTTGCGGATGTTGAGACGCTGGTACGATGCATTGATGCGGTTGGCGGCGTCGCGCCATGCGCCGGCGTGGCTGGCGTTGGCGGCGTTCTGCGAGGGGATCTTCTTTCCCATCCCGCCCGACGTGATGCTGCTGCCCATGGTGCTGGCCCGGCGCGAGCACGCCTGGCGCAATGTGCTGATCTGCGTGGTCTCGTCGGTGGCGGGCGGCACGGTGGGCTACGCCATCGGCTATTTCCTGCATCCGGTGGGACACTGGTTGCTGGCCCTGACCGGCAGCGGCGACAAGATGGACGTGATCCAGCACTGGTACGGCCAGTGGGGCGTGCTGCTGTTGGCCCTGCCGATCCCCTACAAGCTGATGGCCATCACCTCGGGGCTGCTCCAGTTCAGCTTCCCGACCTTCGTGGTCGCCTCGCTGTTGATCCGGGGCGCGCGGTTCTCGCTGGTGGCGGGGCTGACCTGGGTCTACGGAGAGCGCGTGCGCGGCTTCATCGAGAAGCGGCTGGGCCTGGTGGTCAGCGCCATCGCCCTGGTGATCGTGGGGGCGATCCTGGCCCTGAAGCTGATCCATTAGAGCAAGGTCGGGGGTGACGGTCGGCGCCCAGCCAGCCTATACCGGACCCATGACCGGCATGCTCAGCCCCGTGTTGAAACGCTGGCCGCTGGCCGCCGCCATCGTTTCGGCGGCCATGCTGGCCATCGCCCACGCCTTCCAGACCTTCGGCCATCTGGCGCCCTGTGAGCTGTGCCTGAAACAGCGCACCGTCTACTGGGTCGCCCTGGCCCTGGGCCTGATCGGCGCGGCCGCCGCGCCGCTGCTGCGCAAGCCCTGGATCCCGGCCTTGGCCTGCGCCCTGTTGGCCCTGGTCTTCCTGTTCGGGGCCGGGCTGGCCGCCTATCACGCCGGGGTCGAGTGGAAATGGTGGCCGGGGCCGACCACCTGCACCGGCGCCGGCGGCGCCCGGGCGGGAACGGCGGCTCTGCTGGAGCTGCTGCACGGGGGGAAGATCCGCGCGCCGCAGTGCGACGTGGCCGCCTGGCGCATGCTGGGCCTGTCCATGGCGGGGTGGAACGCCCTGGCCTCGCTGGGCTTCGCGGCGATCAGCGCCCTGGCCGCAGCACGTAGGCCGGAGCCCTCGGCATGAGCGGGACCTCGAAGCCGATCCCGCCCCGCCCGGGTCGCGGGGCCGGCAAGGCGCGGCTGCACGAGATCCTGCGCGTGGACCACGCCGGCGAGCTGGCGGCGGTGCAGATCTATCGCGGCCAGCAGGCGGTGTTCGCCCACGCCCCCGGCTACGAAGGCGCCGAGGCCGAGGTGGCCGAGATGGGGGCCCAGGAACAGGGCCATCTGGCCGCCTTCGACCGGCTGCTGACCGAGCATGGCGCGCGGCCGAGCCTGTTGACCCCGGTCTGGCGCGCGGCGGGGTTCGCCCTGGGCGCCGCCACCGCCCTGATGGGCGAGAAGGCCGCCCACGCCTGCACCGAGGCGGTCGAAAACGTGATCGAACGGCACTACGCCGCCCAGATCGAGGAGCTGAACGAGCGCGAGCCGGCCCTGGCCCGGGCCCTGAGCGGCTATCGCGACGACGAGCTGGCCCATCGCGACCGGGCCGTCGAACAGGGGGCGCACGAGGCGCCGGGCTACGGCCTGCTCTCGGCGGTGATCCGCGCCGGCTGTCACGCGGCGATCAAGGCCGCCGAGAAGGTGTGATGGCCGCCAAGGCCGTCGAGGCGGCGGTCGACGGCGCCTTTGAGGTCTCAGCCTGGCCGCCCGACGCGGCCGGACAGGCGGCGGCGCTGGAGGCGCTGGAGCCGGGCGGGATCGTGGTCCTGGCGGGGCGGCGGTTCGAGCTGACGCCGGACGAGGCCCGGCCGATCGGCGGGCCGGTGTCGGACGGCCGCTCCAAGAACGTCAGCTACGACGCCGCGACGGGCCGGCTCGGCGGCGCCGCGATCGGGGGCGAGGACCGGGCGGCGCTCGCGGCCCTGATGGCGCGCTTCTCCGATTGGGCGGCGGAGACCGTGAGGATCGTCGCGCCGCGCTACGCCGGGGCGCTGCAGGCCGGCAAGACCAGCTTCCGTCCCAACGAGGTGGAGGGCCGCGCCCAGAGCCCGCGCAAGGACGACCGGCGCCTGCACATCGACGCCTTCCCCGCCCAGCCGGTCCAGGGCCGCCGCATCCTGCGCCTGTTCGCCAACGTCGATCCGGGCGGCGCGGCGCGCGGCTGGCGCACGGGCGAGCCTTTCGAAGCCTTCGCCGGCCGGTTCGTGGGCAGGATCCGCCGGCGCCCGCCCGGCTACGAGGCCCTGCTGCAGGCCGTGCACCTGACCAAGGGACGCCGCACCGCCTACGACCACGCCATGCTGCAACTGCACGACCTGGCCAAGGCCGACGAGGACTATCAGAGGGTGGGCGTGCGCCACGCCCCGGCGTTCCCCGCGGGCTCGACCTGGCTGGTGTTCACCGACGCCACCCCCCACGCGGCGCTGGGCGGCCGCAACGCCTTGGAACAGACCTTCTTCCTGCCGGTGGACGCCATGGCCCATCCGGAACAGTCGCCGCTGAAGGTGCTGGAGAGGATGCTGGGGCGGGGGCTGGTTTAGGGGGAAAAGGCGCGAGCGAGGCCGTTTGTCCGCCGCCCTCCCCCCTCGAGGGGGAGGGATCAAGGGAGGGGGGCCGCGCGGCGGAGTCAGCAAGGACTTGAACCACGAACTTCACGAACGACACGAACCGGCTAATCCCGAAAGACCGCGCGGCCCCCCTCCCTGGCCCTCCCCCTCGTGGGGGGAGGGAACACGGTCTTGGGATGGCCGAGTCAGCCCGCCGCTGCTTCGGCCATGACCACGCGGGAGACCGCGTTGACCACCGAGCCGATGCGCAAGGTGGCCTGGATGGCGGTGTTGGGGACGCCGCGTTTCTTGAGTTCTTCCTCGTGGGCGTCGATGCACATGCCGCAGCCGTTGATGGCCGAGACGGCGGTGCACCAGAGCTCGAAGTCGGTCTTGTCCACCCCGGGATTGCCGATGATGGTCATGCGCAGGCGCGCCGGCAGGGTGCGGTACTCGCCGCCGTTGTGCATGATGTGCAGCGCCCGGTAGTAGACGTTGTTCATCCCCATGATCGCCGCGGCGCCCTTGGCGGCGGTGTGCGCCTCTTCCGACAGGCCCGCGGCCTTGGCGGCGGCGTCGATGGCCTTGATCACCGGGCCGGCCCCGACGGCGTAGGCGGAGGCGACGAAGGTTCCCCACTTCTGCTGGTCGTTGAGCAGGGTTTCGGCCTCCAGCGAGGACAGATTCAGGCTGAGGTCCTTGGCGTAGGCGGGGAGGGACTCCCTCAAGGCGTCGAGCGGCATGGCGGGCTCCGGGGATTGAATTGCGGGCAATGTACAGGCGGCCGGCGGGGTGCGGCCAGCGTCAAGACAAGGGGGCGAGCTGAGGGAAAATGACCGCGGGGCGCGGGAGCGCCTGGGGGGGAGGGAGCGCCCCTCGCACCCCGCGGTCGGGCTCGAGACCATGGTCCCGAGCATCCCAGATAGCGAGCGTCAGGCCGCTTTCAAGACCTCGCCGCCGACTTGTCGGTTGCAAGGGCACAGTTCGTCGGTCTGCAGGGCGTCCAGCACCCGCAGCGTGTCGGCCGGCGCGCGGCCCACGTTCGCGCTGGTGACATAGACGTGCTGGACGACGTTGTCGGGATCGACCACCAGGGTCGCCCGTTGGGCGACGCCGTCGGCCGCGTCGAGCACGCCGAGCGCCTGGGCGAAGCGGCCGACCGGATCGGCGAACTGCCAGATCGGCAACTCGGCGAGGTCGGCGTGATCCCGCCGCCAGGCCAGCTTGCAGTGCTCGTTGTCGGTGGACCCGCCCAAGACCACCGTGTCGCGCTCGGCGAACTGGGGGTTCAGCCGGGCGAATTCGGCGATCTCGGTGGGGCACACGAAGGTGAAGTCCTTGGGGTAGAAGAAGATCACCTTCCACTGGCCGGGAAAGCTGGAGCCGGTGAGGGTTTCGAAGGCGCTGACGCCGTTCTCCTCGTGACGCATGAAGCCGGGCTTCACGCCGACGACCTTGAATTCAGGCAGGTGTTGTCCGACGCCGATCATGGCGAGCTCTCCATTTCTGTGTCTGTGGGGCGCCGCGTGCAGCGGCCGTGGCCAGGGAGATAGGGCGGCGGGACCCACAAATCCAATCGATTGTTTTTGCCAGTTAGATAGAGCTGGCCTATACATCCAGCCATGCTCCCCACCCTCCGCCAGCTGCAGTATCTGAAGCTCCTCGCCGAGCACGGCTCGTTCAGCCGCGCCGCCGAGGCCGCCCACGTGACCCAGCCCACCCTGTCGGCCGGCATCCAGGAACTGGAGAAGATCCTGGGCGTCCCCGTGGTCGACCGCGCCCGTTCGGGCGTGATCCTGACCGCCATCGGCGAGGAGACCCTGCTGCGCGCCGGCGAGATCCTGGCGCGGTCCGAAGACCTGGTGCAGGCGGCCCGCAGCGCCGGCCAGCCGCTGACCGGCCGCTTCCGGCTGGGGGTGATCCCCACCATCGCCCCCTTCCTGCTGCCCAAGGCCCTGCCCCTGCTGCGCCAGCGCTTCCCCAAGCTGAAGCTGTTCCTGCGCGAGGACCTGACCGGACGGCTGATCACGGCCCTGAAGGCCGGATCGCTGGACGCCGCCCTGATCGCCCTGCCCTACGACACCTCGGGCCTGGAGAGCGCCCACGTCAGCGACGACGAGCTGCTCGCCGCCCTGCCCTTCGGCCATCCGCTCAGCCACGCCGCCAAGGTGTCGCCCGAACGGCTGGAGGACGAGGAGCTGATCCTGCTGGAAGACGGCCACTGCCTGCGCGAGCACGCCCTGGCGGTCTGCGGCCTGGAGCCGCCGCGCCTGGGGGAGGAAGGCTTCGCCGCCACCTCGCTGCACACCCTGGTCCAGATGGTGGGGTCGGGCCTCGGCGTCTCGCTGGTGCCGGCCATGGCGGTGGAGGCAGGCCTGGCCCGCGGCGTGCCGATCAGCGTGCTGCACCTGTCGGCCGAAACCCCCCAGCGCGAGATCGTCACCGTCTGGCGCAAGGGCTCCAGCCGCGCCAACGAAGGCCGCATGCTGGCCGAAGCGTTCAAGGATGCGACGGCGCTGGTGCACTGACGCTCAGTCCCGCAGCGTCAGACCGGACAACGGCCCGCCGGGCGGAACCCATTCCACGATCCCCGGATACAGGTCGTCCCAGTGCGGGTTCTCGCGCTCGATGAGGTTGATCTTCCACTCGCGGGGCCAACGCTTCAGCGACTTCTCGCGCTGGATGGCGGCGATCATCAGATCGTGAGGCTCATGCCAGACGAGTCGCTTGAGGCCATAGGTCTTGGTGAAGCCGGGAACCAGGCCTTCCCGATGCTCGGTGATGCGGGTCAGGAAACGGCTGGTGACGCCGATGTACAGGGTCCCTCGCGGCCGGTCGGACATGATGTAGACGGCGATCGAGGCGTCCCTGCCGACCATGGCGGTTTTCTGAAACCCCCTGACGCGCCAACACACAGCCGTCATCCTAGGCCTTGTGCCTAGGATCCCGCGCCAAGCTGAACCGCCGCTGAAGGACTTGCAACCAAGGTGACGCCGCGAGAGGGGCCCTAGGCACAAGGCCTAGGGTGACGGAGGGGGGTGGTCAGGGCGTGAACACCCCCGAGAGGGGTCAATCCACCAACTTCCGCGTCAGATAGGTCATTTCCAGGGACACCCGGTGGGCGACTTCGTGCTGGTTGGCGGAGGCGGCGTGGCCGCCTTCGGTGTTTTCGTAATAGAGGAAGGGCAGGCCCATGGCCTGCATCATGGCCGCCATCTTGCGGGCGTGGGCGGGGCTGACCCGGTCGTCCTTGGTGGAGGTGACGAACAGGGGCTCCGGATAGGCCACGCCGGCCTTGAGGTTGTGGTACGGCGAGATCGAGGCCAGGAAGGCCCGCTCCTCGGGCACATCCGGACTGCCGTATTCGCCCACCCATGAGGCGCCCGCCCCGATCTTGGGGAAGCGCAGCATGTCGAGCAGCGGCACCTGGATCACCACCGCGTTCCACAGCTCCGGATGCTGCTCGAACTGGACGCCCATGAGCAGGCCGCCGTTGGAGCCACCCTCGATGCCGAGCCGGCGGGGGCTGGTGATCTTGCGGGCGATCAGGTCCTGGGCCACCGCGGCGAAGTCGTCATAGATGCGCTGGCGGTGGGTCTTCAGGCCGGCCTCGTGCCAGGCCGGGCCGAACTCGCCGCCGCCGCGGATATTGGCCCGCACATAGACGCCGCCCCGCTCGAGCCACAGCTTGCCCAGCGTCCCCGAATAGGAGGGCGTCATCGACAGCTGAAAGCCGCCATAGGCGTAGAGCATGGTCGGCGCGGATCCGTCGAACTTCAGGTCCCTGGGCCGCACCACGTAATAGGGCACCTTGGTGCCGTCCTTGGAGGTCGCCTCGAACTGTTCGACCACGTCGGCGGACGCATCGAAGCGCGCCGGCAGGCTCTTGACCGGCTTCAGGGCGCCGGTCGCTGCGTCCGCCAGATAGAGGGTCGGCGGGTCGAGGAAGCTCTCCACCTGGACGAAGGCGCGATCCGAGGCGTCATCCGTGTCCACCAGGCTGACCGCCGCCTTGTCGGGCAGGTTCAGCGCCGAGCGGCTCCACTTGCCGTCCGCCCCGCGGGCGAACACCAGGCCCCGGCCCTTGACGTCCTCATAGGCGGCGACCAGCACCCGCGACCGCGAGATCGCCACCTGTTCGATGGACTCGCGCAGCCCCGGCGCGAAGAGGATCGTCGCGCTCGTCGCGCCGCCGGACACGAGCTCGTCCAGATCGGCCGCCATCAGCGCGCCCTGCGGGAAGCTCGGGCCCCCGGCCCTGGGCGTCCAGGCCTGTTCGATGGTGAAGATCAGCTGACCGCCCACCAGGCCCTGCACCGTGGACTTCGCCGGCAGGGGCAGCTTCTTCACGCCCGCGGGCGTGACGGCGTAGGTCTCGGATTCGAAGAAGGTGACGGCGCGGTTGATCATCACGGCCCGGCGGCCGGTCTGCGGATCGGTCAGGCTGTAGGGGCTGACCCCGACGTCCTTGGCCTCGCCCCGGAACACCTCCTTGGCCGCCTCCAGCGGCTGGCCGCGGCCCAGGGTCTTGATCACGAACGGATAGCCGGACTCGGTCATGGTCCCCGGGCCCCATTCGCGGCCCAGGATCAGGGTGTCCTTGTCCGCCCAGTCGATGTCCTGTTTGCCGCGCGGCAGCCTGAAGCCGCCGTCGACGAAATGCTTGGACGGCAGATCGAACTCCCGCGCCTCGACCGCGTCCTCGCCGCCGTCCGACAGGATGACCATGCAGTGGCGCTCGTCGGGCTTCAGGCAGGTGGCGCCCTTCCACACCCAGGTCTTGCCCTCGGCCTTGGACAGCTGGTCCAGGTCGAGCACCGTTTCCCACTCGGGCGCGGCGGACTCGTAGCTCTTCAGGGTGGTGCGCCGCCACAGGCCCTGAACCTGGGTCTGGTCCTGCCACAGGTTATAGATGGCCCCGCCGCGGAAGGCCGGGGTGGGGATGCGGTCGGTTGCGTCGACGATCTTCAGCGCGTCCTGGTGCATCGGCCCATAGCGCGGGTCGGTCTCCAGCACCGCCAGCGACCGGGCGTTCTCCTGGTTCACCCAGTCCAGGGCCTTGGGGCTGTCGGGATCCTCCAGCCAGAGGTACGGATCGTTGTCAGGGTTGGCGGTCACGGCGTGCTGCGGGTCCGGTGCTGGGGGTGGAGCGGGGCTCTGGGCCATGGCGAGGCCGGCGGTGCAGGCGATAGCGGCGCAGAGCGGGATGAGGAAGCGCATGGGGATCCTGGAAGGACGGGGCGGAGGCGGACCGGAGCATATCGGGCGGGCGGCGCCGGGCAAGTGAAGCAAAGTCCATGTTCGGAGGCCCGCGCGCAAGCAGCGCCGACCACATCTGGTTGTGCTTGAGGGCGCCGCGCCAGGCTCTATAATTCCCGCGTTGGGGGGCATCAGCATGCGGTCTGGTTCCGACGCGGCGCCGGCGACGCCCAGGCGCTGGCCGATCATCCGCCTCTTCCTGGAAGCGGCGGTCGGGCTTCTGGTGGTGTTCGCCCTGGCCGCGATCGCCGGGCCCCGGCTGTTCGACATCCACAACAACCTCGCGGTGATCGGCGCCGTCCTCGTCTGGCTCGCCTGTCCGGTCCTGCTGTTCCTCCTGGCCCTGGACCTGAGGGCGCGCTGGCGGAACCTCGACGGAGGACCACGCTGATGACTGACGACAACACTGGATCACCGGTCCCCTCGCCCTGGCGGCGCCGGCGCGGCGGTGCGAGCGGGCCGCCGCTCAGCTTCAACCCCCGCATGCTGGTCTGGGCCGGAGGCGGCCTGGTGCTGCTGCTCATCGTCCTGTTCTCCGCGACCAGCTGCACCCGCCAGGTCCATCCCGGCAGTGTCGGGGTGCTGGTGAACAACATCGGATCCGACGCCGGGGTCCAGGCCCACGCCATGGGGGTCGGCATCTATTTCGTCGGCTTCGGCCAGCAGATCTACGAGTACCCGGTCTATTCGCGCACCTACACCTGGACCCACAACGAGTCCGAGCAGAACGGGACCAACGAGGAGTTCTCGTTCCAGGACAAGAACGGCCTGGCGCTCTCGGCCGACGTGGCGGTGGCCTTCTCGGTGGACCCGACGCGGGCGCCCAAGCTGTTCCAGAAGTACCGCACCGCCATGGATGGCATCATCGCCGGGCCCCTGCGCAACGCCGTGCGCGACGCCCTGGTCACCCGCGCCGCCCAGATGTCGGTCGAGGAGATCTACGGCCCGCGCAAGGCCGAGCTGATCCGCGGCGCCGAGAGCGACGTGCGAAATTACATGGCGCCCTTCGGCCTCACGGTGGAACGGCTGTATTGGGCCGGCAATGTCCGGCTGCCCGATACGGTGCTCGCCCAGATCAACATGAAGATCGCCAATGAACAGGCCGCCCTGGCGGCCCAGGCCAAGGTCGCCCAGGCCCAGGCCGAGGCCCAGCAGCAGATCGCCCTGGCCCAGGGCGAGGCGGAGTCCATGCGCATCCGCGGCGACGCCCTGCGGCAGAACCCCGAGGTTGCGCGGCTGCAGGCGATCAACAAGTGGAATGGCGTCTTGCCCCAGGTGGTCGGCGGCGGACAGCCCATCCCCTTCATCGAAACCGGGAAATAGTCACACGCTCAGGACGGGTGACGTTGGCGGAACTGGCTCGTTGAGCGGCGTCAATTCGCGAGGTTAACTTCCCGCGCGCGACTCACCGGAGCGTGTTATTCTGCGGCTACTCGCCGCATAAGCGCCGAGGCTCCGGAGTACGTTGGTCATGCTCGAGAGGTACGCGCTGCTGTTCGCCCAGGCGTCCGTCGAACTCTCCGAGTCCCGCTGGATCGGTGCTCCCCATGAGGGCATGCCGCCATTGGACCGGACCTATATCGACAAGTCCTACGCGGCCGCCATCGGCTCGATCAAGCAGGCCTGCATCCTGGCGGACATGGACGGGATCCTTCCCGAGATCGATCGCCTCAGTCAGTCGATCAATCCGCCGTCCGGCACGCCCGCGGCGTCCACCGATGTCATCGTGCAAGGGCTCGGGCATCTGGCCTCAAGGGTCAGGGACGGACTCGAGTCCGAATATTTCCTGCATCTGGAATCCCGCGACGTGCCGCTCTACGCCGACAAGTCGCTGTTTGGCCCCAAGGTTGAGGCGAAGTTCCCGCTGGCCGCCGAGGACATCGAGGAAGCCGGCAAGTGCCTCGCACTGCAAAGGCCCACGGGCTGCGTCTTCCATCTGATGCGGGCGATGGAGGTGGTGGTGAAGCGGCTCGGCAAACGGCTGGGCGTCAAGCATGTCGAGAAGGATTGGGCCAGGATCCTCGGCGTCATGGCCGCCGCGATCGCCGCCATGCCCAACACCAACAAGGCCGAACAGAAGAAGCGGGAAGCCTGGGCGCAGGTCTACCTCAATCTCTACCACGTCAAGCAGGCGTGGCGGAACGACACCCTGCAGCCGAAGGCCACCTATACCCGCGAACAGGCCCACGAAGTGTTCACCGCGACCCGCGAGTTCATGGTCCACCTGGCTGGCCTGATCTAGAGCAAGGTCGTCGGGCCAGGTCGTCGGGCCAGGCCAACCGGCTATTTGCTGCGGGCAGGCCCGTGGCAGGGCCAGATCGCATCGATCGCCATGGCGATCCCGTCTTCGGTCGGTTGGCCATTGAGCTCCGGATGGCGCCCCAGCCAGGCTATGACCTTGCTGGCCAGTTCCGGCGTCTCGACGCTGTCGGGGCTGGTGCAGTGCTGGCCCGGCTTCCCGTCCTGGTAGGCGATGTAGGCGCTGAGGCTGGCCGCCACGATCTCTTCGTCACAGACGGTTCGATGCGCCGGATCGGCGCAGAAGGAGACGAATGCGCCGGTGCGATCGGGCGATCCCAATGAGGTGACGCCCGACTCGACCTTGTCCTGGCAGTTCCAGATCGCCTTGATGGCGGCCACGACGCCGTCGTGGGTGCTTCGGCCGTTCAGCTCCGGATGACCGCCCAGCCATCCGATGATCGCCTTGCCGGCGGCGGCGTCCTGCACGCCCCTGGGGACCAGGCACTCGCCGGACGCCCGGGCGTCCGGATCCAGTGCGCTCCCGATCTGGAGCTCGACGATGTAGTTCTGGCAGGCCTTCAGATGCCCATCGCAATAGGCGACAAAAGCGCCGGTGGCAGCCGGCACGTCGTCCGCGGCCCGGCCGACGCCCGGCGCCGCCAGTACGACAACCACCGCCAAGGCGGTCGACACGCCCGTCCACTTCGCCATGCCATCGCCCTCCGCCGCTGGCGAAGCCTACAGTGACCGTGGCGGAACGTCATGACCCGTGGTTGCGCCTGGAACAAAACCAAAACATGATGCGGCGATGGAGGTCGAACTCACCATCGTCGAGCTGTCGCGGCCGCACATCACCAGCGCGGTGACGCGCGGGACGGCGCGGCTGCTGATCGACCTGGGCTATGCACCGCTCTTGGAAGTGGGCCTGCCCAACGGGCGGCGGGCCGACGTGATGGCGCTGTCGCCCAGGGGCCGGATCGTCATCTGCGAGGTGAAGTCGGGGCTGGAGGACTATCGCACCGACCGCAAGTGGGGCGAGTACCTGCCGTTCTGCGACGGCTTCTTCTTCGCCGTCGCGCCGGAGTTCCCCCAGGCCATCCTGCCGGAGGGGCCGGGCCTGATCGTGGCCGACGGTTTCGGCGGCGCCGTGGTCCTGGAGGCGCCTGACTCCACCCTGGCCCCGGCGCGCCGCAAGGCCCTGACCATCTCCTTCGCGCGGCTGGCGGCGCTCAGGGCGACGCTCGTCTAGAGCTCGGGGTCCTCGACCGCGAGGGGCCGGACGTGGGTTTCCAGGGCCGCGAGATAGGCGGCCGGCGCGGTCATCATCGACAGGTGCCCCGCCCCCTTGAGCAGCACCAGCTCCTTCCTGGGCGCCTGCAGGGAGTTCAGCCAGGCCTGGACCAGATGTGTGGGGGTCATCACGTCGTGCTCGCCCATGATGACGACCACCGGCTCGCCGAAGCGGGTCCCCAGCTTGCGGGCGTCGAAGGCCATCCATTGCGGATAGAGCTTGGAGCCCGAGAAGCTGTTGGCCATCACGAAATCCACCAGGTCCTTGGGCGAATAGGCCGGGCCGAACATCAGCATCGAGCCCATGTCTTGATGCATGAAACGGCCGTAGATCGGGTCGGCCTTCTCCACCAGGGCCTGCTTGCCGCCCTATCCCACCCCCATGACCTGGGGCGGCAAGCAGGCCCTGGTGGAGAAGGCCGACCCGATCTACGGCCGTTTCATGCATCAAGACATGGGCTCGATGCTGATGTTCGGCCCGGCCTATTCGCCCAAGGACCTGGTGGATTTCGTGATGGCCAACAGCTTCTCGGGCTCCAAGCTCTATCCGCAATGGATGGCCTTCGACGCCCGCAAGCTGGGGACCCGCTTCGGCGAGCCGGTGGT
>FTIV01000399.1_pt2 | contig 13828 bp, 9 predicted proteins | sample 1658621 | NCBI WGS metagenome assembly FTIV01 (sample SAMEA3914841, study PRJEB12502) | metagenome | biome: forest; material: soil | place: Canada | collected 2011-07-05 | depth 0.3 m | reverse complement strand
GCCGGCGCCGACTGGCTGCACGTGGACGTCATGGACGGCCACTTCGTGCCCAACATCACCATCGGCCCGGAGGTGGTCAAGGCGATCCGGCCGCACATCTCCATTCCGATGGATGTGCATCTGATGATCTCGCCGGCCGACCCCTTTCTCGAGGCGTTCCGCGAGGCGGGCGCGGACGTCATGTCCGTCCATCCCGAAGCCGGCCCGCACCTCGGCCGCACGCTGCAGCGCATCCGCGAACTCGGCGCCAAGGCCGGGGTCGTGCTCAATCCGGCCACGCCGGTGGACATGGTCGAGTGGACGCTGGATGACGTCGACCTGATCCTGGTCATGTCGGTCAATCCCGGCTTCGGCGGCCAGACGTTCATCCACGCCCAGCTCAGGAAGATCGAGCGCCTGCGCGTCATGATCGACGCCTCGGGCCTGGACATCGTCCTCGAGGTCGATGGCGGGGTGACCCCGCAGACCGCCGCCGAGTGCCGCAGCGCCGGCGCCGACGCCCTGGTGGCCGGAACGGCGGTGTTCAAGGGCGGGCCCGACGCCTACGCCGCCAACATCGCCGCGCTTCGCGGCTGACCGGCCGCGCTGATCGGTCCTGTTCCATAGAATCGGCGCGCGGTCGTAACATGGCCGCACTCCCCCTGAGGGGGAGCCTTCGGGAGAGGGGTGTTGCGTCTGTCGGTGACGGTGAGAGCCAGGAAGGCCGAGCCCGCCCGGATGTGCCCGCGGCTCCGTGGGCTCACCCCCATCCCCGCCCCTTTTCCCTTCGAAGGGAAGGGGGAGCGCGGTGTCTGCCCCGGCGCGTCGCTCTAGATGTCGAGCCGCATCGCCTCCCACGCCCCGGCGACCGGACGGACCCTGCTCTGGCTCGAGGCCATCGCGGCGGCGTTCGGGCGGCAGTCGCGTGTGGAATGGTTCGGATCGCCGCCGCACCTGTTCCTCCTGTCGCGCCCTCGCGGTGAGGGATTCGCCGCCTTCCCCCGCGATTCCCGCCCCTCCCGCGCCGAGCTGGGGCGCGGCATCCTGAATGGCACCTATGGCCTGGCCGGCGACGTGCTGCGGGTGGGCCCCGGGGGCGATCCCTGGAACCGGTCGAGCCCCAGCCGGACCTTCGCCGTGGAACTGCACAAGTTCGGCTGGCTGCGGCATCTGCTGGCGACCGGCGAGCCCGGCGCGCGGGAAGGCCTGCGCCTGATCGGCGAATGGCGGCGCACCTTCGGCGTCTGGAACAGCTTCAGCTGGGGCGGCGAGGTGCTCGAGCGGCGCACCCTCAACCTGGCCGGCGCCATGGGACCGATTGCGGCGGTCGCCTCCGAGGCGGAGGTGCAGATGCTGGCTGACCTGCTGGCCCGTCACGCCCGGCAACTGCTCAGCGTCCGGGACCCGCCCTGGCGCGCCGCCGAACGGGCCGTGGCCGCGGGGGTGGCCGCCGCCGCGCTCTCGGGCAAGGCCGGCGATCGCCTGCTGACCCGCGCGCTTCCCCGCATCGACCGGACCATCTCCCGCTCGGTGCTGCCCGATGGCGGCCACGTCTCGCGCTCGCCCGAGGCCGGGATGGAGTTGCTGCTCGACCTGCTGACCCTGGACGACGGCTGGGCCCAGCGCGGCTTCGAAACCCCCGACGAGGCCGCCCGGGCGATCGACCGCATGACCGCGGCCATGCGCCTGTTCACCCTGCCCGACGGCCGCCTGGCCTGCAGCCAGGGCGGGGAGGAGTCCGACGCGGCCCTGGTCGTGGCCGCGCGCGCCCACGACGACTCCGACGAGGCCACGGTCCCCCTCCACGCGCCCCACGCGGGCTACGAGCGCCTGACCGGCCGCCGCATCCAGGTCATGGTCGACGCCGGCCGACCGGCGCCGGCGCCCTGGAACGTCTCGGCCTGCGCCCACGCCGGCGCGATCGAGGTGGTGTGCGGGCGCGACCGGCTGATCACCAACTCCGGCTGGAGCCTCCGCGCGCCCCAGACCCAGGCGCTTCGCCTGACCGACGGCGGATCGACCGTGTCCATCGGTCACGACTCGACCGGCGCGCCGCTCAGCGGCTGGCGGGCGCGGATGCTTGGGTCGCGGCTGGTCGGCGGTCCCGTCCGGCTGGACGTCAAGCGGACACAGGCCGACTCCGGCGTCTGGCTCGACATCACCCACGACGGCTGGATGGCCAGTCAGGGGCTGATCCATGAGCGCCGCCTCTACCTGGACCAGGCGGCCGACGAGCTGCGCGGCGAGGACATGTTCATCCCCCAGGGCCCCAGCGGCCCAGCCCGGGTGATCCCCTATGCCGTGCGCTTCCACCTGCCGCCCGAAGTCGAGGCCGTGGTCGCCCGCGACCACAAGAGCGTCCTATTGCGCGGCGCCTCGGAGACCGGCTGGTGGCTGCGCAACGACGCCGTCGACGTGCGCGTCGAACCCTCGGTCCACTTCCGCGACGGCCGCCAGGTCCCCACCCAGCAGGTCGTCCTCATGGGCCACATCCGCGCCGACAAGGGCGGCCGGGTGAGGTGGAAGCTGGCGGCGGTGGATGGGTGACGGCCGACCCCGATCGAAGCTCGTCGGCCGCCGCCGCCTGTGCCAGGGTCGCCTCGGGTCTGGCGCGCGGCGCCGGCGAGACGGAAGGGGCGGACATGAAGCTCGAAGGCGGATGTTACTGCGGCGCCGTGCGCTATGTGGCGCAAGGCGATCCGGTCCTGCAGGCCCAGTGTCACTGCCGCGAGTGTCAGTACATCACAGGCGGCTCGCCCAATGTGTTCATCGCCATGCCTATCCCAGGCTTCTCTTACGTGAAGGGCCAGCCGCGGACCTTCACGCGAAGCGACCTGCCCCAGGCCGTCACGCGCGAATTCTGCCCTGACTGCGGCACGCACCTGGTGACCCGGCCGCCTCAGTTCCCGGCGGTGATCATCAAGGTCGGCAGCCTGGACGACCCGAGCGTGTTCGAGCCGACCATGGCCATCTTCACCTGCGACCGCCAGCCTTTCCACCAGATCCCCGAGGGCATGCCGACCTTCGAACATCTGCCGCACTAGAAGGATTGCGGAGCACCCGACTGGGAGCGGATCGGCCGCATTGACTCCCCATGCCCGAATCCCGATGTATCGACCGTCTCGCGTGACTGGCGACTTGGGTGGAGCACCACCGGGGAGCGCGGGGCTGAACGCCGCGCGCCTGGGCATTTTCTCGAGCTGAGGAGACGCCCATGCCTGCCGCCCCCCAATTCCCCGCCGCCCCCGATCGTGTCGCCGTTCGCCGCGCGCTCATTTCGCTGTCCGACAAGTCCGACCTGATCGTCACCGCGCGCGCCCTGAACGAGCTGGGCGTGGAGCTGGTCTCCACCGGCGGCACGCGCGCCGCCACCGCCGCCGCCGGTCTGCCCGTGAAGGACGTGGCCGAGCTGACCGGCTTTCCCGAGATGATGGACGGCCGGGTCAAGACCCTGCACCCGACGGTGCACGGCGGGATCCTCGGCGTGCGCGACGCGCCCGATCATGCGAAGGCCATGGCCGAGCACGGCATCGGGGCCATCGACCTGGTCTATGTCAGCCTCTACCCGTTCGAGGCCACGGTGGAACGCGGCGCGGGTTTCGACGACTGCGTCGAGAACATCGACATCGGTGGGCCGGCGATGATCCGTTCGGCGGCCAAGAACCACGCCTATGTGGCCGTCTGCACCGACCTGGCCGACATGGCCGAGGTGCTGGCCGAGCTCGCCACCAACGCCGGCTCCACGACGCTGGAGCTGCGGCGGCGCCTGGCCGCCCGCGCCTTTGCCCGCACCGCCGCTTACGACGCCGCCATCTGCGGCTGGTTCGCCGCCCAGCTCGGCGATGCTTGGCCCGCCCGCAAGTCCATCTCCGGGACCCTGGCCCAGACCATGCGCTACGGCGAGAACCCCCACCAGGCGGCGGCCTTCTACCGAACCTCGGAGCGTCGCTCCGGCGTGGCCAGCGCCCGCCAGCTCCAGGGCAAGGAGCTCAGCTACAACAACCTCGGCGACACCGATGCGGCCTTCGAACTGGTCGCCGAGTTCGATCCGACCGAGGCGGCCGCGGTGGCCATCATCAAGCACGCCAACCCCTGCGGCGTAGCCCTGGGCGCGACCCTGGAACAGGCCTATGCCCGCGCCCTTCAGTGCGACCCGGTCTCGGCCTTCGGCGGCATCGTGGCGGTCAACCGGCGGCTGGACGCGGCCGCGGCGCTTCAGATCGTCAAGGTGTTCACCGAGGTGGTCATCGCGCCCGACGCCGACGCCGACGCCATCGCCGTCTTCGCCGACAAGAAGAACCTGCGCCTGCTGCTCACCGACGGCCTGCCCGATCCCCTGGCCCGGGGCGAGAGCTTCCGCTCCGTCGCCGGCGGATTCCTGGTCCAGACCCGCGACGACGCCCGCATCACCGCCACGGACCTGAAGATCGTCACAAAAAGGCCGCCCTCCGACCGCGAGGTGCGCGACATGCTGTTTGCCTTCACCATCGCCAAGCACGTGAAGTCCAACGCCATCGTCTTCGCCAAGGACGGCCAGACCGCCGGCATCGGCGCCGGCCAGATGAACCGCCGCGACTCCGCCCGCATCGCCGCCCTGCGCGCCGCCGAGGCCGCCGAGACGGCGGGCCTGCCCCAGTCCCTGGCAGTGGGCTCGGCCTGCGCCTCGGAAGCCTTCTTCCCCTTCGCCGACGGACTGATCCAGGCGGCCGAGGCCGGCGCCACGGCGGTGATCCAGCCCGGCGGCTCGCTGCGCGACCAGGAGGTCATCGACGCCGCCGACAATCGGGGCGTGGCCATGGCGTTCACCGGGGTGAGGGTGTTCCGGCATTGAGCGAGTCCCGGGAAACGCTCGAGCGGCGCTGGTCGCGGCTGAAGCCCCACGCCAAGGCGCACGGGCCATCCGGGCGGCGTCCGACCGTGCTGCTGTTCCACGGCTGCGGCGGGGTGCGGCCGCACCTGGACGGCTACGCGCGCACCGCTGTCGCGCTCGGGGCGCGAGCGGTGGTGGTGGACTCCTTTGCGCCCCGCGGCTGGAACCGGGCGCTCGCCCTGGCGCTGGTCTGCAGCGGCGCCCTCTTCCGGGGGCCGGAGCGGGCCGGGGACGTGCTGGCCGCCGTGCATGGCGCGATCCAGGATTTCGACGCCGATCCCGAGCAGCTGATCCTGGCCGGCTGGAGCCATGGCAGCTGGTCGATCATGGACCTGATGACCATGCCCCTGGTCGAGCCGGGTGAGGCGGGTCTGGCCGATCCGTCGGACGGCGCCCTGGCGGGGGTCAAGGGCGTGTTCCTCGCCTATCCCTATGGCGGCGTCGGCGCCCTCAGCCGCACCCGGCCGTGGGTGCGCACGCCGCGGGTGCTGGGCATGCTGGCCGAGCGTGACCATGTGACGCGTCCGCGGGACGCCGAGCGGGTCTATCAGGCGCCCCAGGCGGCGGGCGTCGAGATGGAGATCTGGCGTGTGAACGGGACTCACGCGTTCGAAGAGCCCGACACGGGGCTGTCGCCGATGCGCTACGACGAGGCTTTGGCGGCCGAGGCCATGGCCAGGTTCCAGGCGTTTGTGGCCCAGACGCTCGCGCTGGGTTGACCGACAACGAACTCGCAGCGAATTTGTCGTATAGGGTTCATCGGGCCGACACAGACGCGCTAAAGACGTGGACGTGTCGGGAATGGGGCTGTGATCGCGACCATCGTGTTTCCCGACCGGAGTAATGGCTGAGATGCTTTGGCCGCTCGACACCATTGAACGCCGTTGGGACATGCTGGCGCCCCACGTCCAGGCCTATGGGCCGGCGGACGAGGAGCCGCGGCCAGCGGTGATCCTGTTCCATGGCTGCGCCGGGGTGCGCCCGCACATCGACACCTATGCCCGCGCCGCGGCGGCCCAGGGCTATCGCGCCTTCATCGTCGATTCCTATGAGCCCCGCGGCTGGAGCCAGGCCTACGCCACCACCTTCGTCTGCGCCGGGGCCATGTTCTGGGGCCGTGAACGCGCCGGCGACGTGCTGGCCGCCACCTGGGGCCTGTCGCAGGATCCAGGCGTCGATTCCACCCGCATCAACCTGGCCGGCTGGAGCCACGGCGCCTGGTCGATCATGGACCTGATGACCATGCCGCTCGAGCGCAACGGCGAGGCGGCCCTGGCCGACCCCAGCCCCGACTGCCTGGCCGGCGTGAACAGCCTGTTCCTGGTCTATCCCTACGGCGGGCCCGGCGCCCTCAGCCGTTCGCGGCCCTGGGTGCGCGCCGCCGACACCTTCGGCGTGGTGGCTGAGAAGGACCACCTCACCGCCCAGGCCGACGCGCTGCGCGTGTTCGATGCGGCCAAGCAGCAGCACGCCGACGTCCAGGTGTGGATCGCGCCCGGCACCCACGCCTTCGACGCGCCCGGCCACGAGGGCTTCCCCTCGCCGATGCGCTACGACGCCGAACTCGCTGGCGAGATGCTGCAGCGGTTCAACGGCTTCCTGCACCGCACCCTGGACGACCCCACCCCCGGCCCCGCCTACCGCCGCGCCGGCGAACGGGTGGTGGGGGCGTAGGGCTAACCTCTACCCCCCGTCATCCCCCGAGAGCCGTCACCCCCACCTCCGTCATCCCCGGCCTTGTGCCGGGGACCCATGCACGCCGAGCTTGCCGAATCTGTCGCGAGTTTGCGGGCGCGCCCAGCATCAACCGTCGACGTCGTGTTCATGGGTCCCCGGCACAAGGCCGGGGATGACGGAGCGGAGCGGGGTTCGACGCTCTGCTGGGCTACTTCGCCGCAGCGGTCAGCGAGGCCAGGGCGGCGTTGACGATGGTGAGCTTGGCGAAGCTCCAGCCGCCGGCGGACTGCTCGATCTCATCGATGGTCTGTCGGGTGGTCTTCACCTGATCGCGGCGCATGGCCGACCAGGACTGCACCGTCGACTTGGCTGCGGCGGCGTCGGCGCCCGCCTGCTCATTGCCCGAGAAGGCCATCACCGCGGAGGTCACCGCCAGCTGCTGGCCGAGCAGGTCCTCGATCAGCCGCCGCACCGCCATCCGCTCGTAATGCTCGCCGCCGCCGACCAGCGAGCCGGCCGCGGCGCGCAGCCGATCGAAGACGAACGCCGCCCCCACCGCCTGGTAGATCCGCGCCACGGCGACCACGTCCCACCGGGCCTTGCGGGCCATGTCGGCGAGGTTGGACAGGGTCATCAGCGGCCGCAGGGCCGCCACCGACGCGGCCAGCTCCTTCGGCGCGCCGGCCTTGACCATGTCCCTGACCCGGCCCTCGGCCTGGGTCCGCACGAAGGGCGCGAACAGCCCCAATCCTTCCGCGCGGAGCAGATCGGCGGCCGGCCGGTAGACCTTGATCAGGCCCTCCAGGGTGACGCCGGACTGGGGCGGTCGACGCGCCAGCCAGAAGGTTTGCCGCCGCAGCAGGACGGCCAGCTCCTGGTAAAGCATCATCTGGGCCCTGGCCGGCGTCTTGCCATCGAGCGCCGAGGTGGCGTCCCACGCCTCGTCCAGCCGCAGGATCCGGCGGGCGGCCTCGAAGAACCGGATCAGCCCGACCGTATCGCAGCCCGTGGCTAGCTTCAGCCGCTGGGCGAAGGTCGGCCCGACCTGGTTGACCATGTCGTTGGCCAGCACCGTGGCGATGATCTCGCGCCGCAGCCGGTGCCGCTTCATATCGGCTTCGAACTTGGCCAGCGGTGTGGGGAAATAGCCCTTCAGGGTCTGCAGGAAGAACGGATCGTCCGGCGCGCTCGACTGCACGATTTCGTGCGACAGCTCCAGCTTGCCATAGGCCAGCAGCACCGCCAGCTCCGGCCGGGTCAGCCCCTTGTGCTGGGCCGCCAGCTCGGCGATGGCGGCCGGTCCGGGCAGGGTCTCGACCTTGCGGTCCAGCCGGCCCTCGGCGACCAGGGCGGCCATGAAGCGGGCTTGGGCGTCCAGATCATAGGGCGCGGTGGCTTCCTGCAGGCTGAGCGACAAGGTCTGATCGTAGTTGTGGGCCAGGACGTGGGTGGCCACTTCGTCGGTCATCGACTGAAGCAGAATATTGCGCGCCTTGCGCTTCATCCGGCCGGCGCGCTCGACCTGGCCGGTCAGGATCTTGATGTTCACCTCGTGGTCGGAGCAGTCCACCCCGGCCGAATTGTCGATGGCGTCGGTGTCGATCCGTCCGCCGGCGCGGGCGAAGGCGATGCGGCCGGCCTGGGTGAAGCCGAGATTGGCGCCTTCCCCCACCACCGTGCAGCGCAGCTCGGTGGCGTTGACCCGGACCGGGTCGTTGGCCTTGTCCCCGACGTCGGCGTCGCTCTCGGTCGGCGCCTTCACATAGGTGCCGATGCCGCCGAGATAGAGCAGCTCGCAGGGCGCGCGCAGCACCGCCTTGACCAGCTCCGCGGGGGCCAGGCTGTCCTCCTTCACCCCCAGCAGCGCCTTGATCTGGGGCGTCAGGGGAATGGACTTGGCGGTGCGCGGGAAGACGCCGCCGCCGGGCGAGATCAGCCTTGAGTCATAGTCGGCCCAGGACGAGCGGGGCAGGTCGAACAATCGCTTGCGCTCGGCCCATGACGCCGCCGGATCGGGGTCGGGATCGAAGAACAGGTGGCGGTGGTCGAACGCGGCCACCAGCCGGGTCTGCTGCGACAGCAGCATGCCGTTGCCGAACACGTCGCCGGACATGTCTCCCACGCCGACCACGCTGAAGGGCTCGGACTGGATGTCCTTGCCCAGCTCGCGGAAGTGCCGCTTGACCGCCTCCCAGGCGCCCTTGGCGGTGATCGCCATGGCCTTGTGGTCGTAGCCGACCGAGCCGCCCGAGGCGAAGGCGTCGCCCAGCCAGAATCCGTAGTCCTCGGCCACGCCGTTGGCGATGTCCGAGAAGGTCGCGGTGCCCTTGTCGGCGGCCACCACCAGATAGGGATCGTCGCCGTCGTGCACGATCACGCCCGGCGGACGGACCACCTCGCCGGTGGCGTCCAGGTTGTCGGTGATGTCGAGCAGGCCGGCCAGGAAGGTCTTGTAGGCCCGCACGCCCTCGGCCCGGATCACGTCGGGGGTCCCGCCGCGGGGCAGCTGCTTGGGATAGAAGCCGCCCTTGGCCCCCACCGGAACGATCACGGCGTTCTTCACCTGCTGGGCCTTGGCCAGGCCGAGCACCTCGGTGCGGAAGTCCTCGCGGCGGTCCGACCACCTGAGCCCCCCGCGCGCCACCGGGCCGAACCTCAGGTGCACGCCCTCCACGTGGGGCGCCCAGACGAAAATCTCGCGATAGGGCTTAGGCTCAGGCAGGTCGTCCAGCTCGCGGCTGGCCACCTTGAACGAGATGTAGGGCTTGGGCTGACCGGCGGCGTCCAGCTGATAGTAGTTGGTCCGCTTGGCCGCGCGCACCAACAGCGCCAGCCGACGCAGCACCCGGTCGGCGTCCAGGCTCTCCACGTGCTGCAAGGCGTCGACGATGTGGCCGAAAACGACGTCGGCCCGCTCGGTGCGGACCGCCAGGTCGGCCTTCACCGCCGGATCGAACTTGGTGCGGAACAGGTCCAGGATCAGCCGCGCCACGCCGGGGAATTCGCTGAGCGCGGCGGTCTGCACCGCCGGGCTGGGGTCGAGCCCGGACTGCTGGCGATGCCGGGCCAGGGCGCGCACGAGCGCCGCCTCGCGCCAGGACACGCTCAGTTCGAGCACCAGCCGGTTGAAGGCGTCATTCTCGGTGCGGCCGGACCACACCGCCAGGAAAGCGGTCTCGAACGGCTCCTTGACCTCGCTGAACACCAGGTGCTCGCCGCGTTCGTCCTCGAGCACGAAGTCGTGCACCCAGACGGTGGCGCGCGAGCCGTCGCGGCGCTCGTGCTCGACCTCCAGCCCCTCCTCGATCAGGCCCTTCAGGCCCATGTTCTCCAGGATCGGCATCACGTCCGACAGGGGTGCGGCCTGGCCCTCCCGGTAGAGCTTGAAGCGGAACTGCAGCTTGCCGTCCTCGGGGGTGCGATAGGCGCGCACCTTGATGGGGTCGGCGCTCTCGGACTCGATCACCTCGATATCGGCCAGGGCCTCCTCGGCGCCGTAGAGGTCGCGATAACCGGGTGGGAAGGCGGCGCCATAGCGGCGTGTCAGGTCGACGGCCCGCTCCGACGACATGCCGCTCCGGCGCAGCACCTCGGCGAAACGGTCGTCCCAAGTGCGCGTCGCCTGGGCGATTTCGGCTTCCAGCACCTCCAGGTCGGGCTCGGCATGGTCGCCCGGCCGGTAGCCGACGATGTAGTGCACCCGCGCCAGGGGGCTGTCCGAGAAGCTGGGGTAGGACGCCGAGACGCGGCCGCCCCAGGCCTGGGCCAGCATGGCGCCGACCTTCCGGTCGAGGCCGGAGTCGTAGCGCTCGCGCGGCACGAACAGCAGCACCGAGACGAAGCGGTCGAACGGATCGCGACGCTCGAACAGGCGCACGCGCGGGCGGTCGTAGAGGTGGACGATGCCCTGGGCGATGCGCAGCAGGTCGTCCTCGCCCATCTGGAACAGCTCGTCCCGCGGATAGGTCTCCAGGATGTTCTTCAGGCGCTTTTCGTTGTGGCCGCCCGGCGCCTTGCCGGCGCGGGCCAGCACATTGGCCACCTTGCGCCGGATCAACGGCACATGGCGCACCGACTGCTCATAGGCGGCGGCGGTGAACAGCCCGACGAAGCGGACCTCGCCAAAGGCCTTGCCGTCGGGCCCGTACCGCTTGACCCCGATGTAGTCCATGTAGGTCCGCCGGTGCACGCGCGAGCGGACATTGGACTTGGCCGCGACCATCGGGGTGTCGTCCAGGTAGCGGCGCGACGCCGGCGACAGCATGGCCGGTTCGGAGTCGCGTCTCAGCACCGAGCGGGACTGGTCGCGCAGCACGCCAAGGCTGCCGGCGGCGTTGAAGTGGGGCTCTTCCTGGGCGTAGTCGCCCTCGGGGGTGCGGGGGTATTCGTAGATCCGCGCGCCCAGGAACACGAAATGGTCGCCGGTCATCCAGCGCAGGAAGTCGAGGTCCTCGGGAATCTCGCCGCGCACGGCGTCGGGCGCGGTGCGGTCCAGCTCCTCTATGGTGCGGCGCATCAGGGCGCGCATGGCCTCGAAGTCGGTGACCGCGGCCCTGACGTCGGCCAGGGCCGCCATCACGCCCTGGACCAGGGCTTCGCCGCGTTCAGGCCCGACCGGCTCGATCAGGACCATGATCATCGATTCGCGCCGGCGCGGCTCGCCCTTGTGGCGCTGGCCATCGGCGTCGCGGCCGACCTCCACCACCGGGTGGAACATGGCCTGGACCGCGTAGCCGCCCTCGGTGACCTCGCCCATGACGCTGTCCACCAGGAAGGGCGCGTCGGCCTGGACGATCTGCAGCGCCTGCAGGTTCAGTTCGCGGCCATCGGCGCCGGTGGCGTCGACCAGGCGCACGTCCGGATCGACCCCGGTGCGCCGGCCCCCGAAGGACCAGAAGTCGAGGGCTATGGCGGTGAGATCGGCCGGGTCCACGCCGGCGATCTCGTCGCCGACGCAGTCCTCGTGCATCTGGGCGACGAAGGCGTCTTCGGCGGCGGAAAGGCCGTCACGGCCGAGTTCGCGGGCGAGCTCGCGGGCGAATGCGGCGGCCAGGGAGTCGGGGGAGGGGCGGTCGGCCCCCGCGCGCGGCTGGGACGCGAGTGCGGAGCTTGAGTCCATCGCCGGACCCTAGTCCCATATTGTTAAGGATCAACTGGGACGGCCGCGTCCGGAAAAGCGAAAGCCGCCGGAGGTTGAACCGTCCGGCGGCTGCGAAGCCCGGGCCGAGGGGGGAGCGGCGCGGGCTCTCTTCGCTGCGGCGCGCTTGGGGGGACTGTTTGCGCGCCGCTGTCGGGACGAGGGGGCGTCCCTGACAGGCCAGAGATAGGAACTTCCCCCATCAGTTGAAGGGGCCGCGCCCCTCCAAAGTTTGGGGCCTGTCGCCGGAGGCCGGGCGAACGGCGCCAAATCCTTGAATTGGCTGATGAACGGCAATCCGGTCTCGCCGGATCAACCCGCCTTCACGCTTGTGTTACGGCGGGGTCGGCGCGGCTTGGCGGGTGGCGGAGGCGGCGGGACGGGCGACACGGGCGCGGCCGGGTCGGTCGTCACCTCGCTGTAGGTCTCGGGGAAGCCGTCGCGCGACAGCATCACCGCGATCCACCGCGTCTGGGGAAACTGGATCAGGACGACGATGGCCACCACGGTGAGCGGGGTGGACAGGAACATGCCCGGCACGCCCCAGATCGCGCCCCAGAACGCCAGGGACAGCACCACCACCACCGGATCGACATTCAGAGTCACGCCCTGCATGCGGGGGGCGACGAAGTTGCCGACCAGGAAGTGGATGGTCTCGGCGCCGATCAGCAGGATGACAGCTTCGTGCCAGTGGCCGTTGAACTGGACCAGCGCGAACACCGGCGGCAGCAGGATGCCGATGGCGCCGCCGAGGATGGGCACATAGGCGGCGATGAAGATCAGGAAGGCCCAGAACACCGCGTTGTCCAGGCCGACCAGGGCCATGATCGCCCAGCTGGCGGAGGCCAGGATGACGCCGGTGATGGTCTGCACCCAGACATAGCGCTCCACCCCGGTGCGGATGCGGATGAAGATCCGGGCGGCGTGGATGCGTTCCTCGGCGGTGGGGAACAGCAGGTGGGCTTTCTCGTCGAAGCCCGATCGCGCGAAGAACAGGAAGATCAGATAGATGAACACGAACGCGGCGCCCGAGGCGACGGTCTTCAGGGCGTCGGCCACGCTGACCAGGTAGTGCGGCAGGTTCAGCTGGGCGACCAGGTCATCGATCGTCGGCGGCACCTCCATGCCGAACTGCGACCCGATGCGGTTGACCAGGCCGTTCAGCTGGGGGGCGTCCTTGATCAGCTGCAAGACGAAGCTCGAGGCGTTGTCGGCCACCACATAGGCGGCGACCGCGAACACCACGGTGGTCAGCAGCATCGCCACCGGAAGCGCGGCGGGCTTGGGGAAATAGGGGATGCGGTGACGCAGCACCCTGGCCAGGCCGTCGATGATGACCATCAGGAACAGGGCGAGCGCGAAGGGCGCCAGGATGCCCCGCAGCCACCACACCACGGCGCCCACCATGATCACCGACATGATCACCGTGGCGGTTCGCGCGCTGGAGGAGGTCGTTTCGGCCATGGAACCTGGGAAGGGGGCTTGGAGCGTTCAGATAACACGGGCGGCACCCGCTCGTTGCGCTTATCGGCCAAGTTCAGATTCGGCGGAACTCCAGAAATACCGGCGCGCAGTCGCCCAGGCGTTTTTGTTCGTAACGGGTGGTCACATGGTCCTCCGGCGGGCGGCGCCAGTCGTCCGCCCGCGCGGCGATCCAGGCGAAGGCCTTGCACCGGCCGAAGCGCTCCAGCGTCCAGCCCACATAGTCGGCCCAGTCGGTGCAGAACCGCACGGTCGCGCCTGGTTTCATCACCCTCGCCAGCTCGGCCACCGTCTCGTCGTTGATCAGCCGGCGCTTGTGATGGCGGGTCTTGGGCCAGGGGTCGGGGAACAGGATGAACACCCGGTCGATCGAGCCGTCCGGCAAGGCGGCGATCAATTCGCGCCCGTCGCCGGCGTGCAAGCGGACGTTGGTCAGGTCCTGGTCGTGCACGTGGCGCAGGGCGCTGGCGGCGCCGTTGAGGAAGGGCTCGGCCCCCAGCACCAGGACGTCCGGGTGGGCCGCGGCCTGGGCGGCCAGGTGTTCGCCCGCGCCGAAGCCCAGTTCGAGCCAGACGCCGGCGGCGCCAGGCTTCAGGGCCTTCAGATCGAGCGCCCCCGACGACAGGTCGAGGCTCAGCTCGGGCAACAACGTGTCCATCAGGCCGGCGCGACCGGGCCGCAGG
>FTIV01000127.1_pt8 | contig 13839 bp, 9 predicted proteins | sample 1658621 | NCBI WGS metagenome assembly FTIV01 (sample SAMEA3914841, study PRJEB12502) | metagenome | biome: forest; material: soil | place: Canada | collected 2011-07-05 | depth 0.3 m | reverse complement strand
TGACGGCGCCGGGCGCCATGGGGGCGGACATAGTCGCGGCCGAGGGGCAGTCGATCGGCAACGGCCTGAACTTCGGCGGGCCTTACGTCGGCCTGTTTGCGGCCCGCGAGAAGTTCGTGCGCCAGATGCCCGGGCGGCTGTGCGGCGAGACGCTGGACGCCGAGGGCCGGCGTGGCTGGGTGCTGACCCTGTCGACCCGCGAGCAGCACATCCGGCGCGAGAAGGCCACGTCCAACATCTGCACCAATTCGGGCCTGTGCGCCCTGGCCTTCTCGATCCACATGAGCCTGCTGGGCGGCGTGGGCCTGCGCCGGCTGGCCCTGCTGAACCACCAGGCCGCGCGGCGGCTGAAGACGTCGCTGGAAGGGGTGAAGGGCGTCGAGGTGCTAACCCCAAGGTTCTTCAATGAGCTGGCCGTGCGCCTGCCCGGACGGGCCGACGCGATGGTCGAGGCGCTGGCCAGCCAGGGCATCCTGGCGGGCGTTCCCGTCTCTCGGCTGGATCCGGGCGGCGGCTTGGACGACGTGCTGTTATTGGCGGCCACCGAGCTGACCACCGAGGCCGACATCGCGGCCCTGACCCGGGCCCTGAACCAGGAGATCGGCCGATGAGCGTCGTCAGCGTCGGACGGCCGACCCGGCCGCGGAACCCCGCCGAGACGGGCGACGCCCCGCCGCAAGGCCACGGGCGCGGCCTGTTGCAGGACGAGGCGCTGATCTTCGAACAGAACGCCTGGGCCAATACCGGCGTCGACCTGCCGGATGTCGACCTGGATGTGTCGGACCTGGAGGGGCTGACCCGCACGGCGCCCGTCGCCCTGCCCGGCCTGTCCGAGCCCGAGGCCCTGCGCCACTATGTGCGGCTGTCGCAGAAGAACCACGCCATCGACCTGGCCATGTATCCGCTGGGCTCGTGCACCATGAAGCACAATCCGCGTCTCAATGAGGCCATGGCCCGGCTGCCCGGCTTCGCCGATATCCATCCGCTGCAGCCGGTCTCCACCGTGCCTGGGGCGCTGGAGCTGATGGACCAGCTGGCTCACTGGCTGAAGACCCTGACCGGCATGCCCGCCGTGGCGCTCAGCCCCAAGGCGGGCGCCCAGGGCGAGCTCTGTGGCCTCCTGGCCATGCGCGCGGCGCACGAGGCGCGGGGCGACGCGCGCCGGCGGGTGCTGATCCCGGTCTCGGCCCACGGCACCAATCCGGCCAGCGCGGCGGTGGCCGGCTATCAGGCCGAGGAGATCGGCCAGACCGAGGACGGCCGGGTGGATCTGGCGGACCTCGAGGCGAAGCTCGGTTCCGACGTGGCGGCGGTGATGGTGACCAACCCCAACACCTGTGGCCTGTTCGAACGGGACATGATCGAGATCGCCCGCCTGACCCACGCTTGCGGCGCCTACCTCTACTGCGACGGGGCCAATTTCAACGCCATCGTCGGGCGGGTGCGACCGGGGGACCTGGGCGTCGACGCCATGCACATCAACCTGCACAAGACCTTCTCCACGCCGCACGGCGGCGGGGGGCCGGGCGCGGGGCCGGTGGTGCTGTCAGACGCCCTGGCCCCCTTCGCCCCCCGGCCCTGGATCGTGCAGGGCGACGGCGGCCTGCAGCTGCTGGAGCACGACGAGGGCTCGAGCGCCCAGGCGTTCGGGCGGGTCTGCGCCTTCCACGGCCAGATGGGCATGTTCGTGCGGGCGCTGGCCCACATGCTGAGCCATGGTTCGGATGGCCTGAGGCAGGCGGCCGAGGACGCGGTGCTGGGCGCCAACTACATCAAGGCGCGGCTGCAGGACCTGATGACGCCGGCCTTCGAGGGGCCGTGCATGCACGAGGCCCTGTTCGACGACCGCTGGCTGGAGGGAACCGGCGTCACCACCCTGGACGTGGCCAAGGCCCTGATCGACGAGGGCTTCCACCCGATGACCATGTACTTCCCGCTAGTGGTGCACGGGGCGATGTTGATCGAACCCACCGAGACCGAGCCCAAGGCCGAACTCGACCGCTTCGTGGACGCCATGCGCCGCCTGGCCGGGGCGGTGAAGGCCGGCGAGGCCGAGGGCTTCAAGACGGCGCCCCACCACGCGCCCCTGGCCCGTCTGGACGAGACCCTGGCCGCAAGGAAGCCGCGGCTGCGCTGGCGGGCCGCGGAAGGCGGCTAGAACTTCTGGGCGAACTTCACCGCGAAGGTCCGGGGCCGGTTGGTGACGGTGTAGGGCTGGTTGCCGCACACCGCGGTTTTTCCGGTCGAGATGGATCCGGCCGCGATCGCGCACTCCGCATATTTGTAGACGTCGGCGCGCGTGTCGGTGGCGTTGAGCAGCGACAGCTCCAGCGACCAGTTGTCCCGGGCGATCCCCGTGGTCAGGTCGAGCGTGGCGTAGGACCGCTGGGGACCCATGAGGTTTCGCTCCAGGGTCCGCAGGTCCGCCCAGCTCGAAGACTGGCCAACCACCGAGCCCTGAAGGTGGGCCTTGAGGGAGCCGACGTCGAATTCGTAGCGCACCGTCCCGTTGGCCTTGAAACGCGGGGTCACCGGCAGCTGCGAGCCGGAGGGGGCGTTGACCGGGTTGCAGTTGGTGATCGGCAGCCCGGTCACCGGGTCGACGTCTTCGCAGAAGACCTTGGTGAGCTTGGCGTCGGTGAAGGCCGCCGCGCCCGAGAACGACCAGTGTTCGTCCGGCCGCAAGGTGAGGTCGGCCTCGACGCCCTTGATCTCGGCCTGGGGCGCGTTGCGGATGTTGGTCAGCCCATTGGAGCCCAGGAAGGAGAACTGGAAGTTGTTCCATTCCTCCAGATAGAGGGCGCCGTTGAACCTCAGCTTGCCGTCGAGCCAGGTGGTCTTCCACCCGAGCTCGTAGTTGGTCAGGAAGTCGGCGACATAGGGCGGGAAGTCGCTGCGACGGTTGATGCCACCCGGCCGGAAGCCCCGCGACCAGGTGGCGTAGACCAGCTTGTTGTCGTCCAGACGGTAGGTCAGGTTCAGCTTGTGGGTGACGCCGGTCTGGGTCACGCTCTTGTCGAGATCGGTGCAGGGCGAGCCGGCCACGATCGCCGGCTCGAAACAGGCCGCCTCGCCGGTGTGCGAGCTGAAGCCCGCGCCGAATCCGAAGAAGCCGACCAGTGAGTTGTCGTACTTGAACACCCGCAGGCCGCCGGTGAGCGTCAGCTTGGGCGTGATGTCGAACGAGGCCTCGCCGAACGCCGCATAGTCGCGGTCGACCCGCAGCTGCTCGGTGAGCCAGATGGTGTCGGGCCAGCCGGGCACCGAGAGGGCGTCAGCCAGGTCGTTGATCACGTAGCGTTGCTGGATGCCGTGGGTCTGGCGCTCGTAGAACAGGCCGCCGACGAACCGGAACCGGTTCTCGGTGGGCGAGGAGACGCGCAGTTCGTGGCTCTGCTTGGTGAAGTGATCGAGGCCCTGCACCGTCTGTGACGGATTAATCAGGTTGCCGCCGTTATCGTAGTTGTAGATTCCGTAGCCGAAGGGCGCCTGATCGTACCAGTAAGAATAGTCGGTGTAGTCGGAGACGGAATGGATATCCCGCTTCATGAACGAGCCGGCGTAGACGATATCGAAGTTGCTGACGTGACCTTCGATGGCCAGGGCGGCCTGGAACCAGCGGTCGTGGGTGCGTTCAGGGTAGAAGTGGGTGACCTTCAGGTCGCCGACCCGGGGATCATAGCCGAACACGCCGTGGCTGATCTCGTCCTGGAAGACGATGCTGGGCGTCACCGTCCAGTTGTCGTTCAGGTCGATCTTCAGCGCCGCGCGGCCGCCGTAGAGGTCGACGTCGTTGTAGTCGTTCTTGGCCGTCGCGGTATTGTTGATGGTGATGCCGGACACCGGATAGGTCCGCGTGCCGGGCACGTTGTCGATGTAGCCGGCGTCGTGCTCTTCCCATCCGACCAGCCGGATCGCCGTCTTGTCCGAGATCGGCATGTTGACCATGCCGTCGAAACCGTAGCCGATCCCGCCGTGATCGACAGTGTTGACCCCCGCGTCATAGCTCGCGGAAAACACGCCGAGTTGCGGCTTGTTGGTGATCAGACGGATGGTGCCGGCTTCGGAGCTGGAGCCATAGAGGGTGCCCTGTGGACCGGCCAGGGCCTCGACCCGTGCGATGTCATAGACGTGGATGTCGAGCGCGCCGCCGATGGTGGTGATCGGCGCCTCGTCCAGATAGGTGGCAGTGGTGGGCTGCGGACCGGAGTGGTTGTTGTTCTCGCCGCTGGCCACGCCGCGCATGTAGACGTCGGTGTAGCCCGGCCCGATGGTCTGGATCGCCACGCTGGGCAGGTATTTGACGTAGTCGTTGACGTTCTTGACCTGCAGCTGGTCCAGCTTCTGGGCCCCCAGCACCTGGATGCTGAGCGGCACCTTTTGCACGTTCTCTTCGCGCTTCTGGGCGGTGACGATGAGTTCGCCCACGGTGGTGGATTGGGCGGACGTCTCGGCGAAGGCGGCGGACGCCCCCGTGAGCATGGTCGACGCCATCAGCATGGCGGGCAGCACCCGCACGCAACGCGCGCGCGCGCTCGTCCTGATCGACTGCATATTCAGCGCCCCTTCGGTTAGCCCGCGCCGAGTCCCCATCCGGGAGCCGAGCTTGTCAAGCTGGAGTCACATATTTGTCGAATTCCGTGGCGGCTGTGCGCCGGCGGCAACGGCGGCCTGCCCGGAAAAGGGCACGAAATGCTCGGACTAGTAAGTCGGGGCTGACGGGTAGGCGTCCAGCACGCGTCCGAGGGCGGTTTTCAGCGGGCCCAACCCAAATTCGAAATGCCGCCAGTGATCCACTGCGTCGGTGAAAATCGGCTGGCGAACCTGCTCCGAGCTCGCCGTGCGCACCGCCCGGTCGTTCTCGTGAAAGCGCAGGCAGCCCGCCTCGAACGGCAGGCCGCAGTAGTCCAGCAGGCGGCGCACCTCGCGCTCGGGATCGGCGACCATCTGTTCATAGATCACCCGATGGATCCGTCCGGGCAGAACGGTGTCGAAGTGGGCCATCAGCTCCACATAGTCGGCGTAGTAGCGGCCGATCTCCGCCAGGTCGTAGGTGAAGTTCTGGCCGCGGGCGAAGTGCTGTTTGAATCCCGAGAAGCAGCACCCCAGCGGATGCCGCCGGGCGTCGATGATCTTGGCGTTGGGCAGGATCAGATGGATCAGGCCGACGTGGGCGAAATTGTTGGGCAGCTTGTCGATGAAGAAGGGGCGGCCGAGTTTGCGCTGGATGCGGGTGCGCTCCAGGAACTCCTCGCCGAGGGCCTGGAAGTCGGAGGGGGCCTGGTCAGCGAGCACCTCCGGATAGGCCGAGGCGCCCCGGCCACGCCGCCGCCCGCCAAGGCGTCTGGCGATGGCGACCATGTCGGGCAGCTCCATGGTGCCCTCCACCGCCGAATGGCTCGACAGGATCTGCTCGACCAGGGTCGAACCCGCCCGCGGCAGGCCGACGATGAAGATGGGATCGGGCGCGGCCACGCCCACGCCTGAGCGGTCGGCGAAGAAGGCGGGTGTGAACAGCGCCTTGGAGCGCTGGACGTGGGCCGTGGTCTCGTCCGGATCGTAATCCACGCCGGCCCGGCGCAGCGCGTTGCCCTGCAGGTAGTGCTCGAAGGCCAGGGGATAGTCGGCGGCGTCCTCCAGGGCCTTGCCCAGGGCGAACTGCAGATGGAAACGGTCCTCCTCGCCCAGGTCGTCGCGGTCCAGCTGGGCGCGCATGGTCTCGACCTCCGCCTCGCTGAACCGGAAGGTCTTGAGGTTGGCCAGGCTCCAGTAGGCCTCCCCGAGCCGCGGCAAGAGCTCGATGCTGCGGCGATAGGCGTCGATGCTGTCGCCGGTGCGCCCGACGGTCTTCAGCGCGTGGCCATAACTCATCCAGGCCAGGGGCTGGGTGGGGTGATCGTGCAAGAGCCCGTCGTAGAGATCGATGGCCCGGGCGTATTCACCGATGCGCACCAGGGCGGCGGCCTTCAGGTTGCGATAGCCGGGATTCTTCGGCTCCAGCTGCAGCAGGCGATCGGCCTGGGCGATGGCTTCCTCGGCCTTGTTCTGGCGGTGCAGCACGATGGCGTAGTTGTGCCGGGCCGCGACGAAGCCCGGCGCCAGCTCCAGGCAGCGCTCGAGCAGGGTTTCGGCGTCGCCGTAGCGGCCGAGACGGGCGCCCGTCTCGGCCAGCATGCGGATGGCCGCCACATCGGTCGGATGCTGTTTCAGGAAGGCGCGCAGCAGCCGCTCGGCCACGGCCAGACGGTTGTCGCAGAGCGCCGCGGCGGCCTCCAGCAGGGCAGGATCCTTCACCGAGGCCTTGATCTGGCGGGCGTAGGCGTCGTCGGCGCCGGCCGCATCCCCGACCAGGGTCAAGAGGTCGCCGAGCGCGCGCCAGGCATTTGTGTGACCGGGATCCAGCCGCGTTGCGTGCGACAGCGCCTTGATCGCCGGCCGGCTGCGGCCGAGGGCGGCCAGGGTCTGGCCAAGCTCGAACTGGGCCGCCGGCCAGTCCTGCGCGGAGGCGGCGAGCGGCTGAAGCACCTCGAGCGCCGCCGTCTCCTCGCCACGAAGGCGCAGGGCAACCCCCAGCATCAGCTGCGCCTGGGGTTGGCCCGGGATCACCTTGAGGATCTCGCGGGCCTGGACCTCGGCCATCGCCGGATCGGTCGCCAGCAGCCGCGCGGTATGGGCCAGGGCCGTCTCCAGCGTCCCGACGGGCTCGGTGGCTTGTTCGGTCACGGAAACGTCCAATCGCCCCAACGGCCTGACGCCGATGAGGACCGGCGGGGAAGATGTTGTCAATCTGACGCGATTGCGGCGCAGTTCTTGCTGTGGGACGTGCGCAGGCGCGCAACCGTGCGGCTGTGGGTCACACTCGCTTGCGCGGCGACCGGTCTTGCCGGCCATTGACGCAAGTGGTGTTGTCGGATCGCCGATTAGTCAGGGGCGGGCGTAAGGTGGCGGACGAATTCCAGGCTGGCCGGGGGGGCCCATACCTGCGCACGAGACCGCCGGTCCTCGGCCGCATGTCGGTGTTCGTCATCGGGCTGCTCGTCGGCGCGGCGCTGGGCGCGTTCGTCGGCGTCGCGGGCTGGGACAAGGTGCGGACGCTGCTGGATCCAGTGGCGCCGGAAGCCTACGCCAAGCCCGCCGCCACGCCCGGCAAAGCCGCCAAGGTTTCGCAGGCCGCGAAGGTCGCCAAGGTCGAGCGGGTCGCGACCGCCGGGATCCACGCCGCCCAGGAGATCCCCGTCACGGCTGGGCGCCCGGTGGTGATCGGGGTGTTCGGCGACTCCATGGCCGACGGACTGTGGGCCGGACTTTATCGCCAGCTGCGCGACGGCAAGTCCTATGAGGTTGTGCGCTACAGCCAATCGTCCACCGGGCTGACCAACTACCAATATGTCGACGTCCAGCAGAAGACGGTGGAGCAGCTCGCCGACAAGCACATCGACATCGCCGTCGTCCTGTTCGGGGCCAATGACGAGCAGGGCATCCTGTCGGGCGGAGCGGTCTATGCGTTCGGGACCGAGGGATGGCGCGCGGTCTACACCCAGCGCCTCGAGGCCCTGGTGGCCCTGCTGCGCCAGCATGGCGCGGCGGTCTACTGGGTGGGCCTGCCGAAGATGCAGAGGGCCGAATACGACCGCAAGGCGGGCCTGCTGAACGAGATCTATCAGGAACAGGCTAGGGCGCTGGGGGTCTCGTTCATTCCCACCGTTCCGGTGACGGTGGGGCCGGACGGCGGTTACGATGCCTATCTGTCCAACAGCGCCGCCGAGCGGCCGCGCCTGATGCGCGCCAAGGACGGCATCCACATGACCATGGCCGGCTATCTGCGCATCGCCGAGCCGGTGTCGGAACTGATCCGGTCGGACGTCAGCCGGTCGGCCCCGCCCGCGGCGTTGTCGCCACCCGTTGCGCCCGGCGGCGGCGCGGTGACCCTGGCGGCGGCCCCCTCCGTCTCGGCGGCGAGCACGCCATGACCCTCGGCGTGGGGCGGCGCGCCGTCATGGCCCCCCTGCTCGGACTGGCCTTGGCCGCCGCCGGCGCCGCGAGTTCCGCGCAGGAGGCCGCCCTCAACCCCGCGCCCGCCGCCGGTCCCGCGCTCTCGGACACCGCCGCCCTGGCCCCGTTCTTCGGCGCGCTGGCGGACCTGCAGGCCGGCCGGCGCAAGGATCCCGTGACCATCCTGCAGATTGGCGACAGCCACACCGCCGCGGATCTGATCGCGTCCAGCATCCGCGCCCGACTGCAGGCGCGGTTCGGCGAGGCCGGGCGGGGCGTGATGCCCCCGGGGGTCCCCTTCAACGGCTATGGGCCCCGTCAGGTCGACGTGCAGCAGTCAGATGGCTGGAAGCTGGAGTCGAGCTTCCCCTCGCCCGGCGGCGGGGCCTTCGGTCTCACCGGCTGGCGGCTGACCTCGACCCGGCCAGGCGCCACGGTGACCATGACCGCCGACCCGGAAGCCAGGTTCGACCAGGCAATGATCTGCGCCGCCTCGGGCCCGGGCGCTGGCCTGTTGAATGTGACCGCCGGCGACGCGCACGAGGTCATGGCGCTGGCCGCCCCCACCGCCGTTCCGGTCTGCCGCGCCTTCCACTTCGCCGCGGCCCAGAGCCGGCTCGAGATCGCCTCGGACGGCGGCCCGGTGACCCTGCTGTCCTTCGCCACCTTCCGCGACAAGCCGGGGGTCAGCCTGTCGAACCTGGGCGTGAGCGGGACCCAGCTGTCCGACTTCGCCGCGCGCGACGACGCGACCGTCGGCGCCGAGCTGAAGGCCTACGCGCCCGACCTGATCGTGATGGCCTTCGGCACCAACGAGGGGTTCGCCCCCACCCTGGACATCGCCGCCTATCAGGCTCTGGTCCAGGCCCAGATCCAGCGATTGAAGCGCCTGGCCCCGCAGGCGTCGGTGCTGCTCCTGGGACCGCCAGACGGCGCCCTGGTCCGCCCGGACATCCCCGAGGACGGCATCCACAACGCCAACTTCAGCTGCGCCCAGCTGAGCCCCAGCGAGATCGCCGACTATCCTCAACTGGTCGCCGACAAGAGCCCGGCGCTGGCGCGATGGTATGAGCCCCCCGCCCTGGCCATGGTGCGCCAGGCCCAGCGCAGCGCGGCGACAACGGCGGGCGCGGCCTACTGGGACTGGGACGCGCGCATGGGCGGCGCCTGCAGTTCGCACCGGCTCAGCCGGCCCGACGTCAAGCTGATGCGCGGCGATCATATCCACTTCACCAACGACGGCGGCGAGCTGATCGGCGGGCTGCTGACCGACGACCTGATGGCGGCCTTCGCGGCGTCCAGGACGGGGGGCTAGCCGATGCTGTTCCCCACCATGGCCTTCGGGCTGTTCTTCCTGTTCGTGTTCGTCACCGCCTGGAGCCTCGAGCGCGAGAACTGGCGCCGCAAGGCCTTCCTCGTGCTGGCCAGCTGGGTGTTCTACGGCTGGTGGGACTGGCGGTTCGTCGGCCTGTTGATCGCCAGCGCAACGATGAACTGGGGCGTGGCCGAGCTGATCGACCGCAGCTCCCGGAAGAGCACGCGGCTGTGGCTGGTGGCGCTGGGCGTCACCGTCAACCTGATCGTCCTGGGCTTCTTCAAGTACTACGGGTTCTTCATCGACCAGCTGGGGGCGATGCTCGACCTGCTCGGCTGGAAGAGAGACCTGCCCTTGTTGCAGGTGGTGCTGCCGGTCGGCATCTCGTTCTTCACCTTCCAGGCCATCTCCTATGTGGTGGACGTCCACCGCGGGAAGTGTCCCAAGGCCAGGTCGATCCTGGACGTCATGCTCTTGATGTCCTTCTTCCCGCACCTGGTGGCCGGACCCATCGTGCGGGCCAGCGATCTCTTGCCCCAGTTCAACCAGACCCCCCGGCCCTGGCGCGGGATGATCGCCCAGGCGCTGCTGCTGATCGTCTGGGGCCTGTTCAAGAAGACGGTGATCGCGTCTGAGCTGTCGATCGGGCTGGTCGACCCGGTGTTCTTCGATCCCACCACCCACGGGGCGCTGGACCTGCTGGCCGCGACCTATGGTTATGCGGTGCAGATCTATTGCGACTTCTCGGCCTATAGCGACATCGCCATCGGCGTGGCGGCGCTGCTCGGCTATCGTTTCCCGCGCAACTTCGACCAGCCCTATCGCGCCACCTCGCTGCAGGACTTCTGGCGACGCTGGCACATCAGCCTGTCCAGCTGGCTGCGCGACTACGTCTACATCCCCCTGGGCGGGAGCCGCGGCAGCCTGCTCGGCGCCTGCCACAACATCATGGTCACCATGCTGCTGGGCGGCCTGTGGCACGGGGCGTCGTGGACCTTCGTCGCCTGGGGCGCGCTGCACGGCATGGTGCTCTGCATCGAACGTGTCTGGGGAGTGTTCAGGCCCGCGGCCTGGCCGAAGATCCCCGCCTGGGTCGGGGTGATCGTCACCTTCCACGTGGTCTGCCTGGGCTGGATCCTGTTCCGGGCCGAGTCGTTCGGCCTGGCCATGGACTTCCTGGCCGGCCTGGGGCGCTGGGACATGCCCGTGACGGTGGCGACGCCCTTCCTCACCGGCCTCATCGTCCTGGGTCTGGGAATGCACTTCCTGCCGCCGCGACTGACGGAAGGAACCGCCTCGGTCCTCAAGTACCTGCCCTCGCCGGCGCTGGCCGCCTTTGTGGGGCTGGCCATGCTGGCCATCGAGGCGATCCGCCCCGAGGGCATCGCGCCGTTCATCTATTACCAGTTCTGACCATGGATCCGGACACCTTCCCCGACAGCGAACTGCCCCTGGACGCGGAGATCCCGCAGGAGCACATCCACGATGCCGAGGCGGCGCCCGACGCCTTTGCGCGGATGATCGCGGTCTTGCGCGTCGTCACCGGCTATGACCCCGGCGCGGAGGACGAGGAGGAGGACGAGCTGGCCGCCGGCCGCACCCAGCGTTGGGCCGGTCGCACCATCCTGTTCGCGACCCTGATCCTGCTGGCGATGAACGCCCCGGCGATCAAGAGCTGGGCCACCACCCTCAGCCCCGGCTGGGGCGCACAGACCGCGGTCCAGCTGGCCGACGTCTGGAACGCCCGCACGGCAGCCGCTGGCCTGCAGGAGCCCCGCGACGCCGTGGCGCGAACCTACGCCTCGTGGAAGGCCGCCAAGTGGGGCAAGTCGTTCTGAACTGAACGGTGCGGGGGATTTCCCAGTCCTCCCCCGTTTCACGGGGGAGGACTACAGCTCCGAAACCGGCTTCACGGCCGCGGTTGCGTCCGACACACTGCCTCCAAGCAAAGTCGCGGCCTGAGAGCCGCGCGGCGAGGGAGGACGTCTCATGCTGCCATCCTGGAAGGGCCTGACTGGTATTGGCCTTGCGTTGCTCGTGCTTGCGTCCGTGGCGCCAGCCCGGGCCCAGGCCGCCTGCGACCGGGCCTGCCTCGGCGGCTATCTGGACGACTATCTCGCGGCGCTGAAGGCGCACGACCCTTCGCGCCTGCCACTGTCGCCCGATGTGAAGTTCACCGAGAACGACGTGCCGCTCGCGGTCGGCGATGGCCTGTGGAACACCGTCGACGGGGTCGGCGACTACAGGCTGCCGTTCATCGATCCGGAGGACGGCCAGGCCGGGATGTACGGCGTGGTCAACGAGGACGGCAAGCTCGCCCACTTCATGGTGCGGCTGAAGGTGGTCGACCGCAAGATCACCGAGATCGAGACCATCGTGCTGAGGCCCGCCGAGAACGTCGGCTTCGGCCGGCCGCAGGACATGAAGCCCCGCGCACCCTTCTATGAGGACGTACCGGAGGCCGAGCGGCTGACCCGGGTGCAGCTGGTCTCCATGGCCAACTCCTATTTCGAGACCCTGCAGCAGAACGACGGCACGGTGTTCGCGCCCTTCGCCGACGACTGCAACCGTATCGAAAGCGGCATCCAGACCACCAACAACAACACGCCCAACCCCACCGGCCGGCCCGATCCGGGGATCAAGAAGCTGGGCTGCGAAGCCCAGTTCAAGACCGGCTTCTTCCGCTTCGTCACCCACATCCGCGACCGCCGCTTCGTGGTGGTCGATCGCCAGAAGGGCCTGGTCTATGCGGCCGTGTTCTTCGATCACCGGGGGGACATGCGGAAGGTGACGCTCACCGACGGACGGGTGGTCGACGCCCAGTACGACACGCCCTGGACCTGGGAGATCGGCGAGCTGTTCAAGGTGCGCGGCAACAAGCTGCACCAGATCGAGGCCTTGGTGATGAAGGCGCCCTACGCCATCCAGGACGTCTGGTCCGACCATCCGCGCTGGCAGCCGGCGCACTGATGACCGGCAAGGAAATGATCATGATGAAAAAGCTCGCGATCCTCGTCGGACTGATCGCGGCCGCGTGGTCGCTGGCGACCGTCCCCGCCCTGGCGGCCCCGATCGACGCCGGGCACGCCTGCGCGCCGGAAGGCAAGGTCCGCTATGTGTGCGGCGCGGACAATGTCGAGGACCTGGTCCAGGTCCCCGGCACGCGCTGGATCCTCGCCAGCGGCATGACCGGACCGGCCGATCCGGTGGGGCATCTGTATCTGATCGACTCTGTCCGCAAGACCGCGACCGCCGTGACACCCGACGTAAGGGGACCGGCGCTCCGGCCCTACGCTGCCTGTCCCGGCCCGATCGACCTCGGCAAGATCGCCCCGCACGGGGTCGCCATCCGCCCCGGCGCCAAGGGCCGGTCCACCCTCTATGTCGTCAACCACGGTGGACGGCAGTCCATCGAGATGTTCGAGGTCAACGCCGCCGGCGCCGCAAGGCCTACGCTGAGGTGGATCGGCTGCGCCGTGCTGCCGGATGGCGTCTCGGGCAACGCCGTGGCGCCCCTGCCTGGGGGCGGCTTCGTCGCCACCAAGTTCCAGCAAGCCGACGATCCGCAGGCCTTCGCCAAGATGGCGTCCGGCTTGAGCGGCGGCTCGCTCTACGCCTGGACCCCGAAGCACGGCTATTCACTGATCCCCGCGAGCAGCATGATCGCCGCCAACGGCGTCGAGCTCTCGCGGGACGGCCACTGGATCGTGGCCAACGACTGGCCGGCCCGGCGCGTCTACCGGTTCCGGCGGGGCTCGTCCGCCAAACCCGCATCGGTAGCCATGCCCGGCTTCCTGCCGGACAATGTGCGCATGGGTCCGGACGGCAGGATCCTGATCACCGGCCAGGACGGCGACATCAGGACCCTGTTGGCCTGCGACAAGCCGCACTGCGCCCACGACTGGACGGTGGTCAGCCTGGATCCCGTGACCCTGAAGCTCTCGCCGGTGGCGCACATCAAAGGCACCGAGGCGTTCAGCGACGCCACAGTCGGGCTACGGGTGGGACGTGACCTGTGGGTCGGAACCTATCGCGGCGACCGCGTGGCGATCCTGCGGGCGCCCTGAACGGGAACCGAAGCTGTAGTAGACAGTTTTCTTCCGTTTGGCAGGGACCGCGAAGGTCGCCGGCAGTCGAAACCTAAGTCCTGATAAATATCGGGATACGAAACCCAGATCGGGGACGCGCCGCCAGACAAATATTTATGTCCAGAGCGGAGCCAATTCCTGAATCAAGCGTTGCACTAATGGCTGTCTGATGACACCGAGCTGGGAGTTCCATTCAATGCAAAATATACAAGAAACCGGCGAAGCATCCGGTGAAGCATTCAGGGACGAACTGACGGCCTTGATCCCTCACATGCGCGCCTTCGCCAGATCACTGTGCCGGGATCGCGCCGAGGGCGATGACCTTGCCCAGGAGGCCCTGATGCGGGCCTGGAACAGCCGCGAAAGCTTCCAGATGGGCACCAACATGAAGGCGTGGGTGTTCCGGATCGTTCGCAACCAGTTCTATTCCGACAAGCGCCGCTC
>FTIV01000057.1_pt4 | contig 13942 bp, 12 predicted proteins | sample 1658621 | NCBI WGS metagenome assembly FTIV01 (sample SAMEA3914841, study PRJEB12502) | metagenome | biome: forest; material: soil | place: Canada | collected 2011-07-05 | depth 0.3 m | reverse complement strand
GGCGCGCCCTGCGGGAGGTGTGGCGCGCCGTACAGCTTGCGCATACGCCAATCAAATCCCGGCGCCTGCGCCAGCACGCCAGACGGCGTGGACGTGCTGCAAAGTCCCACCAGGAGCCGCGCGACGGTCGGGGGATATCCCAGTCTTCGAAAGAGGGCCCCGGTCCGCGCCAAGGCGACACTCGGAAAGAAATGGGTCAGATCAAGCGTGACGACGACAAACTCGCTGGCGTGCAACTGCGCCGCGCTCAGACAGGATCGGCGCCGGACAAACCCATGCGCGCAGTCGTGCGCTGGAACGAGATCGAGGATTTCCCGCAATATCTTGCGCTGGATCGCCTTTAGGCGCGGCTTCGGCGCCTCGATGAGGCGCAGGTCGCCGGAGCGCTTTGGCGCGAAGCTATAGTGGTAATGTTGCAGGGCCGGGGTCTCGGTGCGACCGTGCATCTGCTTGGAATCGGCCAGCCAGTCGAGTTGCTCGATAGTCAGGCCCAGCCACGCGGCCAGAGCGCCGGCCGTTGAAATCTGGGGCACGCCGAGGTTGGCGAAGTACAAGGCGGGGGCGAACTTCGCCGGCGCGAGAACCGCCGGCATCGGGCGTTTCGCCCTTTGAACGGTCTCGGTGGCGCGGGCGAACGCAGGGCAGTCGAAGATGATCCGGACGAGCTGGGTGGGAGCTGGCGGATAGAGCGCCTCGGCCTTGAGAAAAATCTCTCGCAGGAGCAGCCGCTGCGCCTTGCGGGTGCTGCGCCCGAGCAGGTTCTCCATTCTCCGTTGCATGGCCCTTGCGGTCCACACCCCGGCAAGGAGGGTCGCGGCCAGTTGGCGTGCTACGAAATCGGGAGAGGCCATGTCGGTTCAGCAAGCCGCGGCGAGCGTCTCAACCAGTCTGTCGATCGTGATATATCGTAGGCAAGGCCTACGGCGTATCACGGCATGTAATGCTCGAGAATGTCACCTTCCCTGGGGTAGCCCCAGAGACCCAACGGCAGGCGATGCCCGCGCGCCGGAGATAGCTTGAAACGCTCGCCGCTTGGCAAAACCATAGGCGGGCCTCGGTCGAGGTCAAGACGGGCGCAACCCTCGTGGAATGGTGACAGGTAGTCCTGTCACCATCAAAAAACAGATTCAGCCGCTTCTGTGGAAGGAGGACTTAGTGACGAAATCCTTCGCGGACGAGCTGATCGAGAGCATGACCGAGGCGCTCGACCATGCGCAGGGCAAGAAGACCGGCGCGCGCGTGCATGTGATCGACGTCCCGGACGTGCAGTCGCAACGGGCACAGCTGAACAGGTCGAAGCGCGAGCCCGTCCGTCGGGCGATTAAGCCCTCAGCATGAACACCCGGGACGCCCTCACCGACTTCCTGTTCATCCGCGATGAGCCGCGGGCGGTGGACTGGGTCATGGTGCTGGGGTGTCCGTCGATCACCAACATGGATCCGGCCATCGCGCTCTATCGGGCGGGACTGACGCGCCACATCCTGATCACCGGGCACGGCCCGGCGGACGATTCGGAGCCCGAGTGGCGGCTCTACCAGGCCTATGGGATCGAACAGGGGGTTCCCGCGGCGGCGATGCTGATCGAGCCGGAGGCCCGCAACACCCGGGACAACTTCGCCTTCAGCGCGGCGCTGCTGGCGCGCGAGGTGGGCTGGGACAGCATCCGGTCCGTGGCCATCTCCACCAAGCCCTTCCACACCCGGCGGGCGCGGATGACGGCGCGGCGGTTCTTTCCCGAGCATGTGGAGCTGGTGATGCTGCCGCCGGTGGACAACCGCTCCATCCGGGCGGAGACATGGTGGAAATCGCCACGCGGACGCCGGGTGATCCTGGAAGAGCTGCGCCGGATCGGCGACTACGGGCTGAAGGACGACCTGGGTGATTTCTGAACGGGGCAGACCCATGCCGGGATCGCCGAGATGACCGGCGCGCCGTCCCACGCATCCATCCAGACCGGCAAGGCGCATCTGGTCGGCGTGGGCGGGATCGGGATGAGCGCCCTGGCGCGGCTGCTGCTGGAGTCCGGGGTCGAGGTCAGCGGCAGCGATTCCAGGCCGAGCCCGCTGCTGGACGACCTGCGCCGCCGGGGCGCGGCGATCTTCGTCGGGCACGACGCCGAGCGGGTGGGCGGCGCCGCCCGCGTCATCTTCAGCCCGGCGGTTCCGAGCCGCAACGCCGAGCTGGTGGCGGCCCGTCGGCTCGGCATTCCGACCCAGACTCGCGCCGAGGCGCTGACCGAGCTTGTGGCGGGACGGGAGACCGTCGCAGTCGCTGGCAGCCACGGCAAGACCACGGCGACGGCGATGCTGGCCCTGGTGCTGACGCGCGCGGGGCTGGATCCGGGATACATGATCGGCGGCCGCACGCCGTCGCTGGACGGAGACAGCGCCCGGCTGGGCGGCGGCGGCCTGTTCGTGGCGGAGGCCTGCGAGGCCTTCGGCGCCCTGGATTGCTGGTCGCCGGGCCATTGCCTGATCACCAATATCGACGACGAACACATCGAGCATTATGACGGCGATGAGGGCCTGCGGCGCGCCTTCGCCGCCCTGGTCGCGCGCACGGCGCCGGGCGGGGTGATCGCCATCTGCGGCGACGACGTGATCGCCACCGAGGTCTGCGCGAACGGGCCGGCGACGGTCGTCCGCTATGGCCTGGACCTGGCCAATCACCTCCGCGCCAGGATCGACATCAGCCGGCCGAACGGTTGCGATTTCACCGTGTTCAGGGATGGCTCGAGGCTCGGCCCCGTCAGCCTCGCCACGCCCGGGCTGCACACTGTGCGCAATGCGCTGGGCGTGATCGCCGTGGCCCTTGGGCTGGGGGTTCCGTTCGACATTATCGCGGACGCGCTTGGCGCCTTCACCGGCGTCGACCGGCGCTGGCAGTTCCTGGGCGAGGCGGCCGGCGTCAGGGTGTTCGACGACTTCGCCCATCATCCGGCCGAGGTGGCGGCGACGCTCGAGGTCGCGCGGGCCGCGCTGGCGCCGGGCGGCAGGCTGGTGGTGGCGTTCGAACCGCAGCTGCACAGCCGGGCGCGGCGTCTCGCGACGGACTTCGCGACGGCGCTGGGGCGGGCCGACCTGGTCCTGCTGGCGCCGGTCGACCCGGCGGGCGAACCGCCCGAGGTCGCGCGCGGCGATGAGGCGCTCGCCGCGGCGATCGAGTTGGCCGGAACGCCGCTGATCCGACTGCCCGAGCCGGAGTCGGCGACCGGGGCGGCTGCCGACCTCCGCCTTGGCGACATCCTGGTCACCATGGGTCCGGGCCGAATCGGGGCGGTGGGCGGCCGCATCCTGGAGAGCTTGCGCGCGGGCGGCGAGGGCGGACAGAGAGCGTCGGGCCCGTCGATCTCCATCGGCGCGGATCGTCCGCTGCCCGAGCCGGCGTCGTGGCTGGCCCAGGTCCGCGCCAACGCCGCCTGCCGACCCGACGCCCCGGCCGTCGAGTGCGGATCGGCGACCATCTCGTACGCCAGGCTCGTCGCCCGCGCGGAGGGCCTGGCGGCGGCATTGGAGCGGGCCGGCGTCGGACCCGAACAGGTGGTGGCGGTCTGCCTGGACCGCTCGGCCCAGCGCACCGTGGCGTTCCTCGGCGTGCTGATGTCCGGCGGCGTCTACCTGCCCATCGACCCCGAGCTGCCGCCCGACCGGATCCGGTTCATGCTCGAAGACGCCCAGGCGAGCGTGGTCGTCGCCGACCCGGCGGCGGACGCGATCCCCAGGGACGGCTCGGTCACCATCATCGACCCCGGCATCCAGCGCGTCCCCCGGGCGCCGAGCGGGCGGCCCGACCCCGTGCTGACCGGCGCCGAGGCGGCCTACATCATCTACACCTCAGGCAGCACCGGCACGCCCAAGGGCGTGATCGTCGAGCACCGGGCGATCTGCAACTATGCCCGCGCCGCCGCGGAGGCGTTCGGGGTGACCCCGACCAGCCGGGTGTCGCAGGTGAGCGCCTTCGGGTTCGATGTGGCGGTCGGCGACACGGCCATGGCGCTGTACGCCGGCGCCTGCCTCGTGGCGCCCACCGACGCGGAGGCCCGGCCGGGACCGTCCATGGCCCGCTTCATCCGCCAGGCGGCGATCAGCCACCTGTCCCTGACGCCGTCGGCCCTCTCGGTCCTGCCGCTGGGCGACTATCCGGCCCTGACCCATGTCGTCCTCGCCGGCGAGGTCTGCCCCCCGGAGCTGGCGGCGCGCTGGTCGCCGGGACGCCGGCTGTTCAACGCCTACGGCCCCACCGAGACGACCGTGGTGAGCACCTTCGACGAGCACGCATCCGGCCGGCTGCTGACCATCGGCCGCGCCATGGACAACGCCCAGGCCTTGATCCTGGACGAGAGCGAGAGGCCGGTCGGCCGGGGCGAGACGGGGGAGCTGTGGCTCGCCGGCGCCGGCCTGGCGCGGGGCTATCTCGGTCGCCCGGAACTGACGGCCGAGCGTTTCCGCACCCTGGAGGTGGCGGGGCTCGGCGCGTTGCGCGCCTACCGGACCGGCGACCTCGCCCGCATGGACCCGGATGGCCGGATCCGGTTCCTGGGCCGGGCCGACGATCAGATCAAACTGCGCGGCCATCGCATCGAACTGGGGGAGATCGAGGCGGCCCTGCACCAGCGCCCCGACCTTCGCGACGCCATTGTCGACCTGCGCAAGGATGCGTCGGGCGCCGACCAGCTGGTCGCCTATGTGGTGGCCGCGGACGGGAGCCCCGTCCCGTCGCGCGCGGACATCGCGTCCTATCTGGCCGAGCGGCTGCCCGCCTACATGATCCCGGCCGCCGTGGTCGGCATCGCATCGGCGCCGATGACGCCCAACGGCAAGCGCGACCGGGCCGCCCTGCCCGAGCCGCCGGCGCCGGCGGTACGCTCGCAGGCGTCCGGCGACGCGCCGGGAACGCCGCTACAGACGGCCCTCGCCGAGCTGATCCGCCACGAACTCGCCATCGAGGGCCCCGTTGGCGTCCGCGATGCGTTCGGCGACCTCGGCGCGGACTCGCTGAGGATGGCGAACATCTTCCTGGCGGTCGAAGCTCAGTTCGGCATCGAGCTGCCGGCCGAGGCGACTTTCGAGGCGGACACCCTCGAGCGGCTTGCGGCGCACGTCGAACGGACACTCGGCGCGCCCGCACGTCAGGTCCAGGAGGCGCAGTCCCTCGCGGAGTCGATCATCCGCAAGCAGCTAGGCTTCATCTCCACCTGGACCGGACTGCGCCGCGACGCCAACGCCCTGATCGTGACCCGCAACCCGGACGGCCGCCGCGCGCCCTTGTTCTGGTGCTTCCAGGGCAACAAGGAGCACGAGCGCCTCGCCGCCCAGCTCGGGCCCGGCCAGCCCCTGCACGGCATGCGGTCCGGTCACATGGTGTTCCGCTATCAGGCCGAGACCGTCCTCGCCCTGGCGTCACGCTACGCCGACGAGATGACCGCGCTGCAGCCGACGGGCGCCTTCAGGATGGGCGGCAACTGCCAGGGCGGGGTGATCGCCCGGGAGACCGCGCTGCAGCTGATGGCGCGGGGACGCGAGGTGGCCATGCTGATCATGGTCGAGCAGGGCAAGTTCCATCCCTATCCCGCGCCGGTGGCGCTGGTCTTCGGGGCGGACAGCCACCTGAAGCCCATGTCCGGCGACGCCGAATCCGATCCGATGCTCGACGCCGCCTATCCCGCGGGCTGGTCGGTGCAGGCTATCCCTGGCCGGCACGGGACCTATTTCGCGCCGAAGCACATCGAAGCGCTGGCCGCCGCGATCCGGACCAGCCTGGAACGGACCCAGGGGCCCGCTCGGTCGGCCGCGGCCTGAGCATGTCGGGCGAGCCGCCGGTCCAGGACGTCAAGCAGGTCATCGTGGTCAACGAGGCGCTGGCCCTGCCCGCCGGCAAGCTGGCCGCTCAGGTGGCGCATGCCGCGATCATCGGGTTCCTGCGCGCGACGCCGGCGCTGCAGCGGGCCTGGCTGGAGAGCGGCATGGCCAAGATCGTCCTCGGCTGCGAGTCTGCCGAGGCGCTGCACGCGCTGGCCGACCAGGCGGCTCGGGAAGGCCTGCCCACCGGGATGGTGCGCGACGCCGGCCGCACCGTCGTCGCCGCCGGGACCCCGACCTGTGTCGGCATCGGCCCAGCGCCAGCCGCCCGGATCGACCTGGTGACAGGGACGCTGCGGCTGCTTCGCTGACGTTTCCATCTTGAACGCCCCTCCCCCTCAATGGGGGAGGGTTGGGTGGGGGTGTGGCCGCCGCGACAGGGCGAAGGGCTCAGCATGGCGCTGGCGCCTAATGGGGCTTTCCGGCGCCTCTCTGCACTCACCCCCAACCCTTCCCTTCCCCCATCGAGGGGGAAGGGTGACTCAGAATGGCCGTCCAAGGCTCTGGGCCGGGATGACATCTCAAGATTTCAACACGCCGCCGGGGTCTTGCCGCAATCGTCGGCCAGGGTGCGCGCCATGGCCCTCGTGCGACGCCCTATCGGGACCGCGATCCTTCTGGCCCTGGTGTTCGGCCCGGCCGCAGCTGTCGCCGCGCCGGCGGGGCTGAGCGCTCACGACACCGCCCTGATCAATCGCATCACCTGGGGCGCCAACGCCTCCAGCGCGGCCGAGTTCAAACGACTGGGCGCCCGAAAGTGGCTGGACGCGCAGCTGCATCCGACCGCGGACGACGGCCTTCCCGACCCCATCCGGGCCGAGATCGAAGCCCTGCCGGTGGTTCGCACGCCGGTGGCCGAGCTGGTGGTCAACACCAGCGCCGAATCCCATGCCGCCAAGCTGATGGTCGACACCGAGATGAAGGACAAGGCCAAGCACGCGGTGAAGGACGAGCTGGTGCGGTACGCCCAGCAGGCGGCCGCCCGCTCCATGCTGCGCGACATCTATTCACGCAACCAGCTGAAGGAGCAGATGAACTGGTTCTGGCTGAACCACTTCAACGTCGACATCCGCAAGGCCAACGTCCGGGGGATGATCGGGGACTATGAGGAACGGGCGATCCGCCCCTATGCGCTCGGCCGTTTCCGCGACCTTCTGGGCGCCACGGTGCAGCACCCGGCGATGCTGCGCTATCTCGACAACGCCGAGAACACGCGCGGCCACGCCAACGAGAACTATGCCCGCGAGCTGATGGAGCTGCACACCCTGGGCGTCGGCTCGGGCTACACCCAGAAGGACGTGCAGGAGCTGGCCCGCATCCTGACCGGCGTCGGCATCGACATCGGCCACGACGATCCGCGGCTGCCGCCAAACCAGCAGGGCCTGCTGGTGCGGGCGGGCCTGTTCGAGTTCAACCCCCAGCGCCACGACTTCGGCGACAAGGTGTTTCTGGGGCATGTGATCAAGGGCCGCGGATACGCCGAGGTCGAGGAGGCGCTGGACATCCTGGCGCGCGACCCCGCCACGGCCCGCCACGTCTCGCGCCAGCTGGCGGTCTATTTCGTGGGCGACAGCCCATCCGAGGCCCTGGTCGACTCCATGGCCCGCACCTTCCGCCGCAGCGACGGGAACATCGCCGAGGTGCTGAAGACCCTGTTCGCCTCGCACGAGTTCGACCAGTCGCTGGGCAAGAGCTTCAAGGACCCGATGCACTATGCCATCTCGGCGGTGCGTCTGGCCTATGACGGACGGGTGGTGGGCGAGACCCACCCGATCGAGGGCTGGCTGGCCGAGATGGGCCAGCCGCTCTATCTGCACGAGACGCCGGACGGCTATCCCATGACCTCGGCCGCCTGGAATGCGCCGGGCCAGATCGCCTCGCGTTTCGCCGTCGCCCGCCAGCTCGGCGGCCCGAGCCAGCTGGTGCGGGCCGAGGATATCGGGCCGGGCGGCGTGCGTCCCCTGCCCGGCTTCCAGCAGGCCGCCTATGAGGGCGGCGTCGGCCAGCAGCTGGGCGTCTCGACCCAGGCGGTGCTGGCCAAGTCGGCCACGCCCCAGGAATGGAACGCCCTGTTCCTGTCGTCCCCGGAATTCATGCGACGGTGACATCGCCCATGCGCCATCCGCCACGTCGAGACCTGTTGAAACTGATGGCGCTCGGAGCAGGCGCGCCGCTCGCCGGCTGCTTGTTCAGCGCCGGCCGGGCGTTCGCGACGCCGCAGTCCGGCACGCGGGTGCTGGTGGTGTTCCTGCGCGGCGCCTATGACGCGGCCAACGTGGTGGCCCCCACCGCGAGCGACTTCTACCACCAGGCGCGGCCCGGCATCGGCCTGGCCAGGCCCGACCCGGCAAATCCACTGGCGGCCCTGCCGCTGGACGCCGACTGGAGCCTCCACCCGGCCCTGAAGGACACCGTCTATCCCTTCTGGGCCAAAAAGCAGCTGGCCTTCGTCCCCTATGCCGGGACCGACGACCTGTCGCGCAGCCACTTCGAGACCCAGGCCACGGTCGAGCTCGGCCAGCCGCTCGGCGGCCCTCGGGACAGCAACTCCGGCTTCATGGGCCGGCTGGCCCGGGTGCTCAACGACCGGCGTCCGATCGCCTTCACCGACCAGCTGCCGCTGACCTTCCGCGGCGGACCCCAGGTGGCCAATATCGGCCTGAACGGCATGACCCGGCGCGGCCCGTCCGAGCGCGAGGCCGACCTGATCCAGCAGATGTACAAGGGCCAGGAGCTGTCCGGTTCGGTCGCCCGCGCCTTCGAGGTGCAGGACCAGGTGTCCACCACCATGGCCGAGATGCAGGCGGCCGACCACGGCGCGGTCTCGGCCCACGGCTTCGAGCTGGCCGCCCGGCGCATCGGCCGGCTGATGCAGGACCAGTTCAACCTGGCCTTCGTCGACGTCGGCGGCTGGGACACCCACGTCAATCAGGGCGGCGCCACGGGCTACCTGGCCAATCGCCTGGGCGAGCTCGGCCGCGGCCTGGCCGGTTTCGCCGACGAGATCGGGCCGGCGGACTGGAACAACACCGTGGTGGTGGCGATCTCAGAATTCGGGCGCACCTTCCGCCAGAACGGCGACGCCGGCACCGACCATGGCCACGGCACCGCCTTCTGGGTGATGGGCGGGGGGATCGCCGGCGGCCGCCTGGCCGGCGAACAGATCAAGCTCACCCCGGAGAACCTGAACGAGCAGCGCGACTATCCGGTGCTGACCGACTACCGCGCCTTCCTCGGCGGCCTGTTCCAGCGCATCTACGGCCTGAACCCCGCCCAGCTGGAACAGGTCTTTCCCCAGGTTCATCCCAAGGACCTGCAGCTAGTATAGCCCGGCCAGGGGAACGCGCCGATGGCCGACCCGTTGCTCTGTCGCCTGGCAGACTGGGATGGGGGGCGAAAGATCGACACGATCGGCAAGCTGACGCCTCTGGGAGCGCGACCGCGTCTGAGGGCCCTGGCGACCCGGGTGGAATGGCAGGTCCTGCTCGGCTGTCTGATGATCACCATTGCCGTGGCCGGCTTCGCCGCGCTGGCCGCCGAGGCCCGCGAAGGCGACATCAACGCCGTTGACCGGGTCTTGCTGCTCGCCTTCCGCGCGCCGGGCGACCTGTCGCACGAGATCGGGCCGCGCTGGCTCCAGGAATCGGCGCGAGACATCACCGCGCTGGGCGGCTTCACCGTCACCGTTCTGGTCTCCATCTTCGCCACCGCGATGCTGGTCCTGCATCGGCGGCGACGGGAGGCTCTGCTGTTCGCCGCGGTGGTGATCGGGACGGAGGTCGCCTCCGAAGCCATCAAATTCCTGATCGCGCGACCCAGGCCCGTGCTCGTGCCCCACTATGACCTGGTCTATTCGTCGAGCTTCCCCAGCGGCCACGCGATGATGAGCCCGGTGGTCTACCTCACGCTGGCGGCCGTGCTGGCGGCGGGGACGCCAAGCCGCCAGGTCAGGACGGTCCTGCTCGGCTCCGCGGCCTTTCTGGTGGTGGCGATCGGCGTTTCTCGCGTGTACCTCGGGGTCCATTGGCCGACGGACGTGCTCGCTGGCTGGGCGCTGGGCTGCGCCATCGCCCTGGCCGCCTCCTACGTGCTGCTGTTTCCCGAACTGAACCGGGCGCCGGACGCCGAGGCTCGACGACCCGGCTAGTCCTGGCTGCGCCCGCCCTTTGGCCCGATCAGCCCCAGACCTCCTTGGCGACCTCGACCACCAGGCACAGCTTGGCGGCCTGCTCGTCCCAGCTGAGGGCGTTGCCGTCGGCGGTGGAGGCGAAGCCGCACTGGGGGCTGAGGCAAATCTGGTCGAGCGGCACGAAGCGGGAGGCCTCTTCGAGGCGACGCTTGAGCATGTCCTTGTCCTCCAGCTGCGGACGCTTGGAGGTGATCAGGCCCAGGACCACCTTCTTGCCCTTGGGCACATAGCGCAGGGAGTCGAAGGTGCCCGACCGCTCATCGTCGAATTCCAGGAAGTAGCCGTCGACGTTCAGCTGGTTGAACAGGGCGTCGGCCACGTGGTCGTAGCCGCCGGACGCCACCCAGGACGACCGGAAATTGCCGCGGCACAGGTGGGTGCAGACGGTCATGCCGGCGGGCTTGCGCGCCAGGGCGGCGTTGAACGCCTTGATGTAGACCAAGTGCTGGTCGACCGCGTTGCCGCCCATGCGCTCGACGTGGGCCTGCTGGTTGGGGTCGTTGAGATAGGCCAGCGAGGTGTCGTCCATCTGCAGATAGGTGCAGCCGAGCCGGCCCAGGGCCTCGACCTCCTGGGCGTAGACCTCGCCGAGGTCATGCCAGAATTCTTCCAGGTCCGGATAGACCGCCTGGTCGATGGCCGGGCGGCCGCCGCGATAGTGCATCATGCTGGGCGAGGGGATGGTGAACTTGGGGGCGCCGGTCTTAACCACCGATTTCAGGAAGCTGAAGTCCTCGCCGAAGATGCAGCCTGGATAGGCCAGCTTCGCCTCGACCCGCAGCGCCGAGGGGGTGAACTCGATGTCGCCGGCCTCGTTGTGGAACTTCACCGTCAGGCTGTCCTTGACCTTGGCCACGCCGCCGATCTGGTAGAGGAAGTCCATGTGCCAGGAGGAGCGGCGATATTCGCCGTCGGTGATCGCCAGCAGGCCGACGCTCTCCTGCAACGCCACGGCGGCGCGGATTGCGTCGTCTTCCACGGCGCGCAGGTCCGCCTTGGTGATCTCGCCCTTCTGGAACCGGGCGCGGGCGTCGAGCAGCGCTTGCGGGCGCAGCAGGCTGCCCACGTGGTCGGCGCGGAAGGGGGCGGTTTCTGCGCCGGGGGCATCGAACATCTGGGCTCTCCTGTGAACTCTCCCAAGCCTAGGCCCAACTCGTCGAAAATGTCCTTGCGGATCATGGCTTGATCAACCATGGTTTCGCAGGAAATGGACCAAATGTCGGTAGAATGAGCAGGAAACCTGCGGTAATCGCAAAAACGAAGCAATCCAGTGGCGCAGCCAGGACAGGCGCGCAACTGGATACGATCGACCACCGCATCCTCGCCGCCCTGGTGGAGAACGCCCGCGCCACCAATGTCGAGATCGCCGAGAAGGCTGGCCTGTCCGAGGCCCCGTGCCTGAGGCGCATCCGCCGGCTGGAAGCCGAGGGGGTGATCAAGGGCTACACCGCCCGGCTGGATCCCGAGGCGATCGGCATCGGCTTCGTGGCCTATGTCACCCTGGTCCTGGACTACATCACCGCCTCGACGGCCCAGCAGTTCGTCGAGCGAATGCAGGAGATTCCCGAGATCGTCTCCTGCTACATCGTCTCGGGCGGCTACGACGCCATCCTGCACGTGGCGGCGACAGACAGCGCGGCCTATTCCGACATCGTCTTCGACAAGCTGCGCCGGATCCCCGGCGTGAAGGACGTCCGCTCCTCGTTCGTCATGCGCACGATCAAGGAAAGCATCGGCCTGCCCCTGCTGCTGGCCGACCCGGCGGCGGGGAAGAGGAACTGGCCCTCCTGAGGGCGACGGCGGCCCATCGAGTTGGGGTCAAGGCGCCTGACCGACCTGTTGTGACGGCGGGTCCGGCGCGTCGGGTCTCGCCAGCGACAGCGCCTCGGCGCGGATCCGCTCCTCGCGGGCGGTCTCGGATTCGTTGGCCGAGGCGCTTTTCGCCGGCGGTGGCGCGGCGAGCGGTCCCAGGGGCGTGGTCGACACGCCGGGGCTGTGCACGAAGGTCAGCACCGAAGCCCACCAGGCCTCCGACGGTTTGCGGCGCAGGCCATTGTGGGGAAAGCCGTGGACCACGGTCATGGACTTGGGCTGGCCCGCCGCCGCGTAGATCCTGCGCGCCTCCTCGAGCGGCACCAGCTTGTCGGCGTCGCTGTGGATGACCAGCACCGGGACATGCACCTGGCGCACGGCGACGACATTGTCCCACCAGTCGGGCATGGCGTGGGCGAGGATGCCAGGAGCGCCATGGATCGCGTAGAAGTCGCGCAGGGACGAGAAGGCGTCGGCGACGATCACGCCGGACGGCTGGGGCGAGAAGCCGGGCTCGGCCTGCAACAGGATGGCGTTGCCCATGGAATGGCCGAGGACATAGATCCGGGTCCTGGGACCCAGGGCGGACCGCGCGAAGGCGAATGCGCTGGACGCGTCCTGGCCCACCTTGGCCACGCTGGTCGGGCGGGGGCTGTCCCCGCTGCCGGTCGGGTCGAACACCAGGGACGTGACGCAGTGCAGGTAGAGGAACTGCTGTGTCGCCGCCCAGTAGGAAATGGTCTCGTCGAAGCCGTGGTAGATCAGGATGGCGGGCGGGTCGGCGCAGTCGCCCGGCGCCCTGACCAGATAGGCGTCCAGCCGCCGCGAACCGCTTGGGATCGACACCTTCTGGTAGGGCGCGCCCAGGTCGGCCGGGGTTTCGGGTCCGTTCGGGCCGGTGGTCAGGGCCTGGTCGGCGAAATATTGGCCCGCGAGGGTCGCGCAACCTCCGACGGTGAGCAGGATCACCGCGAGACCCAGGGCGAGGGCCGGCCATCGCTTCATGTGAAAACCTCAGCTGACACGCTTCGGCCGGCCGCGGTCCTTCGGACGCGGGGCTCAAGCTCGCCCATCCAGCCGCCCATTCCTACTCCAGGGGGCTGGGTCCGCACCAGCCGGGCAGGTAATCCGCCGTCTCCCGCTTGGCCAGGACGAGCGCCTTTTTCAGCGCCGCGTCGAAGTCGCGCTCGATTGCCGGCCGCCGGATCCTGCGGCGCAGGAAGTCGGCCCAGATGAACTCGCTGAACGGGGTGGTGTCCTTGGCGAAGCCGCCGGCGCGGCGCAGCTCGCCGGCGAGGCTGCGGTAGGGGTCGTCGACCATGGCGGAGACCGACTTGGGGATAGCGTCGAAGGTCCGCCGCCGGCCCTGGGCGTCGTAGGGATGACACCAGCCTCGGTTGTCCATGTAGACCCAGAAGGCGGCCTTGGGCAGGTTGCGCAGATCGGCCAGGACATTGACCAGGATGTCCTTGACGCCCTCCTCGATCAGGGCGCGGCACAGATGGTGATGGTCGATGACGTAGCGCCGCTGCTTGGGACCCAGGACCACCGGGATCATGTGGCTGCCCAGGAAGCCGGCGCCCTTCTTGTCCGAGCGTTCACGCCATTGCCGGCGCTTCTCCTGGACCTCGCGCTGGCCGACGGTGATCTGGGTCGGGCGCAGCTCGTCCAGCGGGACCGGCGTCAGCAAGGGTTCGCGAGCGGTCATGGCGGCGGCCCTCTTCATCCCGTCCAGGGTCAGGGACGGTCAAGGTCGAGCCGCACGGCGGCCGAGTCAATCGAAGGTCGTCGCCGATGTCACGGCTTGGGCGGAGGCGTTCCGTTGTCGCCGTTGTCCTTCTTGTGGTCGCCGGGCTTGTTCTGCCCCTTGCCCGCGGCGGCCTGGCGAGCGGCGGCGGCGGCCTGCCGCTGGGCGGCCGCGGCCTGGCGCGCGGCCTTGGCCTGGTCTTGTTGTTGCGCCTGCTGGGCGGCCTGCTGCTTGGCCTGGGCGGCCTGACCGGCCTGCTGGTCGGCCTGATGCTTGGCCTCCTGACGCGCCGCGGCGGCGACCTGACGCTGAGCGGCGGCGGCCTCGCGGGCGGCC
>FTIV01222702.1_pt1 | contig 14154 bp, 13 predicted proteins | sample 1658621 | NCBI WGS metagenome assembly FTIV01 (sample SAMEA3914841, study PRJEB12502) | metagenome | biome: forest; material: soil | place: Canada | collected 2011-07-05 | depth 0.3 m | reverse complement strand
CCCAGCCCGCAGGGCTGGGAGGGTGAGGGGAGGGGGTTGACCTGCCCCCCTCGATCCCGTTGCCATGCCGCCGCACGTGTTGAGGAGAGGTCCCATGCCCAGCGATCCCGCCCCGCCCGTCCCCGCCGACGCCTGGAAGCACTCGGGCGTCCGGGTCGTTCCCGGCGACCAGCTCGACGCCAACACTCCCCAGACCCCCGGCATGTCCCGCGCCGCGGCGATCACCTTCGCCCGCGTCGGGGCCCAGAAGCTGTGGGCCGGCACGGTGCACATCCATCCCGACGCCAAGACCGGCGCCCACCACCACGGCCCGCTGGAAAGCGTGATCTATGTGATCAAGGGCCGCGCCCGCATGCGCTGGGGCGAGAAGCTCGAATTCACCGCCGAGGCCGGCCCCGGCGACTTCATCTACGTGCCGCCCTTCGTCCCCCACCAGGAGATCAACGCCTCGCCCGACGAGCCCCTGGAGTGCGTGCTGGTGCGCAGCGACAACGAGGCGGTGGTGGTCAACCTCGACATCGAGCCGGTCGAGCCGCCCGAGGACGTCGCCTGGATCGACCCGATCCACCGGGCGCCGGGGTAGGGGCGGTTAGGAGGCGTTGCGCCTGGCGCACCGATCCGGCTCGCGTCATCGCGGCGCGTGCATTGACCAGGTCAATTCGCTATCAGGTCGCCTCGACGGAGGATCCCGCATTGGCCAAGAACAACACCATCACGCTCTATGATCTGCAGCTGGCGTCCGGCTGCACCATCAGCCCCTTCGTGTGGGCGACCAAATACGCCATCGCCCACAAGGGCTTCGACATGGACATCGTGCCGGGCGGCTTCACCGGCATCATGGAGCGCACGGGCGGCAAGTCCGAGCGGCTCCCGGCCATCGTCGACGACGGCGAGTGGGTGCTCGACAGCTGGCTGATCGCCGAATACCTCGACGCGAAATACCCCGACCGGCCCAGGCTGATCGGCGACCCCAGCGTCAAGGTGCTCACCGAGTTCGTCGAGGGCTGGCTGTGGCGCACGGCGGTCGGGCCCTGGTTCTCCTGCTTCATCATCGACTATCGTGACCGGTCGCTGCCCCAGGACCACGAATACGTCACCGAGAGCCGCGAGCGGATGCTCGGCGGGCGCAAGCTCGAGGAGGTCTCGGCCGGCCGCGAGGACCGCCTGCCCCTGATCCCGCCCACGCTTGAGCCGTTCCGCCAGCTGCTCAAGGCCAACAAGTGGCTCGGCGGTGACCAGCCCAACTACGCCGACTACCGGGCGCTGGCCGTGTTCCTGTGGACGGCCTCCGTCGCCGGAACCCCGCCCCTGACCGACGACGATCCGCTGCGCGACTGGCTGGACCGGGGTTTCGACCTCTACGGCGGCCTCGGCCGGCATCCGGGAATGAGCCCCCTGTTCGGCCTGCAGCTGCGCGAGGGGGATCCCGAGCCCTTCACCAAGGAGGGGCCCATGGGCGGCCTCGCCACTCGCAACACCGGGCCGCAGTCCACCCGCGCCGAAACCGAGCGTCTGACCAAGGCCCGCGCCGAGGCCTGATCCAAATGCCGATCCCGCCGGTTACGGAGCGCCGGACCTTGGACCTTGGCCGCCAGACCGTCGCCCTCAAGGCCAGTCTCGACGCCCAGCCCGGCGCCGTGGCCGAACCCATGGCCGCCCGCAAGGGCGGTGCGCCGATGGTCCTGCTCTACAAGGTCATGGGCAAGATGTTCGCCATCCTGTCCGTCCGCGGCGCCCAGAGCGTGATCCTGAAGTGCGACCCGCACCTGGTGGAGATCCTTCGCGAGCGATACGCCGGGGTCGGCCACCGCTCCCACCTGGACCGCCGCTTCTGGATCTGCGTGGACCTCGACTCCGACGTGCCCGCCGACGAGATCGAACGCCTGGCCGCCGGCTCCTACGCCCTGGTCTGCGCCGGCCTCACCCGCAAGCAGAAGGCGGAGTTGGCCGCATTGGCGCCGTAGCCGGGAACAATCCCCGTTTCGGCTACGCAGCGTCGATCAGCGCGTCGGCGCGCGCGGCAGCCTGGGTGAGAAAGGCGAGCCCCGCGTCGGACAAGGGGACGTCCGCCGCCGTCTTTCGGGTCTCGAACTCAGTCCGACGCTCGTCTCGCCAGGCCTTGGTCCGGTGTTCGTGGAACACCTTCGAGAGGCGTCGCAGTCGCAGGACCAACGCCATCGCCCCGGCTGAACCAGGATCGGCGCCGGCCTGAGCGCTGTCTTCGACCCGGCCGAGGAGGCTCTGCGTCTCGGCGCGCACCGCCTCCACGACGCCCATGATGAACCCAACCTCCGCATCGCCGTAGGGCGCTTCCTTAGCGGCCTCGGGATCGGCCATGGCGTCGCGCCAAGCCGCTCTTGCCTTCAATCCGAGTGCATTGTCCCCCCCGACGGCCAGCAGGTGGAAGTGCGACCAGCGTCGCATGAAGTCGAGCGAGGTTGCTGAAGCCGGGTCCTCGGCGTGCTCGGTGAGCGTCTTGAGCTCCGCGATCAGCGCCTGCCGCGATCCTTCCCAGCCGTGGCGCAACCGGTCGAGTTCGTCGGGGGTGAGCTGCCTTTCAAGCTGGGCGACATAGGCCGCCAGGTACGCGGGTTGTGCGTCCAATGTCGTCTCCCGGATCAGGTCGATGAGGTCGGCGGTCGGCAGGGCCTCACCCTCCGCGAGCTTCTGCAGCGCAGCGCCGATCAGGCGCAACGCGGCGTTGGCGCGATCACGCTGGGTGACGAGTGCGGCGGCCTGCATCTTCAGAGTGCCGGTCAGGTCACTCTCGCGCCCGGCCAACAACTCTGCGATCCGGGACAGACTGAGGCCGAGTCCCTTGAGCGCCAGGATCTCGTGCAATCGGCTGATCTGGTCGGGCCCGTAGGTCCGCCAGCCCGCCGAGGTCTTGACCGGCGCCAACAGGCCGTGACGTTCGTACAGCTTCAGCGCCCGGACGCTGACGCCCAGGCGGCGTACGACTTCGGCGGGGCTGAGATAGCGGTTCTCGGCGTTCACCAGACGGCCTCCCGAACTGTTCCATCGGCGGTCTGGGCTCGGACCCTGGGTCCAGGTCAAGCTCGAACTTCATCGGGTGGCCTCAAGACCAGGCCTGTCCCAGCAGGTCCGATCTGGACGCCCTCGTCGGCAGCCAGCCGCGCCGCGGATGCGCGTCGCGGCCGTCGCCGCGCCACGACCTTTTCCAAGCCGCCCTCGACTGGCACTGTGCGGTCGCCTCGGACCGCCACGCGTCAAGCGGTGCGGCCGTGGCAGGGGGATCGCCATGACGGCCTCGGACTTCGGGTCAAGACCGCGCAAAGGGCCGCCGTGGATCTGGATCGGCCTGGTCCTGCTCGTGCTGGCCCTTGCGGCGATCTTCGGCGCCAGCTGGTGGCGCCACCGCGGCATGGCCATCGCCGAGGCCGAAGAGTGGAACATCACCGGGCCGCCATGCCCGGCGCTCTCTCGCGCGGCCTTCCTGAAGGCGGGTTTCCAGGCGCCCCAGGCGGTGGACTTCGACGACGTGCGCTTCGCCCGGCGGTTCGGCCACACCAGCTGCAACGAGATCGCCTATGACGGCGGCCGGGGCTTCTCCACGTTCCCGATCTGCGAGTTCACCGGTCCCGCGGTGCTGGTCATCACCACGGACAAGGGCGAGACCTATTTCGCGCCCGGCATCGGCCATCCGGCGACCGTCTCGGTGCAGCACGGCCAGCCGACCTGCGTAATGAACTCCAAGTTCCGCTAGGCGCGGCGCCGTCCGTGTGCGTGGCGAACGGTGCCGCACAAGCGATCAGAAGCTCCGCCGGACCGTGATCGTGAACTCCCTCGGCTCGCCCACCGTGCCGTAGGCGGTTCCGAAGCCCGTCCGCCCGTCCACCTTCTGGGTGTAGTAGAGCTTGTCCGTCAGGTTGGAGACCGCGCCCGAGACGCTCCACATGGCGTCCATGGGTCGCCAGGTCAGCCGGGCGTTCAGCAGGGTGTAGCTCGGCTGGCTGGCGTAGGGATTGTTCGGCTCGGTGGCGCTGAACGACACCCGGGACTGGAAGCTGGCGTCGAGTCGCGGGGTCAGGGTCCCCATCGGGCCCAGGTTCATCGTGTATTGGGCGCCGATGCTCGAGGTCCAGTCGGGCACCAGCAGCTGCGGGCTGTCCAGGCTCAGCGACACGCCCGGATCGATGCGGGTGTACTTGAACTTGTTGTAACCCAGCGAGGCGTTGATCAACAGGCCGCTAACCGGCCGCAGTTCGGCCTCCAGCTCGAAGCCCTTGATCCGCGCCTCGCCGCCGTTGGCGGTGAAGAACACCGTCGCCGGGTGCCCGTTAGCGGCGCTGCCCAGCTCGGTGACCTGGATATTGGTATAGTCGGTCCAGAACACGTCGCCGTTCAGGCGGAGGCGGTGGCCCAGCAATTCGGTCTTCAGGCCTGCCTCGTACGACGTCACATCCTCCGGTCCATAGGGGAAGATATCGGTCGCCGTGTTGAACGGTCGTCCGTTGATACCGCCCGCGGTGAAGCCGGTCGAATAGGACGCATAGGCCAGGATGTTGGGCGTCGCCTGGTACTGCACGATCGCCCGCGGCGTCCACTTGCTCTCAGAGTCGTTGGTGCCCTGCAACGTCACGTTCAGCACCGTCGGATCGTCCAGACCCTGATAGAAGAAGTAATGGCGGGTGAACGAGTAGGTCTTGGTCTCGTGCGAATAGCGCACGCCGCCCTCGACGCTCAGCTTGTCGGTGACGTTCAGCTTGCCGTCGACGAAGGCCGAACGGTTCTTCAGGGTCGCCGGGTCGTCGATGATGAAGTCCTGCACGTCGGGCCCGCCGAAGAAGGCGAAGCCCTCGAAGTCCACCCTGCCGGTGTTGCGTTCCCCGGTGTTCAGGAAGAAGCCGCCCAGAGTCCAGTCGAACCGCTTGTTGAACAGGCTGCCGGTCAGCACCGCCTCCTCCGAGAACTGGTGGTGCGAGACCCCCTGATAGGCTTCCTGGATCGGCACGGCGATGGCCGCCTGGCTGGAGCCGAACACACCCGAATAGCCGCGCCAGGCGGTGACGGATTTCAGGTGGACGTCCGGGATCAGGTCCACGTCCAGGGTGTTGGCGATGCCCCACTGTTTCAGGTTGTAGATATTGGGGTCCAGGAAGTTTGAGTTCTTGTCCAGGTAGTTGTTGATCCCGGCCGGCAGGTTCTCGCCGGCCGGATTGATGCCGGCCAGGCCCGGATTGCCGAAGCTGGCGTAGCTGACGAACGGATTGTTCGGGTAGAGCGCCGCCGCCAGGGCGGGCGAGGGCGGGCAATAGGTGCGCGGGTTGGTCGCCGGCGGGCCGAAGCCGAAGGCAGCTTGGCCCACCAGGCAGGTCGAGCTCAGCGGCAGCTGATAGTCTGGTCCGCCGATATTGCCGAACCAGGTGGTGATGCCGTTGGGCAGGGGGACGTTGTTGGGGAAGCCCACCGGGATCAGCGAGCCCGCGCCTTCCCGGTCCAGGGTGTCGAACTGCACCGGCGCGGTCAGCACGTCGGGCGAGGCCGTGTCGTGCGAGTCTGTGTAGTCGAGCGAGAGGTTGTCCTCGGCGTGCTCGTTGATCAGCCAGCGGAGCTGGCCGCGAACCGCCCAGTCGTTGACGGCGCCCAGGGTGCCAACCTGGCAGCCCTCGCCGGTGTTGGTTCCCTTGTTGGGCAGCTTGCCGGCAAGGCCCGGATTGACGCAGGCGAAGTTCTCCAGTTTCACCCAGCCGTCGTGCTGCTCATGCATGGCCGACAGGCGCATGAACAGCTTGTCGGTGACCAGCGGGACGTCGGCGACCGCCTTCAGGTCGAAGCGGCTGAGCGTGCCGCCCGTGGCTTCCACATATCCCGAGCCGTCGCCCCTGGGCTTCTTGGAATAGATCTTCACCGCGCCGCCGGCGGCGTTGCGGCCGGACAGCACGCCCTGCGGGCCCCGGTCGATCTCGATGTTGTCGACGTCCAAGAGGTCGAAGGTCGAACCGTAGACGGTCGAGAAATAGACGTCGTCCACATAGAAGGCGATGCGCGGAGAGTAGGCGAACAGGAAGTCGCCCTGGCCGATGCCGCGGATGAAGGTCTGGTTGGAAAGACCTCCGCCCGAGCCGGCCATGCGCATGGTCAGATTTGGCACGGCCGCGGCTATGTCCATGACGTTGGTGATGCCGCGCTCCTCGATCATCTGGGCGTTTACCGCGGTGATCGAGATCGGCGTGTTCTGGACGTTCTGTTCCCTGAACTCGGCGGTGACCACGATCTCCGAGACCGTATTGTTGTCGGTCTTTGCCGACCTGTCCGAGTCGGCCGCCAGGGCCTGGCCGCCGGCGGCCAGGGCTATGGCGATGGCGGCGGACGAGACGCCCAGATGAAGCGGTCCGAATGCGCGGCCCGAGCGGCGGGCAAGGTTCCACGATTGCAGCATATCAGTCCCCCTATCGGTGTTGTCAGGGGACCTTATCAGTCCCCCTATCGGTGTTATCAGGGGACCTTATCAGTAGGGCGCGGGATCAGTTTTGCGGCCCGCGACATGTTTGGTGCGTCTGGCGCCGAGTTCCCTTTCGGGGTCGAAATGACTTTTCAGCGTTAAGCATCAGCGCCTTGACCGTCGCCCGTCGGCGCGCAAAGGGCCGCTCACACCGTCTTGATCGGGCTGGTCAGCTCGCCGATGCGGTCGATCCTGGCCACCACCACGTCGCCGTCCTTCAGTCCCTGGGGCGGGTCCATGGCGAAGCCGACGCCCGAGGGCGTGCCGGTGGCGATGATGTCGCCGGGCTCCAGGGTCAGGCCCGCCGACAGCGAGGCGATGATCGCCGGGATGTCGAAGATCATCTGCGAGGCCTTGGCCCGCTGGCGCTCCTCGCCGTTGACGGTCAGGCTGAGCTCGAGCGTGGTCGGGTCGCCGATCTCCTCGGCGTCCACGATCCACGGACCCAGGGGCAGGGTGGTGTCCAGGCTCTTGCCCTTGAACCACTGGTCGTGGCGGCGCTGCAGGTCCCGCGCGGTCACATCGTTGGCGATGGTGTAGCCGAACACGTGCTCGTAGGCCCGCTCGGCGGGGATGTCGCGGCCGGCCTTGCCGATCACCACCGCCAGCTCGACCTCATAGTCCAGAAGCTTGGTGAGGCCGGGATCCAGCCGCACCGGGGCGCCCGGCGCGTTCACCGCCGTGGGCGCCTTGGTGAAGAATTGCGGGACGATCGGCAGCTTGGTCTCGGTCCCCATGGCCCGCGCGCCTTCGGCGACGTGGTCCACATAGTTGCGCCCGACGCAGAACACGTTCTTGCGGGGGTGGGGGATGGGGGCCAGCAGCGTCACGCCCTCGGCCGAGATCACCGGCGCGCCGTCCGCGGCCATCCGCCGTGCCGCATCGACGCTGCTCTTGCCGTCCTGGATGATCGCCAGCACCGACGGGGCCACCAGCGACAGGTCGACGATCCGTCCGTCGCCCAGCCAGAGCCCCGGCCGTTCCTCGCCGTGACGCGAAAAGGTGATGAACTTCATGGCCGCCTCCGTGATCCGCGGGAGGGTGCATAGCCCCCAGGTCCCGGTGGGGGAAGGGCAGGCCTGGGACTGGCGTCAGAGTCCGCCGGCTTCATCCATTCCGGAATCCATGCATAACTGCACGCCTAGCGGGAAACGCCGGCCTTGATGGGCCGACCTCCCGCGGGGGCATTTACAATATGGCCGACCCGGGGGCCGCTCAGATCATCAGCGGCGTGATCACCGCCAGCCTGACGGCGGCGGTCGCCGCCATTTCGGTGCTCAGCCAATGGCGGGCCTACAGTCGTGCGCTGCGGGATCACAGCCAGGAGATCGACCAGGACATCAAGGTCGTGAAGTTCTGGGAGGAGTGGCTCAAGGTGCGCCAGTCCTGCACGCCCGACTCGGATCGCGCCGATCTCGAAGCCAAGGTGCGGCGCGAACTGGACAGCCTGCCCCTGTTTCCCACCCGCGAGATGCTGCTGCAGCGGGTCCACGCTCCGCACCTGCTCAGCCGGGTCTTCCTGGCCTATCCGCCGCGTCATCCCGCGATCTGGCTCGCCAGGCTGGTCTTCTATGGGCTGGCGATCGTCGCGGTGTACGCGTTCTCCATGCTGGGCTCGTATCTGGTTCCCCGTCTCGGCAGGATCTTCACGACGCAGATCTCGTCGTCCGCGGCGCTGGGCCTGATCCTGATCGCCCTCGGATTCACCGCCGCCGCCGCCGTGATCCGGCTCATCGCCAGGCTGCTCGATGGTCCGCCGCCGCCGCCCTTGCCCTCCGCCCAGGGCCCGGCGGCCGCTTCGGAAGCCGTTCGCGCCGGCCAGATCGCCGGCCCCCTGTTCGAACAACCGGCGCCTCGCCCCAGGCGCAGAGGCGCCAAGGAGACTCCCCGATGACCCGACGTGGACAGATCTGCCTTGCGCTGCTGGTCGCGCTCGCCCAGGCGGCCTTCAGTCATGTCGGCTCGGCTTCAGCCCAATCCGCGCCGTCCTGGGTCGACCCGCGCGTGGCCTATGGCGGCTTCCTTCAGCGGTCCCCGGACGCCGCGTTTGCCGTCGTGCTGATCGGCGGCGGCGCGCCACCGTCCGGCGCCTTCTGCCAAGCCTACCTGAATCACTATCACCCATCGGCCCCCTCTCGTCCGGTTGATGCGGGCCGGATCGCCTACTACTGGCCGGTGCCCAACGAGGTCGCCGGCCTGCGGTCCATGACGGCTCCCGACTGCGCGTTGAGGCGGGGCGCCGGATCGGAACCGCCCTTCTACGACTACGGCGCCGCCAATTATCTGCTGAGCGCCCTGAACCTGCCCAGCGACGGTCCCCTGCTCGTCGTCATCGAGCGCGGCCAGGACAACTGCCTGCGCGAGCGTGGCTATGTCGACATGGGGCGGTCCGACACGAATGGCTTCGCGGCGCAGATGGCCCTGTTCGACAACTACGCGGCTGATCGGAACCACTGGCGGGCGGGACCTTTGAAGGTCCCCGACCACCGGTTCTTCTTCGCCAAGTGGGGGCGCGACGCCCTGGATGACATCGGACAGGGGTTCAGGGCCGCCTTCGCGCCCTTTATCGATAACTCCATCTGTCCCCAGGCAGGCCTGATCACCTGACCGGCCGCAAGCCGCGGGCTCGCCAGCCACGAACAGAGACCTGCACGACGCCGGCTCAGTCTTCAGACCTGTCCGAACCGTCCCGACCAGGGCTGTCGACCGTCTCCAGGAACCGCAACAGCCCGCGCTCCGGATCGCCCTGTCCCAGGCGTTCGCCGAGATCGCCGGCCACATAGCGCTCGAACACGACGGGGTGGATGTAGCTCGCCCGGCACACGGCCGGCGTGTTCCCGAGCCGGGCGGCGGTCTGCTTCACGCAGGCGGCGATGACCCGGCGGGCCTCGGCCTCCGACCCCGCCGGGCCGGCCTCGGCCAAGGCCGTGGCGCAGGCCAGGGTGCCGGACCAGGTGCGGAAGTCCTTGGCGGTGAAGGGGCCGTCGATGGCCTCGCGGATGTAGGCGTTCACCTCGGCCGAGCCGATCGAATGGCGCTGGCCGGTTTCGTCCAGGTACTGGAACAGCCGCTGCCCGGGCAGCTCCTCGCAGCGATGGATGATCCGCGCCAGCCGCCGATCGTGGAAGCCGGTCCGGTGCATCTTGCCGCTCTTGCCACGGAACTCGAAGACGGCGCCCGAGCCATTGGCGTCCACGTGCCGCTTGCGCAGGGTGGTCAGGCCGAAGCTCTTGTTCTGGGTGGCGTACTCGTCATTGCCTACCCGGATCAGCGTGGTCTCCAAAAGGCGCACCACCGTGGCCAGCACCTTCTCGCGAGGCAGCCCCTTGCAAGCCAGGTCCCGGTCCACCCGCCGCCTCAGGCGCTTCAGGGCCCGGCCGAATTCGGCCATGTGCTGGTACTTGGTCTCGTCCCGATGGGCGCGCCAGTCGGGGTGATAGAGGTACTGTTTTCGGCCCCGCAGGTCCCGCCCGACCGCCTGCAGATGGCCCCGCGGATCGGCGCAGATCCAGACCTCCGTCCAGGCCGGCGGGATCTTCAGTCGGTCGATGCGGTCGAGGGTCCTGGCGTCGGTGACCCGGCGCCCGGCCATATCCTGATAGACCACCCCGCGACCCTGTCTGACCCGCAGGTAGCCGGGATCGTGGTCGTGCACATAGATCAGGCCGGCGGCGTCCGCCGCCTCGTCGTTGGAGAGGATCGGGTCGGTCTGGCTCATGGGGCCTTGGCAACGGACGAGCCGGCGCGCGCGTTCCAACTGAACTGGCGCTGCTGTTAGGCGTTGCATTGGAACCCGGCGCGTTCTTCGATGCTGCGCCCTTCGGAGCCCCGCCGATGCTCGCACGATCGCACGACGACCTGCACAACATCCGCATGGGGGTGGAGAGCATCCGCAAGGTCTCCGACCGGCTGATCGGCATCGGTCCGTTCGGCATCGGGCTCGACGGCGTGCTGAGCTTCCTGCCCGCGGTGGGCGTGGTCTACAGCGCGGCGACCGGCGCCATGCTCATCCTGGCCGGCATCCGGGCCCGCGCGTCGCCGGGCGTGATCCTGCACATGACGCTCCTGATGACCGTCAACACCCTGCTGGACGTGCCCGGCGGCACGCCGCTGGGCATCTTCTCGGGGGTCGCCGACACCTTGTTCACCGCCCAGAAGTGGGCGGCCAACGCCCTGCTCAAGCACATGGACAACACCACCTATATCGAAGGCGGCCGCAATTCTCCCGGCGCCGCCGACCTCGTCGCCCGCGCCCGCAAGGACCGCCGGCGCGTCGTCTTCCTGGGCTGAGTAAATCGGCTTCAGCGACTGCTATCTAAGCAGGGGCGGTGGGACGGAAGCCGGCAGGTGTGTGGCATTCACCACCGCGGCGATGGCCCCGATGGCCCTGGCCGCGCCGCACCGATCGCCAGTCTGGGACGCCTCTTGTCGCATCAATTGCTTGGCTTTGGTCGACAGCGCCCAGTCCATCGGCGGTCTGAGGCCCTCGTCGCAGAGCAGCACCGGCCTATAGCTCGCGACCACGTTCGGCGCGCCGAACAGCTTTCCGTCGGCCGGATTGAAGGGATTCAAATCCGTTGCGTCCGGAGCCGAGGCGACCTTGAGCTCTTGCGCCAGGTGTTCGCCGTGGGCCGTGCGGCTTTGGAACACGGCCACCAGAGGCGCTGCGACCTCGTTCGTCAGGCGGCGCGTGGGGACCGGTCTGTGCACGGAGGTCGGTAGCGAGTCGTCGATCGTTCCTTTGTAGCCGATGAACACGACGATGATGTCCAGTTGGTCCGCCTGGCCAGGCCCTTGGACGATGGCGCGGGCCAGTTCTCGTATCGTCTCTACCCCGCCGCCGTCGAAATAGCCGCCGTCAACGACATGACCTCTCTTTCCGTGCAGACCGGTCAGCGTTCCCGCCGGGCTGACCCACGAGAAGCGCGCGCCGTTGTGGATGGCCGTGGAAGCGGCCACGTCACGACCGGTCTCGGCATAGAAGTCGTCGGCGTCGATCTCCCTCTGGGTGAAGGCGATCGGGCTGGTCAGGATCCGCCGGCCGGTCTCCTCGTTCGCCCCATTGACGATAACCGCCGGCAGCCAGTTGCTCGCGTTCGACCACAGGGAGAGGTAGGGCTGTTCAATCCGCTTGGGATCGCAACCTCCGCCGTCACGCCGGCAGTTGCGCGCCCAGCTCGCCTCCCAGCCTCGCTCCAGCGCCTCGGCCCGGTCGGGCAGAACTGCGACTGGCAGAAACCTCTGCAGCAGATCCGGGAACAGCATGCCGCCCATCACGGAGCTCAGCACGTCGTCGCCGGTGAAAGCGGCCAGGGTGTCGGGCATGGCGGCCGGCGCCAGGGTCGGCCGATCGCGCAGTGTGGCGGCGTAGCCGACGGCCCCGACGCTGCCGCCCGAGACGGAGCTGATCGCGAAGAGGCTTCGCGCGACCCGCCCGCCGGTGAGCTTGTGCAGCGCCGAAAGCGTCTCGCCGGTCCAATGGCCGGCCCTCGATGCGCCGCCCTCGGACGCCACCAGGAGCATGACCTTGCGCCCGTTGGCGTCCAGCGGCGCCTGGAGGCTCCAGGCGGCGTAAGCCTTGGCCAAGGTCGTGCGCTCGGCGGGCGCCGCGCGAACCTCGCCGCCGAAGGCGCGCCGGCCCACCGAATGGTTGTCGTTCCACTGACTGAAGACGGCGGTCGCGACGACCAGCAGCGCCACCAGCGGAAGGCGGAACTCCCGCGCCTGCTGCATCACGATCACCATGGGCGGGATGATCAACCCGACGGCCAGCAACACCACGGCGGGCGCGCCCAGCGCATAGGCGGGCTCCACCGGCCAGAGCGTGACCACGACCATGGCGACCGCGCCGAGTCCGAGACCGAAGATCACCCACCAGCGGCCGAGACGCGCCGGAGGCGTGGCGTTCTTGAACCGTCTGGTGACGCGCGCCACCAGGTCCTGCCGATAGACCACGCCTGCAACGAACAGGGCGGCGAGCCCCATCAGGACGATGATTAATGGGCTGTGTTCGGACGGGGTCAGCAATAGAGCTGTTCCAGTCAATACGAACGGCGCGAGGCCGAGCAGCCTGGGTAGCCAGGTCAGAAAGCCCCGCAGCCGCCCCCACTGCCCTCGATTTCGTCCGCAGTTGGCGTTGATCACCATCCGGGGCCAGATCCAGGTCTGCACCGCCAGGAAGACCAGTGAAATCAATAGCGCCGCCTGGCGCCAGCTCAGGACCGGCTCCTCGCCGACCGTGCGTATCAGGTCCTGTCCCTGGTCCATGAAGGCCAGGACCAGGCAGACGCCCAGCGAGAGCAAGGCCACCAGACCGATGGCGAAGGTTCTGTCGGCGGCCTCCATCAGCAGTCGCCAGGCGCCCAGCAGTCCGTCATACCGACCGGAACTGTGACCCCCCTGGCCGACGATCGTCTGGCCGCGCGCGGCGTGCAGGGTGATGCTTCCGCTGTTGTTGCCATACCGGGTCGAGACGTCGTTGGCGAAGACCTCCAACGTGCCGTTGGCGGTGAAGGTGTGTTCGCGATCTCGGCCGATGCGGAAGGTCGTTGAGGGCTGCCCCTGAAGCATGCCCATGAGGCATAGGAATGGCTCGTCCGGCGCCCGTGGGCGGATGTCCAGGATGTCGGCCAGGAACAGCTGATAGCCTTCCGGTCCGCATGGGATGAACCAGTCCCGCCACCGGCCTTGCGCATGGAACCGCCAGATTTCGCCGGCCTTGACGGGCGGCCCGGGGATCGGGACGCTCGGTTGGTTCGCGGGCACATTCACAGATATCGGCAACTTTGCGGGCGCCTTGGGCGCGGGCTGCTTGGCCATTTGATCCCCCGATCGGCCGCCTGTCCGGCGACGCTGGCATAGCGTACTACAACCTGCAGAATTGGCTGTCAGCTTGATCAACTAATATTCGAAGAGCTCGTGGCGTCATCGGATGCGCAAGGTCGATGCCTGCTGAGTTCGCCTCGACCATCCGGGAGTATCTCGATATGTAACCTGTCTACCTATCGACCAAATTAGGCGCCCGACATGGACCGCAAGACGATGCTCGCCCTGGCAGGCGCCCTCTGGCTGGTCGCCGCGGTCCCTGCCGGCGCCCAGGTTGTCACATTGAAGGGCGTCATGGGCGAGTCCAAGATCGTCTCGGCCCAGGCCTTTGCGGCCATGCCCCATGCCACGGTGACGGCCAGCGAACATGGCCGCTCGGCCGCCTATGATGGCGTTCCGCTATCGGCCCTGACCGCTTTGGTCGGCGCGCCCCAGGGCGAGGCGCTGCGGGGCCCGGCGATGGCCGACATCGTGGTCGTCACCGCCGCCGACGGCTATCGCGTGGCGCTCAGCCTGGCCGAGACCGACCCCGCCGTCCGCGCCGACCGCATCATCCTCGCCGACCGCGCCGATGGCCATCCCCTCGACGCCCGCGAAGGCCCCTACCGACTGGTGGTCGAAGGCGACAAACGCCCCGCGCGCTCCGCCCGCAACGTCCAGTCCATCGAGGTGCGGGCCGCGCCGTAGACGTCACTCTCCGGACGTCCGGAGAGGTTGAAATCGCGGCCATCAAAATCTTCGTCATCCCCGGCCTTGTGCCGGGGACCCATGAACACCGTGATGCGGACGAGTCCGGCCGCCTGTGACGGACGCCTCGAATTGTCGGGGAGATCAATGTGCTTGGGTCCCCGGCACAAGGCCGG
>FTIV01002237.1_pt1 | contig 14464 bp, 17 predicted proteins | sample 1658621 | NCBI WGS metagenome assembly FTIV01 (sample SAMEA3914841, study PRJEB12502) | metagenome | biome: forest; material: soil | place: Canada | collected 2011-07-05 | depth 0.3 m | reverse complement strand
GCGCTGACCGACCTGGCCCTGCAGCCGCATGGCGCGCAGATTGAAATAGAGGGCGTTCTCGTCGCCACCGGCCAGCGCGGCGCAGGCCAGGTCGATGGCCCGGCCCAGATCCGATCCACGAATGGCGTCGTCGACATCGCGGCGCGTCCGCGCGCGCGCCTCGCCGCCCGGTCCGACGTCGTGGACTGCATCGGTCATGCCGCCAGGATGATCGGACGGACCGTCCGCGTCCAGAGCGCCGGGGGCCTCGTCCGTCTGGAAGGCATTTGAAACCATTGAGGGTCTTAAGTTGCGGTCGACGCTTGTCGGACCGGTTCCTGCGACCTTTCGTCCCAGCGGCGCCTCGCTTCATTGAAAGCGGCGCGCGGCCACGGCAGAAAAAGCGGGCTGGTTTCGACGGGGCGTCGATACGGTGGGGGCGTCGTATGTACGGGCGCGCGAGTTCGGTTGGCCTGCTTCTGGGCGCACTGCTTGCTGGCGCGGCGCATGCGACGCCCCTGCCCATCGACGCCTTCTTTGTCCCTCCCGTCTCCCGGGGCGCCCAGCTTTCCCCCAGCGGACATTTCCTGGCCCTGATCGAACATGTCGGCCAGGGCGACCGGGTCGCGGTGATCGACCTCAGCGACCATTCCAGGACCATCGCCGTAGCCGCGCGCGACCATCGGGCCATCGAGTGGATCCGCTGGAAGGGGGACGATCGGCTCCTGGCCTCCTCGGCGGCGGCGGACCGTTCAGGGGAGTCTACGGGCGCCGACGATCGGGGATCCGACCGGATCGGCGATGAGCTGACGGCGGTGGACCGCAACGGTGATCGCGCCACGCCCCTGGCGCCGGGCGGCGTCAAGCCCGATCGGAACGGCGGCATGCGGATCGCCGACCCCCTGAGCCAGGATCCGGTCCACGTGCTGGTCACCGCGTCGGATGACCACGGCGCCCAGAGCCTCTGGAAGGTCGACGTCCGCTCCGGATCGGCGGAGTTCGTCAAGCGGGGCGAGAACAGCAATCCCGACGACCGCCTGCCGGGAAGCGCCATGGTGGTCCGTTATGACCACAAGAGCGACAGCGCCGACGACTTCGACCTGCTCGGACCTGCGCCGGGCGGCCACATGGCCTACGTCGCCCTGGCGCCGCGCTCGCCAGCGGACGGCGACACCACCACGGTGCGGGTCTACGACTTCGACCACCGGTCGCTCAGCGCCCCGGTCTGGCCGGCGCTGAAATACGACGTCTCCGACGTGGTCTATCACGAGGGCGACCTCGCCCTGGCGGGGGTCTGCTACACCGCCGACACCTATACCTGCGACCTGAAGGATCCGGCCCTGCAGGCCGACTACCGGGTCGCGGCGGGCGCCTTCGCCGACAATTGCAGCCTGACCCCGTTGTCGATGTCGAATGACGGGCGGTACTGGCTGTTCGGCGTGTCCGGCCCGACCGAGCCGGGCGCCTATTACGTGTTCGATCGCCATACCAAGACGATGACCCTGGCCGCCAACCGCCAACCGGGCCTGCCGTCGGCGAAGCTCGCCGTCATGGAGCGCTTCGTCTACATCGCGCGGGACGGAACCCCGATCCCCGGTTATCTGACCCGGCCGCCGGGCAATCCCAAGGGCCCCCTGCCGCTGATCGTCATGCCGCACGGCGGCCCCGAAGCGCGGGACTCCTTCAGCTTCGACACCTGGGGCCAGATCCTGGCGACCCGGGGTTATCTGGTGTTCCAGCCAAACTTCCGCGGCTCGAGCGGATACGGGCGACACTTCGCCGAGGCCGGCTACGGCCAGTGGGGCGGACGCATGCAGGACGACCTCACCGACGGGGTGCTGCAGCTGACCAAGGGCGGCCGCGCCGACGCCAAGCGCATCTGCATCTTCGGCGCCAGCTACGGGGGCTACGCCGCGCTCTACGGCGGGGCCCAGACGCCCGGCCTCTACAAATGCGTGGCGAGTTTCGCCGGCGTGTCGGATCTCGCCTCCCTGGTCGGCTGGGAGCACGCGACCAAGGGACACGAGGCGCGCTTCCGCTATGCGTCGCACGCCATCGGCGACCCGTCGAAGGATCGCGCCAAGCTGGCCGCCGCATCGCCGATCAAGTTCGCCGCCCGCTACCAGCCGCCGGTCCTGCTGATCCACGGCGCCAAGGACGAGTCGGTGCCCGTGCGGCAGTCGGAATCCATGGCCAAGGCGCTGAAGCAGGCGGGCAAGGACGTCCGCCTCGTGGTCTTCGACGACGAAGGACACACCGACTGGACGCCGCCGGACGAGGAATCGGCGCTCACCCAGGTCGCCACCTTCATCTCCAGTCATATCGCGCCCGCCGCCCCGGCGAGCTGACCGACCGGTTCAGGCCGGCAGGACGATGGTGGCGATCATGGCGATCACCGCCGCGGCCATCACCGCGGTCGCGGCCCAGCCGAACAGTCTCTGGGCGAAGGTGGCGACGAAACGGCCCATCTGTTCGCGGCGGGAGGCGACGATCATCATCACCACCAGGATGGGGACCGAGATCACCCCATTGATCACCGCGGCCCAGACCAGCGCCTTGATGGGATCCAGCGGCGAGAAGTCCAGCAGCACACCGATCAGCATGCCCGCGGCGATGACCGCATAGAAGCCCACGGCCTGCCGGGGCTTGAGCTCGAGTCCCGACCGCCAGCCCTGGATCTCCGCCATGGCGTAAGCGGTCGAGCCGGCCAGCACGGGCACGGCGAGCAAGCCGGTGCCGATGATGCCCAAGGCGAACAGCAGGAAAGCGAACTGGCCGGCGACCGGACGCAGGGCCTCGGCCGCCTGTGACGCGGTCTGGATGTTGGTCTGGCCGTGAGCGTGCAGGGTGGCGGCGGTGGCGATCATGATCGCCATGGCGATCAGATTGGAGAAGGCCATGCCGATCCAGGTGTCCCACCGGATGCGGCTGAGCTCACCGGGCGCCTGGGCCGGCTTGTCGAGCAGGGGGGCGGCGTCGGCGTGATCCTTGATCTCCTCCACCTCCTGCGAGCTCTGCCAGAAGAACAGGTAGGGGCTGATGGTGGTGCCGAAGATGGCGACGATCAGGGTGATGGCGGTGCGGTCCAGCTTCAGCTGCGGCATGACGGTGCGCCGGGCCGCCTCGGTCCAGTCCACGTGCGCCACCAACGCTACGGCGACGTAGGCGAACAGGACGAGCGTCAGCCACTTCAGCACCTTCACATAGCGGTGGTAGGGCATGAACAGCTGCAGCAGCAGCGACGCCACGCCGAACGCCACGGCGTGCCAATGCCCGCCCCAGCCGAGGACCATGCCCGCCGACTCGCCCATGGCCGACAGGTCGGCGGCGATGTTGATGGTGTTGGCCACGAACAGCAGCAGCACCAAGGTGTTCACCACCGGTCCGGGAAACACCTCCTTGATGTTGGCGGCCAGCCCCTGGCCGGTGACCCGGCCGATCCGCGCCGAGATCAGCTGCACCGCCGCCATCAGCGGGAAGGTCAGCACCATGGTCCACAGCATGTTCAGGCCGAAGCCCGCCCCCGCCTGGGAATAGGTGGCGATGCCGGACGGATCGTCGTCGGCCGCGCCGGTGATCACCCCCGGACCGAGTCGTTCGAGCAGGGTGGCGCGGTGCAGCCGGTTGCGGATGACGCTCATCGCCCCTCCCTGCCGAGACCCGGCGCGGGCGGCGCACGGGCGGCCAATCTATGCCTTCAAAAGCTGCCGCGCGGAAGGCGGACCAGGTCGGCTCTAGGCCGCCGGCGCCGCCGTCGGGGCGTCGCCTGCGGCCAGGGCCGTGCGCGTACTGCTGCCCGAATGTGTGGCCGGGGCGTCAAGTTCCGCCTCTTCGGAGGGGACCTCGTCGGTGATGACGTTGAAACTGACCAGGTCGGCCTTGCCGAAGGCGGTGGTGATCGCCGCGTCGGTGGCGTCGCGCCCGCGCGCCATGCAGATGCGTCCGATGCGGGGCTGGTTGTGCCGCGCATCGAAGGTCCGCCAGCGACCGCCCAGGAACACCTCGAACCACGCGCTGAAGTCCATTGGCGAGGGCAGGGCCTCGATGCCGATGTCGCCCAGATAGCCAGTGCAGTAGCGGGCCGGGATGTTCATGCAGCGGCAAAGCGCGATGGCCAGGTGGGCGAAGTCGCGGCAGACCCCCAGGCGTTCGTGATGGGCTTCGAAGGCGGTGCGGGTGGATCTGGCCGACGCGTAGCTGAAGGTCAGGTGCTCGTGGACGTAGTCGACGATCGCCTGGACGCGGCTCCAGCCCGGCTTGGTCTGGCCGAATTCGGCCCAGGCCATGTCGGCCAGCGCCTCGGTCTCGCAGTAGCGGCTGCCCAGCAGGTAGACGAGGGTTTCGTCGGGCAACTCGTCCACCGGATGCTGCGGCGCGCGTTGGGCCAGCTCGTCCGGCAGGCCGCTGTCGCGGATCAGGAAGTCGGCCGCGAAACGGATCCGGCCGGCGGGCGCGATCAGCCGGTGACACACATTGCCGAAACCGTCGCGGTACGCCCGCGCCGGCGTGGACGGCGAGACGTGCAGCGTCTGAGGGGTGATGAGGTCGGGGAAGCGCTCGGGGCGGACGCTCAGCATCAGGATCATTGGCGTCGGGGCGCGGCAGTCGAAGACGATCTCGTATCCCGTGCGTATGAGCATCCTGATCTCCCCGGCGACGCCTATGCTGTATTGAAGGCAACGCGCGGGAGCCGTTGCGGTTCGCTTGCCCCGCCGACAAGGTTCGGTGAGGCCGCGTGCTCGACCTCGACCTCGACATCCATGCCGAGAAAATCGTCCGCGCCGCCGAAATAGACCCCCTGGATCGGAATCGCCTGGGTCGGGTGGTCGGCGACGGCGACCCGGACCAGGCCATGGCATCCTACCCGGCCGGAGGTGGCGTCAAAGTCCACCCATCCCTGTCCGGGCACGAAGATGTTGGCCCAGGCGTGTGTATGACCGCCGCCCCGCCGCTGCTCACCGCCCGGCCCCGGGCTGTGGACATAGCCCGAGGCGAAGCGGGCCTTGAAGCCCAGCGCGCGGGCGGCCTGGATGAGCAGCACGGCATAATCGCGGCAGGCGCCCGAGCGTAGCTGCAGGGTGCGCCAGGCGGGATGCACGCCGTGCTCCAGCCGGCGGCGATAGCTGAAGTCCGCGTGCACCGTGCGGGTGATGGCGGCCAGGGTCCGAAAGTCGGGCTGGGTGTTGGCGCAGGGCAGGAAGCCCAGGGCCCAGCGCGCGACCTGCCCGTCCGGGTCGTCATCTGTTGCGCGGTCGAGGGCGCCCGGCGGATCGGGATGATTGATGGCCTCCGGGGACTCGAGGGCGGGCCACCGCTCCACCTGGACCTCGCTCTCGATGCAAAGCTCCCCCGCCGCGCCTTCGAATTGCGCAAGCGCCACCCAATTTCCGTCGCCGTCCTGCGTCAGGCGAAGATCGCGCGGCTCGGGGGTTATGACCATACGCTCGACGATCACCCGCTGGTCGGCGTCGTCGCGGGGCCGCAACATCAACACATGCTCGCCGAACCGCACCGGACGGGCGTAGCGATAGCGCGTGAGATGTCTGACTCGAAGAACGTGCATGAGCTTATCCAGATGAACGCTTCACCTAGCGAGACGGTGAGTCGCTTGCTGTCGCCAGGGGATCCAGCGCCCCTGATCGTCCAAAATGCAGGCGGTTCATCGTCGCATGTGCTGATTTGCGATCACGCCGGGCGCGAAATCCCCCGCCGGCTCGGTCGTCTTGGGCTGGCCGAGGCCGAATTCGAACGGCACATCGCCTGGGACATCGGCGCCGGCGCGCTGGCGTCCCTGCTGGGCCAAGCCCTGGACGCTTGCGTGATCAAACAGGTCTATTCGCGGCTGGTGGCGGACTGCAACCGGAGCCCCGACAGCCGTGAGCTGGCCCCGCCCGTGTCGGACGGAACCCCCATCCCCGCCAATGTCGGGCTGTCCGCACAGGCCATCGAGCACCGAGTGGCGGCCATCCACACGCCCTATCATGAGGGCATAGCGGCTGTGCTCGACGCGCGTCAGGCCTCGCCGCGGCCGATCACGGTGGTCTCGGTGCACAGCTTCACCCCAAGCATGAACGGCCAGGACCGGCCCTGGCATGTCGGCGTGCTGCATGGGGATGACTCGCCGCTGTCCAAGCAGGTGCTGTCGGCGCTGCAGGCCGCGGACGGCCTCGTCGTCGGCGACAACCAGCCCTATGCCTTGTGCGAGATCGACTACACCGTGCCGCGCCACGCCCAGGGCCGGGGCCTGGACTATCTCGAGCTCGAAATCCGCCAGGACCTGATCGCCGACGCTCCGGGCCAAGCGCGCTTCGCGTCGCTGCTGGCGAGGCTGCTCCAGCCCTGAAGTCGATTCCGTCGGATCGAACCCGAGGCGGATCGAACGGGCGGGCCGGACGTTCTGCCGGGACCAATTGGAGGCTTCGCCATGGCCGGTCCCGGCAATTCAGATCAACCCTTCCTCACCGACGTGAAGACGCTGCGGGAGCACGCCCGAAAGCACATGGAGGACGGTCCGGTCACCGAGACCTACCGCGGCGATGTGAAGGAGACGATCGAGATCCTGCAGTCGGTGCTGGCCACCGAGCTGGTCTGCGTGCTGCGCTACACCCAGCACGCCATCGTGGCGGCCGGCCTGGCCAGCGAGGGGGTGAAGGCGGAGTTCCGCGAACACGCCAAGGAGGAACAGGAGCACGTCATGGAGGTGGCCGAGCGGATCAGCCAGCTCGGCGGCGCGCCGGATTTCGATCCCCAGACCCTCACCGGCCGCTCGGCGGCCGAATACGTCGCCGGCACGGACCTCGTCGGCATGATCAAGGAGAACCTGGTCGCCGAGCGGATCGCGGTGGATCATTACCGCGAGCTGATCCGCTATTTCGGCGACAACGACCCGGCCACGCGGATGATGCTCGAGGGCATCCTGCGGGTCGAGGAAGAGCACGCCAGCGACATGAACGATCTGCTGGCCGCTCACGCCGGCCATTAGGCTTGGTCAGGAAGGCGCGTCGCAGAGGGGGGTGTGGTGGCTGGGGGCAGGATCGAACTGCCGACCTGTGGGTTATGAATCCACCGCTCTAACCATCTGAGCTACCCAGCCCCGATCTGCGCCCGATCTGCGTCCCTGCGGGCGAGGTGGGGTGTATAGAGACGCGTCCGCAAGGGTTCAAGGCGGCGTCGCGCCGCCCGGGGCCGCCAGGCGTCGGCGCACGAGCGCATCGTCCAGGCCGTCGATGCTCAGGGTCTTGATCTTGGAGGCGGCGCCGGCGCTCAGCCGCACCGCCGATGGCGGAACATCCAGGGCCTTGGCGATCAGCCGCTCCAGCGCGTCATTGGCTCGCCCGTCGACCGGCGCGGCCGAGGTGCGGACCTTCAGGATCGGCCGTCCGGCGGCGTCCTGGGCCCAGCCGTCGATGCGATCGCCGCCCGCCCGTGGCGTCAGCCGCACCACGAGCCGGGCGGCGCTCATCCGCCGATCAGGCGGATCAGCGGGGCGAACAGCCAGGGCAAGAGATAGGTGCGGGCGGCCTCGATGACGATCAGGGCGATGACCGGGCTGATGTCCACCGAGCCGCCCAGTGGCGGGATCACCTTCTGGATCGGCCGCAGGATCGGCCGGGTCACGGCCCACAGGAAGCGCTCGATCTGGCCGACGATCGGATGGCGGCCGTTGATCACCTGGAAATAGATCAGCCAGCTCATCACCGCCGAGGCGATGATCACCACCTCCAGCAGGCCGAGCAGCGCGGTGATGATCTCTAAGAGAAACAGGCCCATTCCGCCCCCGCTTGGATTTGGCCGTTTGTACCCCACCCGCTTGAGTCGCGGCAATGCGCCGCCGACGGGGCCGCCCGCGGCGGCGAGCTTGACACCCCAAGGGCCGGGTTCTTATGTGCCGCCTCCTTACGGGGCCGTAGCTCAGTTGGTAGAGCGCTACGTTCGCAATGTAGAGGTCAGGGGTTCGACTCCCCTCGGCTCCACCAGGAAACCAATACCGTCCTGTCCGCACTTTCACCACGGACATGGACACCCGGTAGGTCATGAAGCGTCAATGGCGGCTGGCCCTCGTGGCCTTGGCTATCTCGGCGTCTGGAGCGGCGATTCTGGCCGAAACCTCGGCGCCTGCCCAGGTCTCCGCCCAGTCAGCCTTCACGTCGCCTGAAGGCGACTTCACGGTCTCTTTCCCCGTGTCGCCCGAAGTCAGCAGTCACACCCCCGCCGGCAAGTTTGATTCCGGATTCCGGACCTATGTCGCCGAGGACCACGGCGCCACGTTCTCGGTCAGGGTCGATCAATTCCCCAGCGGCATCCCTGTGCCAAAACCGACCCAGCGGTCCTATGAGCTCACGTTGCGCGGGCACGCGGTGGAGCACTCAAGCCGTCTGGTGTCGACGGGGCCGGCGCTGCTGAGCGGCCAGGCCGCAATGCAAGGCGAATTCACCACCGAATCTGGCGCAACGGAGCGGATGAGGATCCTGACGCTGGGCCACCTGGTTTACCAGGTGTCCTATGCCCACCCCGATGGCGTGGGCGCGCCGGGTGATGGCGACGCCTTTCTGGACTCGTTCAGGATCATGTCCCGCTGACGACGACGTCTTAGTTTTCCGGCCATCCGAAGAGCTCAGACCTAGAACAAGCTCTGCAGCTACCAATCCAAGCTAAGCAATACCAAGTCATCGCCCAGTCCCGCTAATGCCAGGGCTTGTGGAACGATGTTAACCAAGTTTCGTTCTCTCAGCAGCCCACGACATGGTGCGGACGATTTCCAGGCGGCGTGGGATTCACATCTTGGCCGTGCGCCGAAACGTGGCCCTGAAGGACATAGACATGAAGCGTATCATCCCCCTGCTTATCGCGATCGCGAGCACCGCGGCCATTGCGTCGCCAACCTTCGCCCAGACACTCCAGCGCTCGCCAAGCACCGTCTCGGCGGCCCTGGCCGAATCACAGGCCGAGCAGGCCGCTCTCGACGGCGACTGGTCGTCCTCGGCGGCCCTGACGGCGAAGTCGTATCGCGAGAGCCCGAGCCTCACCAACGAGTTCAACTTGGCGGCGGACTATGCGCGTTCCGGTCAGATCGCGCTGGCCATCCCGCTCTACGCCGACGTGGCGGCGAACGGCCGGTTCAGCGAGGGCACGGCGCTCTACGCCTATCGCAGCGGCCAACAGACTGATCGCGCGCACTTCAACTATACGGACGAAGCCAACCGGCGCCTGGCCGAACTCACCGGCGGCTAGGTCCATCGCGACTTAGATCGCGTGTCACCTAGTTGATCAGGATCGATCCCAGCAGCAGCTTGGCGCCGCGGGCGCCCAGGATTCGGTCGGTTTCGCGCTGAAGGGTCATGGCGATGTAGTCAGCGCTGGGCGGCGCGCCCGGCGTCAGGCTCAGGGCGTAGGGCTGCAGCGCGCCAACATAGGCCGAACGCAGGATCGGCTGGTAGAGTTCGAGCTTGTCGCGCAGCTGGGGATCGGGCGCGTTCAGTCCGACTTCCACGGTCAGAACCCCGCGCCGGCCGTTTGGTCGGCGCACGCTGGCGGCCAGGGTCTCCAGGGGCAGGTAGGCCGGCTTGGCCTTCTTGCCGCCCTCGGCGTGGGCGCCGACGGGCGCGGACAGGGCCCCAAGCGACAGAGCCAACAAGGTCAGGGCGAAGACGACAGCTCGGCGCATGACGCGGTTGTGCGCCGGTTTGGTTGACGGGGGATTGACGCTGCGCCAACACGAACCGATCCTGCCGCCGCGTTGTGAAGAACGGTCGCGGATCATGTTGGGACGGGCGGCGGCGGGCCTAGGGATAGCAACGATCGGCTTGATCTGGCTGGTCGCCTGGATTCCGATGGCGCTCTATTGCGGCGCGGCGTCCCTGTTCGTCGCCCTACGCGGCGGCGCGCGGCGCCTCGCCAGCTAGGCATGGTGTGGACTCGACGGCATTGATCTTCCGCCCGAGCACATAGCGATCGATGTCCGACATCGCCGGCGCGATCAGCGACCAGGGCTCGACCAGATAGCGGCGGAACAGGCGGTGGGGCTGCTGGGCCAGCCGGAACAGCCATTCCAGACCGAGCACGCCGAGCAGCCGAGGCGCCGGGGTCTGGACCCCCGCCTCATAGTCGAACGCCGCGCCGACCGACAGGACCACGCCCGACGCCAGACTCTCGTAATTGCGGGTGATCCAGCGTTCCTGGATCGGCATGCCCATGCCGACCATCACCACATGGGGCTGGAAGGCGTTGATCTGCTCCAGCACCGCGGTGTTGGCGGCCGAGCCGACCTCGTGATCGAAATAGCCGTCGTGGGTGGCGATCTGCACCCCCGGCCATTGCCGCGTCAGGCGGGCGGCTGCCTCCTCGGCGACGCCCGGCGCGCCGCCCAGATAGAACACCCGCCAGCCGCGCTGGGCGGCGATCGCCCAGAAGTCATGGCGCCAGTCCAGATAGGTGCAGCGGTGCGCGGACTTGACCGGCAGCCCCAGCGCCTTGCCCCAATAGATCAGCGGCATGGAGTCGATCTCCACCAGATCGGCCAGGTCGAAGAACACCGCCATGTCGCGGTTCTTGCGCACCAGATGCAGGCTGTGCAGGTTGTGGTTGGCGACGATGGCCTTGCGTCCCGCCTCGGCCGCGCCGGCGACGAACGTCAGCACCTGGGCCGACGTGACCAGATCGACGTCGGCTCCCAGGAGCCTGGCGCGAGGCGCGGCTTGCGGCGATTGACGGCTGGACATGTCCCACCTTGAAACGTCGGTCTTTTCTCGCCACTCGCCTTGCAAGCGACAGACCGTTGATGGGATTCAACTACGACAGCTCCGGTGAAGGTTCTGCCAACAGCTAAGGTTAGGCCTTTGCCAACGGCGGGGGCAGACGTTCACCTTTGCTCAGGATCTGAGGCCGCGGGGGTGACGTCGCCGGCCGAACTGGCCTATCGATCTGACGCGGCCAGCAGGGGCGCCAGAGAGGGCGAAGCACGATGGCGCGGCTCTATGACAGCCAGAAGCGGATCCTGGTCACCGGCGGGGCCGGGTTCCTCGGCTCACACCTGATCGATCGCCTGCTGGACCAGGGCCACGAGGTGGTCTGCGCCGACAACCTGTTCACCGGCACCAAGCGCAACATCCTGCACCTCACCGGCCACCCGCACTTCGAGTTCATCCGCCACGACGTCACCTTCCCGCTCTATATCGAGGTGGACGAGATCTACAACCTGGCCTGCCCGGCCAGCCCGATCCACTACCAGCACGACCCGGTGCAGACGACCAAGACCAGCGTCCACGGTGCGATCAACATGCTGGGTCTGGCCAAGCGGCTGCGGGCCAAGATCCTCCAGGCCTCCACCAGCGAGGTCTACGGCGACCCGGCGGTGCATCCCCAGACCGAGGACTACTGGGGCAATGTTAATCCCATCGGCCCCCGTTCCTGCTACGACGAGGGCAAGCGCTGCGCCGAGACCCTGTTCTTCGACTACCACCGCCAGCACGGGCTCCAGATCAAGGTGGCGCGCATCTTCAACACCTATGGCCCGCGCATGCATCCGGCCGACGGCCGGGTGGTGTCCAACTTCATCGTCCAGGCCCTGAAGAGCGAGCCGATCTCGATCTATGGCGAGGGCAAGCAGACCCGCTCGTTCTGCTACGTCGACGACCTGGTCGACGGCCTAATCCGCCTGATGGCCACGGGTCCCGAGATTACCGGGCCGATCAACATCGGCAATCCCAACGAGTTCACCATGCTGGAGCTGGCGCAAAAGGTGATCGCCGCCACCGGCAGCTCGAGCACGCTACAGTTCCACCCCCTGCCGGTGGATGATCCGAAGCAGCGCCAGCCCAACATAGGCCTGGCCAGGCGGCATCTGGACTGGACGCCCAAGGTCGACCTGGACCAGGGCCTGCCGCCGACCATTGAACATTTCCGTCAGCTGGTGGGATAGGAGACTGGCGCCGTCAGGCTCTCGCGATAACGAACATCTCGTCACCTGACAGATCATCAATGACCTGAAGACCTGCCGCCGGAAGGGTGAGGGATTCCGGATGAACTGGCGACGACCCGATGAGGGCCGGACGGCCGCGCATCGCCCTGGTCCAGAAAACCTCGTCCAGCAAGTTCGGGTGAACCTGTCCCCATAGCTGGGTCCACCCCCGAGGATCTGCGGCACGATGCGAAGCCGATCCGTTGGGAAAGAAGGCAATGAACACGCCCCCGTCCTTCAGCGCCCGCAACGCCTTGTCGAAAATGGTAGTCGGAGAGGGGACGTGCTCAAGGACATGAGCCGAGAAGAAGGCATCGAGCGACTTCGGGTGGGCATCAACCCAGCTGTCAAATTCGACCGTGTTCACTCCAAGATTGGTCCGACCAAAGGCGCCGCGTGGTTCGGACAACTCGTAAGAAGCCACATCGAAGCCGGCTTGGCCGATCTGATAGCTCCCGTACCCCCAGGAGCACCCATAGTCGAAGACGGAACCTCCTGTCGGCGTCAGCTTGGCGATCGTCGCAACGTAGTGGGAGTAGTCCTTCTCGGTGCCGATAAACCGGTTTGCCTTCATCTCCTCCAGGGCCGCAGGTGATGGCAGGTCGGTCGTGAAGCCTTGAGCGTAATCGGACTGATAGAACTTCCGGTTCAGGCCAGGATCATCAGTCGGGGTGCGATATAGCAGAAGGCAGGACTCACACCGTCGCAGTTCGGTGAAGATATACTTCCGCTGGACCAAATGGGACGCGTCGCGCCCGCAATTCGGACAGGCCCGGCGCCCCCCTGCGGCCCTCGCGATCGCCGATCTAGCGAAATAAGCAAGACGTCCCACGCCCGACATTACCAACCCCCGCAGTTTGGCTTCAGCGAAAACCCGGCAAAACAAGACTCAGTACTGAAAGAACGGAGGCCGCACCAGGTCCTTCACTTAGGGACCAATAGTCTTGATGCCAAATGTCCGAAAACGCTGACCCGTGGACCCGCTGCCAAGGGCGCCGGCCTAGTACGCCCGGTGGTCGAACGGTGCGCGCGTGATGGTCAGGGCCAACAGCTTGATGTCCAGCAGCGGCGACCAGTCCTCGATATAGGCGATGTCGCAGGCCACGCGGCGGGCCATGGCGTCCAGCTCCTGGATCTCGCCGCGCAGGCCCGAAATCTGGGCGAGGCCTGTCAGTCCGGGCTTGGCGTTCATCCGCGCGTCGTAATCGGGCAACCGCTCCGAATAGTACTGGTCGTGGGCCAGGGCGTGGGGCCGCGGCCCCACCAGCGACATGTCGCCCTTCAGCACGTTCAGCAGCTGCGGCAGCTCGTCGATGCTGGTGCGCCGCAGCAAAGCCCCCAGCGCCGTCACCCGCGGGTCCTCGCGGACGCAGTGGCTGACCGTGTGGTCGTCCTGGACCACCCGCATGGTGCGGAACTTGTAGATGGTGAACACCCGCCCGCCCAGGCCGCCCCGCTGTTGCCGGAACAGGGCCGCGCCCGGGGTTTCCAGCCGGATCATCAGGGCGATGAGCAGCAGGACAGGCAGCAGCACGACCAGCAGACCGCTGGCCACCACGATGTCGATCAGCCGCTTGCTCATGCTGGCGGCCGGGTTGCGCTTGCGCGCGGGCCTGGCGGTGCGATCGGCGATGCTGGCGGGAGGCGAGAATCTCAGGGCGGCGCCACGGAAGGCCGCACTGGACTGGCCGTCCCGAACCGACGGCTCAAAATGGTCGATGTCTACCGACACCCAAAACCCCCACGGCGGCCTGAACGTACCCAGCCAAGCAAAGGCTAAACCACCGCCAGCCCGGGCGCACAAGTGAAACTTAACGGCGCTTAACCTATGTAGCAGCTTCGTTGCTGCGGCGCCGCATTTGAGCGAGACGGTGCGCGAAATTGGAGCAAGGCGGGACATCGTCAGCTTCCCGAGCAAATCCTGCGCCGCGCTCCTGGTCCGCCAGCGCCGCGGGCAAATGGGCCGGGACCCCTGCTCCGCTCCGGGAATTTCGCCCCCCATTGCACCGCGGGGCAAATCGGATTCTCATTTCGGTCCCACATCGGGCGGCGGTGTGGAAGAGACCCGGCGGCGATATGATCGGTCGGCGTCAGGGAAGGGGCGGCTTCAGCGGGAATCGTGGCGGACCTACACGCTTCTTTCACCCTGCATGGGCTAGGTCAGGAACAGGTATCCACGACAGGCGCTCCCATGCCGCCCGCAGACGCAGGCACTCTGACCCATCCCTCGGCCATGGCCCGGGTTCAGCCCCAGGCCACAGGACGCCTGCCGCGCAGGCTCACCTGGACCCTCGCGGCCGGCGTCTCGCTGGGCCTTTGGGCCTTGATCGGCTTCGGCATATCGGCCGTGACGTCCAGCCTCCACGGCTAAGGCTTAACCGTCGTCCGCGCTCCGGCCAGTATGGCCTCGAACTGGTCCCCCAAGCCCTTGATGTCGAACGCCCGCTCGGCATAGGCGCGCCCGGCCTCGCCCAGCCTGGACCGCAGGGCGAGGTCGTCCACCAGCGCCCCCGCCCCCGCCAGCAGCGC
>FTIV01000005.1_pt3 | contig 14848 bp, 16 predicted proteins | sample 1658621 | NCBI WGS metagenome assembly FTIV01 (sample SAMEA3914841, study PRJEB12502) | metagenome | biome: forest; material: soil | place: Canada | collected 2011-07-05 | depth 0.3 m | reverse complement strand
GGGCCCCTTCCTCTCCCTCTGGGAGAGGAGATAGGGCTCTAGACCTCCAGCCTGTAGGCGTCCCCGTCGCGTTTGACCCAGCCGGCTGTGGGACCCGAGAAGTGGGTGCCGATCAAGAGGGCCGGGGTGTCGGCCAGGCCTTCCAGCAAGTTACGGCGGGTCTTGGGCGACAGGGTCGGATCGACGTCGACCGACGGACACCAGTCCAGGTGGGCCATCTGGCAGGGGTGGTGCAGGGCGTCGCCGGTGATCAGGGCGGACTCGCCCTGGGATTCGATCATCACGCAGACATGGCCGGGCGTGTGGCCGGGGGCCGGGATCAGGCGCACCTCGGGCGACAGGCGGTGGTCCATGTCGACGAAGTCGGCCAGGCCCTCGTCGAAGATCGGCTTGACCGAGTCGGCCAGGATGGCCTGCTGGTCGTCGTCGCCCTCGGCGCTCCAGTGTTCGTGTTCGCGCCGGCCGATCAGGTAGCGGGCGTTGGGGAAGGTCGGGACCCACTTGCCGTCCTGGAGCCGCGTGTTCCAGCCGACGTGGTCGACGTGCAGGTGGGTGCAGACCACCGCGTCGACCGATTCCGGCGGCCAGCCGGCGTCGAGCATGTGCTGCAGGAACGGCGTGCTCAGCGCCTCATAGCCCAGCTCCTTCCGGGGCTTGTCGTTGCCGATGCAGGTGTCGACCACCACGCGCAGGCCGGGCGCCTGGACCAGCAGCGCGTGGAACGACAGGATCACCGCCCCTTCCGGCGTGACGAAGTGCGGAAACAGCCAGGGCATGCCGGCCAGCACCTCGGGCGTCGCCTCCTTCAGGAAGGCGTGCTCCTCGCTCCAGGGGATCGGGATCTCCATCTCGACGATGCGGGTGACGGTCACCTCGCCAATGCGCCAGCTCAACATCGCGTTTCCCCTTCGTGTTCGTCCCTGCTGAAGCCTAAGCAGGATTTTGAGGTCCGCCCAAGGATTCCTTGACCCGGCCCTCACCCACGGTGGAGGGGAGCGGCCGAGTCACGCCCCACCGAAACGGCCCTCAGTGGGTCAGGTGTTCGGCGCGGCCCTTGACCAGGTCGTCGACCACCGACGGGTCGGCCAGGGTGGTCACGTCGCCCAGGTTGGACATGTCGTTCTCGGCGATCTTGCGCAGGATGCGGCGCATGATCTTGCCTGAGCGCGTCTTGGGCAGGCCCGGCGCCCACTGCAGGTGGTCGGGCGCGGCGAAGGGTCCGATCTCCTGGCGCACCCACACCACCAGCTCGCGGCGCAGATGGTCGGTGGCCTCGATCCCGGCCTTCAGGGTGACATAGCCGTAGATGCCCTGGCCCTTGATGTCGTGCGGGAAGCCCACCACGGCGGCCTCGGCGACGTCCTTGTGGGCCACCAGGGCGGACTCGATCTCGGCGGTGCCCAGGCGGTGGCCGGAAACGTTGATCACGTCGTCCACCCGGCCGGTGATCCAGTAGTAGCCGTCCTCGTCCCGCCGGCAGCCGTCGCCGGTGAAGTAGAGCCCGGGATAGGTGGAAAAATAGGTCTGGAAGAAGCGCTCGTGGTCGCCATAGACCGTGCGCATCTGGCCAGGCCAGGAGTCCGCCAGGCACAGGTTGCCCTGGGTCGCGCCCTCCAGCGGATGGCCCTGTTCGTCAACGATCACCGGCTTGATCCCCGGCAGGGGCCTGGTGGCCGAACCGGGCTTCAGCGCCGTGGCGCCGGGCAAGGGGGTGATCAGCATCCCGCCCGTCTCGGTCTGCCACCAGGTGTCCACGATGGGGCAGCGCCCGTCGCCCACCACCCGGTGATACCAGAGCCAGGCCTCCGGATTGATCGGCTCGCCCACGGTGCCGAGCAGGCGCAGCGAGGCGCGTGACGTCCGTTTCACCGGCTCGTCGCCCTCGCGCATCAGGGCGCGGATGCCGGTGGGGGCGGTGTAGAGGATCTCGATCCTGTGCTTGTCGACCACCTCCCAGTAGCGCGAGGCGGTGGGGTGGGTGGGGATCCCCTCGAACATCACCGTGGTGGCCCCGTTGGAGAGCGGTCCATAGACGATGTAGCTGTGGCCGGTGACCCAGCCCACGTCGGCGGCGCACCAATAGATCTCGCCGGCCCGGTAATCGAACACGATGGAATGGGTCCACGAGGCCCAGGCCAGGTAGCCGCCGGTGGTGTGCAGCACCCCCTTGGGCTTCCCGGTGGAGCCGGAGGTGTAGAGGATGAACATCGGATCCTCGGCCCCCATGGCCTCGGCCGGACAGTCGGCGGAGACCTTGGTCCGCTCGTCGACCCACACCAGGTCGCGGCCGGCGACCATGTTCACCGGCGCGTGGGTGCGCTGGACCACCAGAACGTGGGCCACGTCCGGGCATTCCTTCAGGGCGTCGTCGACATTGACCTTCAGATGCACCTTGCGCCCGCCGCGCAGGCCCTCGTCGGCGGTGATCACGAAGCGGGAATCGCAGTCCAGGATGCGTCCGGCCAGGCTCTCGGCCGAGAAGCCGGCGAACACCAGCGAATGGATCGCCCCGATCCGGGTGCAGGCCAGCATGGCCATGGCCGTCTCGGGGATCATCGGCATGTAGACGGTCACCCGGTCGCCGCGCCTGACCCCGTGGGCCTTCAGCACATTGGCCATGCGGCACACCTCGGCGTGCAGTTCGCCGTACGTGATCCTGCGGTCCTCGTCCGGTTCGTCGCCCTCCCAGATGATCGCCACGTCGTTGGCCCGGGCGGGCAGGTGTCGATCCAGGCAGTTGGCCGAGACGTTCAGCACCCCGTCGGAGAACCAGCTGATGCGGAAGTCTTCCTTGTTGAAGGACACGTCCTTGATCTGGGTCGGGGGCTTGATCCAGTCGAGCCGCCCGGCGATCTCGCCCCAGAAGGCGTCGGGCTCGGTCTCCACGCGTTTGACGGCCTCGGCATAGCCCTCGGCGGTCATCCGGGCGCGGCGCGCCCAGGCTTCGGGAACGGCAAAGACCTCGGACTGGCTCACGCGGCGTCTCCTCGGCGGCTTCTGACGACTTCTGGCGGCTCGCATGTTTCTTACACAGCGGGGCCTTGACGGCGCAATCATGGGCCGCACCTTCCACCCGACCCGATTCGGCGGACTCCGGCCATGGCGACCAACTGGGCTTCAGCGGCGAGCATGGTGATCTCCATCGCGGTCGCGGCGCTGTCCGGTTGCGGCCCGGCCAAGCCCGCCGGCCAGGGACGGCCGACGCCGTCGGGCCTGCCGGTGCCGCGCTATGTCTCGATCAAGTTCGACGAGGTGAACGCCCGCGGCGGGCCCGGCGACGACTATCGCCTGTTGTGGGTCTATCGCGCCAAGGGCCTGCCGGTGCAGGTGGTGGGCGAGGCGGACGACTGGCGTCAGATCTGCGATTCCACTGGCGCCAAGGCCTGGGTCAAGAGCACCGGCATCGACGGCCGCCGCACTGTGGCGCGGCTGGACCCGGCGCCCCTGCCGTTGCGGGCGGGACCGGCCCCTGCAGCCAAGGTCGAGGCGGTGCTGGCGGGCCGCACGACCGCCGATCTCGACCGCCAGCGGAGCGGCTGGGCCAGGCTGAAGGCGCGTGGCGGGGCCGGCTGGGCGCCCGCGTCGGCGGTGTGGGGGCTCGACGAACGTCCGCAATGCCGTTGAGGCTTGACGCGGCGGCGTGCTAACGCACCCCCCGAAGCGGAGAACCCATTGTCAGCCGAACCAAAACCACCTGCCAGCTTCGACAAGGACGACCTTCTCGCCTGTTCACGCGGCGAGATGTTCGGGCCCGGCAACGCCCAGCTGCCCGCGCCGCCCATGCTGATGATGGACCGCGTCACCCTGATCAGCGCCGACGGCGGCAGCCACAACAAGGGCTGTGTCACCGCCGAGCTGGATATCCACCCCGAGCAGTGGTTCTTCCAATGCCACTTCCTGGGCGATCCGGTGATGCCCGGCTGCCTGGGACTGGACGCCCTGTGGCAGCTGGTCGGCTTCTACCTGGGTTGGGCCGGGGGGCTGGGGCGCGGACGCGCCCTGGGCGTCGGCGAGGTCAAGTTCTCCGGTCAGGTGACGCCGGGCGCCAAGCTCCTGACCTACAGGATCGATCTGAAGCGCGTGATGATGCGTAACCGTGTGCTCGGGATCGGCGACGGGGTTTTGGAAGTCGACGGCAAGCCTATCTATGAGGCCAGGGACCTCAGGGTCGGCCTGTTCGACGCCAAGGACCTGGTCTGACGTCCCAAGTTGAGGAAGGGCCCATGCGGCGCGTTGTTGTCACAGGGATAGGCATCGTCTCCTCGATCGGCTCCAACGCCAACGAGGTGCTGGCCTCTTTGCGCGAGGCGCGCTCGGGCGTGGTCGCCGCGCCGCAATACGCCGAGCTCGGCTTCCGCTGCCAGGTGCACGCGCCGGCGCGCGTCGAGTGGGAGTCCATGGTCGACCGCCGCGCGGCGCGGTTCCTGTCGCCCGGGCTGGGTTACGCCCACGTGGCCATGGAGCAGGCCATCCTCGACGCCGGCCTCGGGCCCGACGAGGTCTCCAACGACCGGGTGGGGCTGATCGTCGGTTCGGGCGGCCCCTCCACCAGCGCCATCGTCGCCGCGGCCGAGACCACCCGCGAAAAGGGCCCCAAGCGCATCGGCCCCTTCGCCGTGCCCAAGGCGATGAGCTCCGGGCCGTCGGCGGTGCTGTCCACCTGGTTCAAGATCCGCGGCGTCAACTATTCGATCGCCTCTGCCTGCGCGACCTCGACCCACTGCATCGGCGCCGGGTCTGAACAGATCATGCTGGGCAAACAGGACATGGTCTTCGCCGGCGGCTGCGAGGAGCTGGACTGGACCCTGTCCAACATGTTCGACGCCATGGGCGCCATGTCGTCCAAGTTCAACGACCGCCCGGCCGTCGCCTCGCGCGCCTACGACAAGGACCGCGACGGCTTCGTCATCGCCGGCGGCGCCGGGATCGTGGTCCTGGAGGAGCTCGAGCACGCCAAGGCCCGCGGCGCCCGGATCTATGGCGAAATCTCCGGCTACGCCGCCAATTCCGACGGCTACGACATGGTCGCGCCCTCGGGCGAGGGCGCCATCCGCTGCATGCGCCTGGCCCTCAAGGGCGTCGAGCGGCCCGTGGACTATCTGAACCCGCATGGCACCTCCACGCCGGTGGGCGATCAGCGGGAAATGGACGCGGTCAGGGAGGTGTTCGGCGAGCGGATTCCGCTGATCTCGTCCACCAAGTCGCTGACCGGCCACTCCCTGGGCGCGGTGGGGGCCCAGGAGGCGATCTACTGCCTGCTGATGATGCAGAACCGCTTCGTCTGCGAGAGCGCCCACATCGACGAGATCGACCCGGCCTTCGCCGACCTGCCCATCGTGCGCGAGCGCAAGGACGACGTGACGCTCGACTGCGTCATGTCCAACAGCTTCGGCTTTGGCGGCACCAACGGCTGCCTGGTGCTGACCCGCCACGAGGGGTGAGGCGCCGGTCTGGACTGACGCCGCCCTAGAGTGGAGCCGATGCCAACTGACCGGATCCGAAACATCCTGATCGTGGGCGGCGGCGCCGCCGGCTGGATGACGGCCGCGGCGCTCGCCAAGATGCTCGGACCGGCCGGACCGGAGATCAGGCTCATCGAGTCCGACGAGATCGGGATCGTGGGGGTGGGCGAAGCGACCATTCCGCAGATCAACACCTTCAATCGCACGCTGGGCCTGGATGAGGACGACTTCATCCGCCACACCAAGGCCACCTTCAAACTGGGCATCCAGTTCGTCGACTGGGGCCGCAAGGGGCACAGCTACTTCCACCCCTTCGGACCGTTCGGGCTCGACATGGAGGGCGTGTCGTTCCACGCCTTCTGGCTGAAGCTGCGCGGCCTCGGCGATCCGCACGGCATCGAGGCCTATTCGCTGCAGGCCATCGCTGCGCGACATGGCAAGTTCATGCGCCCGATCGACGCGCCGCGATCGCCCCTGTCGACGATCGACTATGCGTTCCATTTCGACGCCAGCCTCTATGCCCGATACCTGCGGACCTACAGCGAGGCGCGCGGCGTCATCCGCCGTGAAGGCAAGGTGGTCGACGTCGTGCTGCGCGGCGACGACGGCTTTGTGGAAGCGGTCGTCCTGGAGGGCGGTGAGCGAATCGCGGCGGATCTGTTCATCGACTGCTCGGGCTTTCGCGGCCTGCTGATCGAGCAGGCCCTGAAGACGGGTTATGAGGACTGGTCCCACTGGCTGCCCTGCGACCGGGCCCTGGCGGTTCCCTGTCAAGGCAATGGCGAGCTCGAGCCATTCACGCGATCCACCGCGCGCCCGGCGGGCTGGCAGTGGCGCATCCCCCTGCAGCACCGGGTCGGCAACGGCTACGTCTACAGCAGCCGCCACATCAGCGACGATGAGGCCGCCGCCACGCTCATGGCGAACCTCGAAGGCCCCCCGCTCACCGAACCGCGCCTGCTGCGCTTCAGGACCGGTCGTCGGCGGCAGTTCTGGGTCAAGAACTGTGTGGCCCTGGGTCTGGCCAGCGGATTCATGGAGCCGCTGGAGTCCACCAGCATCCACCTGATCCAGAGCGGCGTCGCCAGGCTGCTGTCCATGTTCCCGCATCGCGGTTTCGAGCAGCCGTGCATCGACCGCTACAACCGCGTGACGCACTTCGAATTCGAGCGCATCCGCGATTTCCTGGTGCTGCACTACAACGCTGTCGAACGGAGCGACTCCGCGTTCTGGGACGAGTGCCGCGCCATGCCCATCCCCGACACTCTGCAGGAGAAGATCGATATCTTCCGCAGCGATGGCCGGATTTTCCGGGAGAACGAGGAGCTGTTCAATGACACCAGCTGGTTCGCGGTGATGACCGGCCAGAACATCCGGCCGCGCGATTACGATCCGCTGGCGGACGTCCTTGACGAGGCCGAGACCGCCAGGAGACTGGCCGAGATTCGGTCGGTGATCGCGGCGTCGGCCGAACACATGCCGTTCCACAGACAGTTCGTCGCCGACATCTGCGCCAGCGGGGCGTGATCGACCGGCCATGACTCACGAGGCCGACGGCGCGGAATATGATCTGACCGTGAGGTCCGCCCTGAAGGTCGCGGTCCGCCATGTCGGGGATGAGCGCGAGCCGGTGCTCGTGGCCGACGACGTGATGGCTCATCCGCAGGCGCTGGTCGACTACGCCGCGCGCGAAGTCCAATTCCAGCCCCCGGCGCCGGCGAACAACTTCTATCCCGGCGTGACGGCTCCGGCGCCGCTGCCCTATGTCGCCGCCCTTGTCGCCGCCTTGCGCCCGGCGATGGAGCGGGCCTTCGAACTGGCCGACGCGGTCCCGGCCCAGGCGAGCTGCAACTACTCCATCGTCACCACGCCGCCGGATCAGCTCGCCACCGCTCAGCGTCTGCCGCACGTCGACACCGACGACCCGCTGCGGTTCGCGTTCCTCCACTACCTTTGCGATGGGACGTTCGGCGGGACGGCCTTCTATCGGCATCGCGCGACGGGCTGGGAGTCGCTGACCCCCGAACGATCGGCGCGCCATGAAGCGCTGATCGCGGCCGAAACGGTCCGCCATCCCCCGTCCGCGGCCTACATCTGCGGCGACTCGCCGCTCTACGCCCGAACCGCCGAGATCGAAGCGCGCTTCGACCGCCTCATCGTCTATCGCAGCCGGGTGTTCCATTCGGGTCAGATCGTCCCGGGGACGCCGCTCGATCCCGATCCTCGACGCGGCCGGCTGACGGCCAACATCTTCCTGACCTATGCCCGGATGTGACGCCGCCCGATCCAGAGACGGCGCTGTTGGCGCCATGGCGTGGGGACGGAACGTGCGCTAGCATCGACGCCGGACGCCTCCTGGGGCGGGACATGGGGCGCGTCATGACGAGCAGATCACACTCTGATTCCCGCCTCCAGCGCGGACGTTCGGCCTTGCTGGCGGGCGGCGTGTCGGCGCTGGCGCTCGGCGCCCTCGGCCTGGCCCCCGCGGCGGACGCGCGAGACGGCGAAGCGCATGAGCCTGCCACGGCCCTGCGCGACGGACCTTCCGCCTCGTCCTCCACCGATGCGGCCCACACGAGGAATGGCGGTGACGCCGAACTCCCCCGCCTCACCTTTGCGAGCGGCGATGCCTCCGGCCTGGCCGCATTGCGGTTGCTCGTCCCGGATCGTGCAGTGTCTTGGAACGAAGAGGGCGCGGACGCGGGGCTCGCCTCCCACGTCGGCGACGCCCGACAGGCGACGCCTCCAGCCGGTACGCAGTTCAGCTTCGAAGGCAGCGCGTTGATCTGCGGCGGGGTCATCACGGGGCAGACTGGCTGGCGAGCGGATGATCGCACCCACCCAAAGAACCCGGCCGCCCCGCGGTCTTCGGCGCCGGCCTGTGTCGTGAAGTTTGGAACCGCAACCCCTGGCCAGGCGGGCGGGTCCGCCGCGCCAAACTGTCCGCCCGCGCCGGATGTCGGACATCTGGAGGTCAAGCCTCAGACGTCCTCGCCGACGGGCGTCAAGAGTCAGGAGGCTCCCAAGTCGGGAGCGGGGGGACCAGGCTCCCAATAGCTGGGTCTCCTGCTCGGCCGTATCCAATGGCTGGGTGACGCGGTCGGCGTCGTCTCAGCTCATGCCGAGCCTGGCCTGCACCAGCTCGACGATGGCGTCGGGGGTGATGCCGAAGTGCTCGTACAGCTGCTCGGCCGGCGCGCTGGCGCCGAAGCCGGTCATGCCGATGAAGCCGCCGTCCTCGCCGATGAACCGGTCCCAGCCCATGCGAACCCCGGCCTCCACCGCCACGCGCACGGGGGCCTTGCCGATCACCGCCTCGCGGTAGCGGGCCGGCTGGGCGTCGAACAGCTCCCAGCAGGGCGTGGAGACCACGCGGGTGGGGATGCCTTGCTTCTCCAGGCGGGTGCGGGCGCGCAGGGCGATGTCGAGTTCGGTGCCGCTGGCGAACAGGCTGACCTTGGCCGGCGCCGAGGCGGCGTCGATCTCATAGGCGCCGCGTCCGCTGAGGTTCTCTGCGGACGGCTCGCAGCGCACTGCTGGGGTCTTCTGCCGCGACAGGGCCATCACCGAGGGCGAGGTCTTGTCCTTCAGCGCCAGGGCCCAGCACTCGGCGGCCTCCACCGCGTCGGCCGGCCGGAACAGCTTCAGGTTCGGCATGGCGCGCAGGCTGGCCAGGTGCTCGATCGGCTGGTGGGTGGGGCCGTCCTCGCCCAGGCCGATGGAATCGTGGGTCATCACGTGCACCACCCGTATGCCCATCAGGGCGGCCAGGCGGATGGCGGGCCGGCAGTAGTCGGAGAACACCAGGAAGGTCCCGGCGTAGGGGATCACCCCGCCATGCAGGGCCATGCCGTTCATCGCCGCGGCCATGCCGTGCTCGCGCACGCCGTAGTTCACGTAGCGGCCGGCATAGGCCGGCGCGTCGAACACCTCCATGCCCTTGACCAGGGTGTTGTTGGAGCCGGTCAGGTCGGCCGAGCCGCCGATCATTTCCGGGACCTCGGGAACCAGCACCTCCAGCGCCGCGCCCGACTGGGCGCGGGTCGCCGCGGCGGGCTTCTCGGCGACCATCCTGTCGATGTGCCGCTGCAGGGCGTCGAGGGCGGCGGGGGGGACGTCTCCCGTCATGGCCTGCTCGAAGGCCGGGCGGTGGTTGGAGGTCTTCAGCCGCTCTTCCCACGGGCGGCGGGGGCGGGCGGCCCGGCGGGCGGCGGAAATCCAGGCCCTGGAGGTCTCGGCGGGGACCTCGAAAGGCGGCAGGGTCCAGCCCAGCTTCGCGCGGGTGGCGGCGATCTCGGAGGCGCCCAGGGCCGCGCCATGGGTCTTGTGGCTGCCCTCCATGGTGGCGGATCCCTTGCCAATCTTGGTGTGGCAGGCGACCAGCACGGGCCGGTCCTGGCGCGTGGCCCAGCCGAGGGCGCGCCGGATGGCGGCGTGGTCGTGGCCGTCCACCGCCTTGCCGGCCCAGCCGGCGGCCTTGAGGCGGGCCAGCTGGTCGCCGGTTTCGGACAGGTCGAGCTTGCCGTCGATGGTGATGCCGTTGGCGTCCCACAGCACCACCAGCCGGTTCAGCTTCAGGCGCCCGGCCAGGGAGATGGCCTCGTGGCTGATCCCCTCCATCAGGTCGCCGTCGCTGGCGATCACCCAGGTGCGGTGGTCGACCAGCTCATCACCGAAGCGCGCGTTCAGATGGCGCTCGGCCATGGCCATGCCGACGGCGGTGGCCAGGCCCTGGCCGAGGGGACCGGTGGTGGTCTCGACGCCCAGCGTGTGGCCATACTCGGGATGGCCCGGCGTCTTGGAGCCCCATTGGCGGAAATCGTGCAGCTGCTGGGCGGTCACCCCCTTGAACCCGGTCAGGTGCAGCAGGCTGTAGAGCAGCATCGAGCCGTGGCCGGCCGACAGGACGAAGCGGTCGCGGTCGGCCCAGTCGGGCTTTCTGGGATCGTATTTGAGGAAGCGGCTCCACAGCACCGTGGCGACGTCGGCCATGCCCATGGGCATGCCCGGGTGGCCAGAGTTGGCCTGTTCGACGGCGTCCATGGCGAGCACGCGGATGGCGTCGGCCATGGCTTGTGGAGTGGCGGGCATGGGCGGGGTCAACTCACGGCGGCGGGAGGGGACGGTTTGGCCATGGCGACGTCCGCCGGTCAACCCGGCGGTCAACCCGGCGCCGGGGCCGCCAACGCGCCTCGTCCTCGAGGCGCTTCAGCCTTGCGCACAGCCGGGCTATAGAACATGTCGAAGACCTCGGAGGCTGGCGATGTCGCAGCAGTCCAACGGCTCGGATGCGGAGGCGGGAAGCGCCTTGGAGGCGGCCATGCGCCGACTCGACCGCGCGCTGAGTCTGCTGGAGAGCCGCATCGAGACCCTGTCCGGCCAGGCCAGCGGCTCGGAAGGCGGACTGTTCGATCAGGACCGGTCGCAGCTCGCCGCCGATCTCGACGCCGCACGGGCCCGCGAGCGGGAGCTGGAAGCCGTTGGGGCCGAGGCTTCGCAGGCCCTGGGCCGGGCCATCCACGATATCAGGCAGGCGCTCGAGCGCGCCGAGGGGAGCTGATGGCCGAGGTGACGGTGAGGGTGAACGGCCGGCCCTATGCGGTGGGTTGCGAGGATGGCCAGGAGCAGCACGTGCTGGGTCTGGCGGAGATCTTCAACGAACATGTCAGCCAGGTGGCGCAGGATGTGGGCCAGCTCGGCGAGACCCGCCTGTTTCTGCTGGGCGCCCTGCTGCTCGCCGACGAGCTGGCGGACGCCCGGGGAATCCTCTCCGGAACCACAGGCGATCTGTCGCGGCTGCGCACCGAACATCTGAGGGTCGAGGACCGCGCCGTCGCGGCCCTGGAGGCCGCCGCCAGCCGGATCGAGGCGCTGGCGGCGAAGTCCGGCTAGTCAGCCGCCGCAACCCCGCGACAGCGGGGCGGCGTCAGCCCATCGGGGTCTGCATCCACTCGGCGGCGCCCTCGTGGCCGATCCGCTGGCACAGCTTCAGGCTGGCCAGCGTGTCCAGCTCGGTCTGCAGGTTGCGGAGCCAGCAGCGGCCCTCGCGCACCAGGATCACCGTGTAGAGGTTATTGCGATCGTTGCTCAGGCAAACCAGGTCGCCGTCGCGGATCGGAACGTGCCTCAGGGCTTCGTATTCATTCGCTTCCAACATGGGTCCCTCCTGGGAGCCTTGCTCGACGCGCGACGTATGCCGCGCCATGGAACTAGGTTGGACCTGAGCCTCTGAACTCGTCCTGAATGCTTAAATACAGCTGCGGTTCATCGTCGCGGCCGGTTTGGAAGGCGGATTGGCGGGCGCCGCTGTTTGCAGTGGCGGACGCCTTGTGGACGGGGCGTCCGGCGCCTAGTTTGACAGCCGGCGGGTCTTGCTGCGGCTCGCGTCGAAGGCAAACTAATCCCGGGGACCTTAATCTCTCTTGAGGGGAGCTGTCCCTGTCCCGGACCGTGGTCTTGGACACACGGCGCCCACCTGGTCATCCAGGTCCAAGGGGATTGAAACGCCTTCACGGTTTTCGCGGCGCCGCCACTTTCACCACCTGGAACCCCGCCATCTTTCGACGCCCGCTTCTTTCCCTTTCAAGCTCCGGACGCGTTATATCGCCGGGGTGTTAGGGACGACGGAATGCGCATCGCTTTTTTCGGGGACGTGGTCGGCCGTTCGGGCCGCGAGGGAATGGCCGAGCACCTGCCGGGTCTGCGCCGGCGGCTGGGGCTGGAGTTCGTGGTGGTCAACGCCGAGAACGCCGCGGGCGGCTTCGGGATCACCGAGGCCACGGCCGGCGAACTGTTCGCCGCCGGGGCCGACTGCCTGACCCTGGGCAACCACTCCTGGGACCAGCGCGAAGCCCTGACCTACATCGTCCGCGAGCCGCGCCTGATCCGCTCGCTGAACTATCCGCGCCTGGCCAACGCGCCGGGGCGCGGCGCGGCGCTGCTGGAAACCCCCGACGGTCGGCGCGTGCTGGTGGTCAGCCTGCTGGGCCAGCGCAACATGGAGCCGATCCTCGACGATCCGTTCGGGGCGGTGGACCAGGAGCTGGAGGCCTGCCCCCTGGGCCAGGCCTGCGACGCCATCGTGGTCGACATGCACGCCGACGTGACTTCCGAGAAGATGGCCATGGGGCACTTCTGCGACGGACGGGCCAGCCTGGTGGTGGGGTCGCACAGCCACGTGCCCACGGCAGATTGTCAGGTGCTGCCCGGCGGGACCGCCTATCAGTCCGACGCCGGGGCGTGCGCCGACTATGACAGCGTCATCGGCAACGAGAAGGAAGAGCCGCTGAAGCGCTTCACCACCCGCATCCCCAGCGCCCGGCACCGGCCGGCCGAGGGCGTGGCGACGGTGTGCGGCGTCTATGTCGAGACCGACCCGCGCACCGGCCTGGCGCACCGCATCGAGCCGATCCGTGTCGGCGGGCGGCTGTCGCAGACCATTCCCGAACCCGACGAGGCGGTGGTCGAGCGGAGGCTCAGGGCTCCAGCACCTTCAGGCTTCTGATCGTCAGCCGGTCGATCGACAGGTTCCTGAACCGGGCGTCGCCCACGCCCAGACGGCCGATGGCGAAGCGTCCGATCGCCAGGGCGCCGATGGCCAGGGCGCCCAGCGCGATGGCCCCGACGGCGGCGGCCCCGATGGCCGCGGCGCCGAGGACCGCGGGAGCAACGTTCTCGGACGCGCGGCGGCGGGGCGGATACCAGTGAACGACTTCCGGGTTCTCGTCCTCTTCCAGGGCGAGGGGGTCTTCGACGGTGGTCATGGGGATCTCCGATCCATGGACGTTCAACCAGCCCGGGGGCCACGGGTTCCGGGCGATCGACGATTGACGGCGGGCCGGGCTACACGGTCCAGACCCCGCCACCATGGCGCCACTGGGAGCCGACGCAATTGATCTTCCTCATCCGCCACGGCCAGACCGAGTTCAATCGCGACGGCCGGCTGCAGGGCCGGCTGGATTCGCCGCTCACCGAACTCGGCGTCGAGCAGGCCCGCCGCATGGGCCGCGTGCTGAAGGACGTCGTCGACGACGCCATGGCGTGGCAGGTGATCTCCAGCCCACTCGGCCGCGCCCGGCGCACCGCTGAGATCGTCCGCGATGAGCTCGGCCTGGACGGCGCCATCGAGGTCGATGAGCGCCTGGTCGAGGTGGGGGTGGGCGTGTGGGAAGGCCTGATGCGCGAAGAGATCGAGAGGCTCGCGCCCGGCCGTGTCGGCGTTCCGGGATGGCTGTTCACCGCATCGCCCGGCGGAGAGACCTACGAAGATGTCGCGACACGTCTCGGGAGCTGGCTGGCCGGACTCGACGAGCACGACGGACGTCGCCGGCTGGTGGTCTGTCACGGCGTCGCCGGCCGCGTCCTGCGCGGCCTCTATCTCGGACTCGCCCAGGATGAGGTCCTGGCCTTGCCCGCGCCGCCCCAGGACGCGGTGTTCCGCCTGTTCAAGGGAACCGTGGGCCGGATCGACGAGGGCTCTGACCTGTAGACCGTTCGCCCAGACGTGCGCAGCGCTCGACTCCTTGCGTCGGACGGATAATCTTCGTCACGGTCAAGGTTGATAGGTTGGGCGCGCGACCTTTGATGACGCGCGCAAAGCAACGGGTGGGAGCCGAATCCAGATGAACGCCACACGCAGATCCATGCTGACCGCGGCCATGATCCTTGCCACGCTAGGCGGTCCGCTCGCAGTCTCCGACGCCCACGCGTCGTCGCGGGCTAGGCTTACGGCGGATGGCATGAGGGCCCTGCGCAAGCTGGAGGCCACCGAGCCGCGGTCGCGGCGCTTCGCGCGCAACGCCAGGGCGGTCCTGGTGTTCCCGACCATCGTCAAGGCCGGCCTGGTGTTCGGCGGCCAGACCGGCGACGGGGTCTTGCTCTCCAACGGCCGGGCCGAGGGCTTCTACAATATCAGCGGCGGCTCCTGGGGCCTGCAGATCGGCGGCCAGACCTTCGGCTACGCCCTGTTCTTCATGAACGAGTCGTCGTTGCGCTACCTGAGGCGAAGCGGCGGCTTCTCGGTGGGCGCCGGCCCCAGCATCGCGGTGATCAACAAGGGCGCGGGCGCCGATGTCGACACCACCACCCTGTCCCAGGACGTCTACGCCTTCCCCTTCAACGAGAAGGGCCTGATGGCCGACCTGACGCTGAAGGGCACGAAGATCACCCCGATCCATCCGGACTAAGCGCGCGGGAAGGCCGGAAGGACTAGCCTTCGGGGCGGCGGCGGGGATAGAAGCCCCGCCACCTGCGCCGGGATGGCGCGAAGGCGACGTTTCCATGGCCGGCCACTCAAAGTTCAAGAACATCCAGTTCCGCAAGGGGCGCCAGGACAAGGCGCGCTCCAAGCTGTTCTCCAAGCTTTCCCGCGACATCACCCTGGCGGC
>FTIV01222706.1_pt1 | contig 15142 bp, 10 predicted proteins | sample 1658621 | NCBI WGS metagenome assembly FTIV01 (sample SAMEA3914841, study PRJEB12502) | metagenome | biome: forest; material: soil | place: Canada | collected 2011-07-05 | depth 0.3 m | reverse complement strand
ATCGCCGCCGCCAACGCCGAAGACCTCGCCGACGCCCGAGCGCGGGGCCGCTCCACCACACGCCTGGTCGCCAGCGAGGCCATGCGGCGCGACATGATCGCCGGCCTGCGCGTCTGGCGCGACGCGCCCGCGGCGCGGGGCAGGGTGCTTGAGACGGTCGACCACGACGGCTTCAGCATCGAGCAGGTGATCGCGCCGCATGGCCTCGCTGGCGACCAGGCGTGTGGTGGAGCGGCCCCGCGCTCGGGCGTCGGCGAGGTCTTCGGCGTTGGCGGCGGCGATGGCGCTCCAGACGGCGTCGTCCTCGAGCCGCGCGGCGAAGGCCTCGAAGAAGGCGGTGATCTGGGCGTCGGAGGCGGCGGCCATACCCTGGAAGGCGTCGGCGGCGCGATCAACGGCGGCGGTGGCGATCTCATGTTCCCGCGCGGGCACGTGCAGCAGGTCGCCGCTCTGGTCGACGACCACCAGCCGGTCCCCCGGCGCGAAGGCGCGGGCGAGCGCCTCCGGCACGACCGTGACGCGGTCGCCGCCGTAGGGGACCTGTTGGCCCGGTTGCAGTTTTTCGAGACGTCCCGCGCTCATGACGGGGGTCTATGGCACATCGCGCGCCACAGAGGGAACGGGCCTGACGGAGGCCGGGGCGCCCGTCAGGCCTGATCGATCAGGAGCCTTTGGCGTCCTGCCAGTGCTGGACCAGCTTGCCGGTCCTGGGATCGCGCACCCAGACGGCGACGAGCTTGTCGGCGTTCTTGGGGAAGAGGGAGAATGGGAAGGGGCGGGGCTTCTTGGCGAAGAGGGTCATGGGTTTACTCCTGACCCGTCCGGGATGTCCGCCAGCCCTGGGGAGTCAGGCCTGGCCGGGCGCCCTGGACGGCGCAATAGTTTGGGTTTTGCTCTGACGCGGCATGTGGGCCTTGGTTTCAAGCATCGGCGATTCGGGCCGACGGGGCATAGATGGGATCGAAATTCCCCTTTGTCAACAAGGGTTTGCGCATATGCGGCAATCTGTGTACGGACCAATTGTCATACAGCTGTCGCAAAGCGTTGCTGCAAAGGGAAAACGCCGTTCAGCGGCCGGTCAGGGCCAGGTCGTCGGCGTGGATCAGAGTGGGCCCGGACGTGTACCCCAGCGTCGCGGCGATGGCGTCCGAGCGCAGGCCCATGATCCGTTCCGCATCGGCGGCGTCATAGCGGCAAAGGCCCCGCGCCACCTCGCGTCCGTCGGGGCCCTGCACGGCGACCGCATCGCCCTTTTCGAACCGGCCCTCGACCTTGCGCACCCCGGCGGGCAGCAGGCTTTTGCCCTGGCGAAGCGCGGCCGCCGCGCCGCTGTCCACCACCAGCACCCCCTGGGGCGCCAGGGTCCCGGCGATCCATGCCTTGTAGGCGGCGGCGGGCGTGGTGGAGGGGGAGATCAAGGTGGCGGGGGCATTGTCTTCGATGGCCTGCAGCGGCGAGGGCCGCCGCCCCAGGGTGATCAGGGTGGCGCAGCCGGCGTGCTGGGCGATGCGGGCGGCCATCAGCTTGGTGGCCATGCCCCCCGAACCCACCCCAGCCTCGGGATTGGCCCCGCCGGCCATGGCCTCGATCTCGGGCGTCAGGGCCTCGATGCGCTCCAGCCGCCGCGCGGCCGGGTCGCGGCGCGGATCGGCGGTGTAGAGCCCGTCCACGTCGGAGAGCAGAACCAGCAGGTCCGCGCCGATCATCTGCGCCACCCGCGCCGCCAGCCGGTCGTTGTCGCCGTAGCGGATCTCCTCGGTGACCACCGTGTCGTTCTCATTGATCACCGGCACGACGCCCAGGCCCAGCAGCACGTCCACCGTGGCGCGGGCGTTCAGCCAGCGGCGCCGCTCCTCGGTGTCGTCGCGGGTCAGGAGCACCTGGGCGCAGATCAGGCCGAGCGGCTCCAGGGCCTCTTCCCAGGCGCGCATCAGCTGGCTCTGGCCGGCGGCGGCGGCGGCCTGCTTCTCCTCCAGGTTCTGGCTCTGGCGCTTCAGGCCCAGGCGCCGTCGTCCCAGGGCGACCGCGCCGGACGACACCACCACCACCTGCTGGCCGCGCCCGGCCAGCCGCGCCACGTCCGCCGCGAACGAGGCGAGCCAGGCCTGGTCGGCCTTGCCCGAGGCGGCGTCGATCAGGATCGAGGAGCCGACCTTGACCACCAGCCGCCGCGCGGCGGCGACCGGGTTGGCGGCCTGCGCCGTCGCGTCGACCGTGCTCATGGCCGCCAGTCCTCGGCGGAGTCCTCGCCGGCGGTCTGCTCGCGGCTGGCGGCGGCGCGGCGGGCACGAACCTCGGCGAAGGCCGCGCGCAGCAGGTCGGTCACCCCCTCGCCGGACACGCCCGAGACGATATGGGGCTCGGTCCCCGAGGCGGCCTTCAGCTCGGCGGCCTTGGCGGCGCGGGTTTCGGGGTCCAGGGCGTCGGCCTTGTTCAGGGCCAGAAGCTCGGACTTGTCCTCCAGGCCCTCGCCATAGGCTTCCAGCTCGCCGCGCACGGTGCGCCAGGCGCCGCCCACGTCCTCCTGGGTCCCGTCCACCAGGTGGATCAGCACGGCGGAGCGCTCGACGTGGCCGAGGAAACGGATGCCGATCCCCGCGCCGTCCGAGGCGCCCTCGATCAGGCCGGGGATGTCGGCCAGCACGAAGCGCTCATTGCCCGACAGCTCCACCACGCCGAGGTTCGGGGTCAGGGTGGTGAACGGATAGTCGGCGATCTTGGGCTTGGCCTCGGAGGCGGCGGCCAGGAAGGTGGACTTGCCGGCGTTGGGCAGGCCGATCAGCCCCACGTCGGCGATCAGCTTCAGCCGCAGCCAGATCCAGCGTTCCTCGCCGGGCAGGCCGGGATTGGCCCGCCGCGGGGCCTGGTTGATCGGGCCCTTGAAGTGGGAATTGCCGAAACCGCCGTTGCCGCCCCTGGCCAGCAGGAACCGCGCCCCGACATGGTCCAGGTCGCAGATCAGGGTCTCCTTGTCCTCGTCCAGCACCTCGGTGCCGGCGGGGACCTTCATCACCACGTCCTCGCCCGCCGCGCCGGTGCGGTTGCGGCCCATGCCGTGGGTGCCGGTCCCGGCCCGGAAGTGCTGATGATAGCGGTAGTCGATCAGGGTGTTCAGCCCTTCGACCGCCTCGATCCACACGTCGCCGCCCCGGCCGCCGCCGCCGCCGTCCGGGCCGCCGAACGGGATGAACTTCTCGCGCCGGAACGACACGGCGCCCGCCCCGCCGTCGCCCGAACGGATCTGGATCTTGCACTGGTCGAGAAACTTCATGGGCGTCTTATGATCCGAGGCGGGCCTGTCCGTCGAGGCGCCCCTGGCCGCGGGGCCGCCGGAGCACGACCTGTCCGCGCCGAATTGGCGTAGATATCAAGGCGCAATGAGTCTGCCGCCGTCTCCGCCCGATCCAGCGCCCGTGACGCCCGCCCGGCCGGGCCCGTTCGCGGGCCTGCGGGCCCTGGTCCGCTCCAGCAACCTCGGCCTGACCGGCATGGCCCTGGTGGTCGGCGCCGGGGCCGGGCTGATCGTGCTGCTCATGAGCCGGGCGGTGCAGTGGTCGCACATCCTTTTGTTCGGCATCGACCTGAACGAACGGCTGAGCGGCGTCGCCCACATCGCGCCGCTGCGGCTGCTGCTGTGGCCGACCCTGGGCGGCCTGCTGGTGGGCGTGACCCTGTGGGCGCGGGTGCGGCTGAAGCTGGCCTCCGCCGTGGACCCGATCGAGGCCAACGCCCTGCGCGGCGGACGCATGTCGGTGCGCGACAGCCTGGTGGTGATCTGGCAGACCCTCGTCTCCAACGGCTTTGGGGCCTCGGTGGGGCTGGAGGCGGGGTACACCCAGGCCGGGTCGGGTCTGGCCTCGGCGGTGGGGGCCTGGATCGGGCTCAGGCGCAACGACCTGCGCGTGCTGGTGGGCTGCGGCGCGGCCGGCGCCATCGCGGCGGCCTTCGGCGCGCCGCTGACCGGCGCCTTCTACGGCTTCGAGGTGGTGATCGGGGCCTATTCGGTGGCCAACGCCGCGCCGGTGATGACCGCCGCCATCGCCGGAGCCCTGGTCACCCAGCAACTGGGCGGCGCGCTCTATCACATCGACATCCACACCGTGGCCCAGGTGAAGACCGTCGACTACGTGTTCTACGCCGTCCTGGGGGCGATCTGCGCCGCCGCGGCGATCGTGATGATGCGGTCGGTGTCGCTGGTGGAGCGGGCCTTCCAGCGGCCGTGGCTGCCGGTGTCCGTGCGGCCGACCATCGGCGGGCTGCTGGTGGGCCTGTTGGCGCTGATCACCCCCCAGGTGCTGTCGGCCGGCCACGGCGCGCTGCAGTTCGACCTGACCGCCGCCCAGGGGATCAGGCTGGTCTTGTTCCTGCTCGTGCTGAAGATGACCGCGTCGGCGATCTCCCTGGGATCGGGGTTCCGCGGCGGCCTGTTCTTCGCCTCGCTGTTGCTGGGCGCCCTGGCCGGCCAGGCCTTCGCCCAGGCGGTCGATCTGTCGGGCGCGATGTTCCTCGACCCGACCACAGCCGCCCTGGTGGGCATGGGCGCCTTCGCCGTCGCCATCGTGGGCGGCCCGCTGACCATGTCGTTCCTGGTGCTGGAGACCACCGGCGACTACGGCCTGACCGGGGCGGTGCTGGGCGCCTCGGTGCTGAGCGGCCTGATCGTGCGCGAGACCTTCGGCTATTCGTTCTCGACCTTCCGGCTGCATCTGCGGGGCGAGTCGATCCGCGGCGCCTATGACGTCGGCCTGATCCGGCAGCTGACCGTGGGACGGCTGATGCGGCGCGACCCGCCCGCTCTGCCGGCGTCCGCTGCGCTGGAAGAGTTGCGCCGCCGCTATCCCCTCGGATCCGCCCAGGAGGTGGTCCTGCTGGACGATCAGCAGCGCTATGCCGGAATGGTCTCGCTGGTGGCGGCGCATGCGGCGCACGAGCCGGTGGAGCGTCCGGCGTCGGAACTGGCCCGCTTCGGCGACTGCGTCCTGACCCCCGCGATGAATGTCACCCAGGCCTTGACCGTGTTCGATCGCGCCGAGGCCGAGGTGCTGGCGGTGGTGGACAGCCCCCAGGGTGGAAAGGTGCTCGGCCTGCTCAACGAATCTTTCGCCGTGCGCCGCTATGCCGAAGAGCTGGATCAATCGCGACGGGATCTGGTCGGCGAGCCGGGGCCGGAGAGGCCGGGCGGCTGACGGAAGACCTCAGGTCTTCTTGCGCGAGGGCCTCTTGCCTGACTGTGGCTCTAGGAACGCCATCAGCAGGGTCAGCAGCACCTGTGGGCTGCGCACGGCAAAAATCCCCCCGGCCAAGAGCCCGATCGCCGTGGCGAGCGGCTTGTGGCGGACGAAATCAGCCAGGTGCTCGCCCAGTCCCGGCTGGCGCGAGGGCCGCAGCGCCTTGAACGCGGCGATCAGGCCGAGGATGAGGAAAAGGGCGGCGACCACCCCCACCACCACGGCGGACGCGCCCGCCGGCCCGACCCAGTCGCGGGCCAGGGCGTAGATGGTGAAGGCGATCGCCACGACGCCCACCGCCGCGGCTGCGGCGAGAGCGGCCGCGGCCGCGATGAACAGGAGCGCCTTGTGCAGAATCAACGCGTGCGGCCGCCCGCGATGAGCAGGCCCATCAGGACCCCGACGCCCAACAGGGCGAGAGTCGTCGTCAGGGGCTGCTTCTGGACCCTCTCGACGAGGTAGCGCTCGGCGGTGGCGAAGTGCTCGCCGGCGTCGTCAACATAGGGTCCGGCGTTGGCCTTCAGGCTGTGCAGGGTGTCCTGGGCGACCTTGCCGGCGCGGGTCTTCAATTCCCCGATGGCGTCGTCGAAATGGGCTCGTGACGCGTTGGCCGCATTGCGGACGGTCTCTTCCAGAGCGGGATTGGCGGTCGAATTGGCAGGCATGGGTGAATCTCCAGCGCCCCTGAACCGTATGATAGGGCGGACGTTATTGAAACGCCACGTCCAAGCTGTCGTTCCCTTGAGGACCGCGCCTTGCGGCAGATCAAACAGCGATTGTGAATTGAATGGCTTGCTGACGAGCGCCAAATCACCCAGCGTTCATCCTCGAGCGAGTTGTATGCACGTTTATCTTGCGCCGATCGGGTGTGGAGGGCGGCTCGATGCACCGAGGCTGGAACCGCCGACATCGAAGCCTCTTGGCCGGGCGGCCGTCTTGCGGCCGGGTTTTCGCGGACCCGCCGGTCGGGATCAGCGATGAGTGACCCGGTCCGCGCCATGCCGGTCGAGGCGCCGTCAAATTCCCTCGAGCGGCTGCTTGGACTGGCCGTCTCGCTGTCGGGCGCTCAAGCCGGCCTGGTCGCCTGCCCCGACGGACGGGTGGAGGCCCGCATAGGTCTGTTCCCGGCCGGCCTGTCCGAAGCCCAGGCGGTGACCCTCGGTCTGGAGGGCAAGCGGCAAGTTCCGCGGTCGGTGAACTACTTCGCGACCATCCCGATCCTGGCGCCGGACGGGGAGCGTCTCGGCGCCCTGGTCCTGGCCGCCGGCCGACGCCGCGCCGAGCCGAATCACCTGGGACATACCTTGGGCGAGCTGGCCGCACTGATGGCGGCGGAACTCGGGCGCACCTCCGACCGCGATGACCGCGAGATCGTGCTGGCCGAGGTCGACCACCGGGTGAAGAACGTGCTGGCGGCGGTCCAGTCAGTGGCCTCCCAGTCGGCCCGGCGCGCCGGATCGCTGGACGGATTCCTCAAGGCCTTCAACGGGCGCCTGCGGGCCATCGCCTCGGCCCAGGAGCTGCTGACCGCCAGCCGCTGGCGCGGGGCCTCGATCCACGACCTGGCCACCGCCGCCCTCTCCAACCTCGCCCCGGGTCAAAGCCGCTGGGAGGGGCCCGAGGTGTTCCTCACCCCGCGGGCGGCCAACGCCCTGGCCCTGGCGCTGCACGAGCTGGCGGCCAATGCGGTCAGGCACGGCGCCCTGTCCTCCGAATCGGGGGCGGTGGACGTCCGTTGGCGTCGGGACGGCGCCGGCGGTTTCGAGCTGGATTGGGTCGAGAGCGGCGGGCCGCGGGTCGCGACGCCGCTGCACAAGGGTTTCGGCAGCATGCTGCTGGAGGGCGTGACCGGCCGCGAACTGGGCGGCGAGGTGGTGACCGAGTTCCGGGTCTCCGGCGTCAGGGTCAGGATCACCGGCTCGGACAAGGCGCTGGCGGAACAGGCGGTGGAGACCGTGGTCCGTGCGCCCAGTCCGCCGCCGCTGCTGCTGCCCTCGACGGGCGCCTCGCTCGGCCCGCCCAGCGTCAGCGCCGCCGACAAGGTCCGCGGCATGAGGCTGATCATCGTGGAGGACGCCGTGCTGCTGGCCATGGAGCTGGAAGCCGGCCTGGAAGAGGCCGGGGCCGTCATCGTGGGCTCCGCCGCCCTGGTGGACGAGGCCATGGCGCTGGTCGACCTGCCCATGGACGCCGCGGTGCTGGACTGCAATCTCAACGGCGCCTCGGTGCTCCCGGTGGCCCAGGCCCTGGCGGCCCGCGGCGTGCCCTTCCTGTTCGCCACCGGCTATGGCGAGAACCGCGGCGCGCCCGAGGGCTTCGACGCCCCGATCGTGCGCAAGCCTTACGACGTCGCCGAGATCGCCGCGGCCCTGGCCGAACTCACCGGCCGGGCCTGAGGTCGCATCGACCGCCAGGTCAGCCGGCGCGCGCATCCGGCTGGCGGTCCGGATGGGCGGCGACGAAAGCTTCCAGGGCCTGCGCCCGGGCGTCGACGGCGCGGATCAGGGGATAGGGCTCCAGGTCCACCCCGAACCTGACGGCGGAATAGACCTGGGGGATCAGGTAGCAGTCGGCCAGGCTGGGGCGGTCGCCCCAGCAGAATCCCGCGCCATGTCGCGCGATCATCACCTCCAGCGCGGCGAAGCCGTCGCCGATCCAGCGATCCTCCCAGGCGGACAGCTGCTCGTCGGTCGCTGTCAGCTCGCGCTTCAAGGCCCGCAAGACCCGCATATTGTTCAGGGGATGGATGTCGCAACCGATCACCGCGGCCATGGCGCGCACCTGAGCACGTTCCACCGCATCGAGGGGCAGCAGCGGCGGTTGCGGATAGGTCTCCTCCAGCCACTCCAGTATGGCCGGGCTCTGGGTCAGCACCTCGCCGTCATGCTCCAGGGCCGGGACCAGCCCCTGGGGCTGCAGCGCGCGATAGGCGTCGCCGCCCTGCTCGCCCTCCAGCAGGTTCACCGGGCGCTGCTCATAAGCCAGCCCCTTCAGATTCAGCGCTATACGGGTGCGGTAAGATGTTCCCGAGCGCCAATAGGCGTGTAGAATCAGGTTCATCAGAGTCGGCGCCTCCTGTGGTGCGCGCTATCCTGGACGGGGATTCTATCCTTAGTTTCACTTGCCCGCGCGGTCCGCGCCGTGCATTCGCATGGACCAGCGTCGAGACGCGGCCGGAACCGCCATATGCTGATCGTCGAGAACCTCACCCACGTCTACGGCAACGGCGTCCGCGCCCTGGACGAGGTGGACCTGATCATCCCCCGCGGGATGTACGGGCTGCTGGGGCCGAACGGGGCTGGCAAGTCCACCCTGATGCGCATCGTCGCCACCCTGCAGTCGCCGACCTCGGGCCACGTCCGCTTCAACGACATCGATGTGCTGAAGGACCCCGACGCGCTCAGGCGCACCCTCGGCTACCTGCCCCAGGACTTCGGCGTCTATCCCCGTGTTTCGGCCTACGACATGCTCGACCACCTGGCGATCCTGAAGGGGATCAGTTCGGCCAAGGAGCGCAAGGCGACAGTCGAGGCCCTGCTGGACCAGGTCAATCTGTGGCAGGTGCGCCGCAAGGCCCTGGCCGGGTTCTCCGGCGGCATGCGCCAGCGCTTCGGCATCGCCCAGGCCCTGATCGGCGATCCGCAACTGATCATCGTCGACGAGCCCACCGCCGGCCTCGATCCCGAGGAGCGCAACCGTTTCCTGAACCTGCTGGCCGAAATCGGCGAGAACGTGGTGGTGATCCTGTCCACCCACATCGTCGAGGACGTGGCCGACCTCTGCCCGGCCATGGCCATCATCTCAGACGGCCGCATCGTGCGACAGGGCGCGCCCGCCGAGCTGGTGCAGAGCCTGAAGGGCCAGATCTGGCGCAAGACCGTCGCCAAGGGAGAACTGGACTCCTATCGCGCCAACCACGAGGTCATCTCCACGCGCCTGTACGCCGGGCGCACGGTGATCCACGTGCTCGCCGCCAATGACCCGGGCGACGGTTTCGCGCCGGTGGAAGGGGGGCTGGAGGACCTGTACTTCTCCACCCTCTCGTCGTCTCGCCGCGCCGCGGCCTGACCGGCGGCGATGTTCGGCAAGGTCTTCAGCTTCGAGCTGCGCTATCAGCTCCGCAACCCGGTGTTCTGGGTGGTGGCGGTGGTGTTCTTCCTGCTCAGCTTCGGCTGGGCCACCGTCGACCAGATCCGTGTCGGCGATCTTGGGCCCAACGACCACAAGAACGGGCCGTTCGCGATCACCCAGATCTACCTGACCTGGACCATCTTCTTCATGTTCGTAACCACCGCCTTCGTGGCCAACGTGGTGGTGCGCGACTACGAGACCGGCTTCGGCCCCATCATCCACACCACCCGGGTCAGCAAGTTCGACTACCTGATCGGGCGGTTCTCCGGCGCGTTCGCCGCCTCCGCCCTGGTGTTCCTGGCCTCGCCCATCGCCATGATCATCGGCTCGGCCATGCCCTGGCTGGACGCCGACGGCCTCGGGGCCTTCCGGCCGTGGTTCTATCTGCAGCCCTACCTGGTGTTCGCCCTGCCGGGCCTGTTGCTCACCAGCGCGGTGTTCTTCGCCCTGGCCACCGTCACCCGCTCGATGATGGCGACCTATCTGGGCGTGGTGGTCTTCCTGGTGGCCTATTTCGTCGCCGCCACCTGGGCCAATCGGCCGGAATACGAGCGGATCGCGGCCCTGCTGGAGCCGTTCGGCGACGCCGCCTACTCGCTGACCACCAAGTACTGGACGACCACCGAGCGCAACGCCGTGATCCCGGCCCTGTCCGGCCTCCTGCTATGGAACCGGGCGGGGGTGCTGGCCATCAGCGCCGGCATGCTGGCGCTGGCCTACGGCCTGTTCCACTCCGACGAACGGTCCAAGCCGGCGCGGGGCCCCGCCAAGGCCCAGCGGGCGGAGCGGGCGCGGCCGACCTTCGCGGACCTGACCCATCCGAAGCCCCGCTTCGACCTGCGCACGGCCTGGGCCCAGCTGGCCGCCCGCTCCAAGCTGGACATGGGGCAGGTGTTCCTGAGCCCCGCCTTCATCGTGCTTCTGGCCCTGGGTCTGATCAATTCCGCCGCCAGCCTGTGGATGCTGGACCAGATCTACGGGACCGACATCTATCCGGTCACCAGGATGATGATCGAGGTGCTGGAAGGGGCCTTCACCCTGTTCCCGATCATCGTGGCCATCTACTACGCCGGCGACCTGGTCTGGCGCGAGCGCGACCGCGGCACCCACGAGATGGTCGAGGCCGCGCCGGTCCCCGACTGGGCCTTCGTGGTCCCCAAGACCATCGCCATCACCCTGGTGCTGATCTCGTCCCTGCTGGTCAGCGTGCTGACCGCCATGGTCATCCAGGCGCTGAAGGGCTTCCCCCACTTCGAGATCGGCAAGTACCTGGTCTGGTACGTGCTGCCCAACACGGTGGACTGCTTCCTGATCACCGTGCTGGCGGTGTTCCTCCAGGCCATCTCGCCCCACAAGTTCATCGGCTGGGGCCTGATGGTCCTCTACATCGTGCTGTTCCTGTTCGTGTCGCCCAACCTCGGCCTGGAGCACCACCTCTACCGCTACGGCACGGCGTCGGGGATTCCCCTGTCGGACATGAACGGCCAGGGGAAGTTCTGGATCGGGGCGACCTGGTTCCGGGTCTACTGGACCTCTTTCGCCGTCGTCCTGCTGGTCCTGGCCAACGCCCTGTGGCGGCGGGGGACCGAGACCCGGCTGCTGCCCCGGCTGAAGCGCCTGCCGCACCGCCTGGCCGGACCCGCCGGCGTCCTGGTCTTCGTGGCGCTCGCAGTGTTCGTCGGCTCAGGCGTGTACATCTACGTCAACACCAACGTCTGGAACCATTACCGCAGCCTGCAGGACGAGGACCGCTGGCTGGCGGACTTCGAAAAGACCCTGCTGCGCTACGAGACCACGCCCCAGCCCAAGATCGTCGACGTGCGTCTGGACGTCGACATCCAGCCCCATCGGCCCCGCGTGGTCACCCGCGGCGTCTATCTGCTGGAGAACCGGACCTCCTCGCCCCTGCGCGAGATCCACGTGCGCTTCCCCCGCGACCTGGTGATGCGCAGCCTGTCCATCGAGGGGGCGCGGCCCAAGACCACCTATGACCGGTTCAACTATCGGATCTTCGTGTTCGACACCCCCATGCGGCCGGGCGAGCGGCGGACCATGGCCTTCGAGACGGTGCTCGGCCAGCACGGCTTCAAGAACGGCCGCAACCTGACCAGCGTGGTCGGCAACGGGACGTTCCTGAACGACCGGGACATCGCGCCCACCTTGGGTATGGACCGCCAGGGCCTGCTCACCGACCCCCGCAAGCGCACCCGTTACGGCCTGCCCCGCCAGCTGCGCATGGCGAGCCTGGGGACCCCGGGGGCGGACCAGTTCAATGGCCTGGGACACGACTCCGACTGGGTCACCGCCGACATCTGGGTGGCCACCGACGCCGACCAGACCCCCATCGCGCCGGGCTACAAGGTGCTCGACCGCATCCAGGGCGACCGGCGGGTGTCGGAGTTCCGCACCGAGGCGCCGATCCTGCGCTTCTTCTCCATCCAGTCAGCCCGCTATCAGCAGCGCGCCGAGGACTACAAGGGCGTGTCCCTGACCGTGTTCTACGATCCCCAGCACGCCTGGAACGTCGAGCGCATGGTGCGGGCGATGAAGGCCTCGCTGGACTACTATCAGGCCAATTACAGCCCCTATCAGTTCCGCCAGCTGCGGTTCCTGGAGTTCCCGGCGTGGGACGGCGCGTTCGCCCAGTCCTTCGCCAACACCGTCCCCTGGTCCGAGGACCTCGGCTTCATCGCCGACCTGCCCAAGCGGTCGGACAAGATCGACTATGTCACCTATGTTGGGGCCCACGAGATCGCCCACCAGTGGTGGGCCCACCAGGTCATCGGCGCCGACGAGCAGGGCGGCGAGGCGCTGGCCGAGACCCTGGCCCAGTACTCCGCCCTGATGGTGATGAAGCACATGTACGGGCCGGACATGATCCGCCGGTTCCTGAAGTACGAACTCGATCGCTATCTGCGCGCCCGAGGCGGCGATGTGTTGCCCGAGCAGCCGTTGGAGCGGGTGGAGGGCCAGCCCTACATCTATTACCGCAAGGGCTCGCTGGTGATGTACCGGCTGCAGGACGAGATCGGCGAGGACGCCGTCAACCGCGCCCTGCGCGCGCTGATCGCCAGATACGCTTTCCATGGACCGCCCTATCCGACCACGCTCGACCTGGTCGCCGCCCTGCGCGCCGTGGCGCCGCCCGACAAGCAGGCCCTGATCACCGACCTGTTCGAGAAGATCGCGCTCTACGACATCAAGACCACCCGGACGGTGGCCAAGAAGCGCGCGGACGGCCGCTATGACGTGACCCTGACCGTCTCGGCCAGGAAGCTCTACGCCGACGGCGCCGGCAAGGAGACCGAAGCCCCCATGGCCGAGACCCTGGACGTCGGCCTGTTCACCGCCGACCCCGGCAAGCCGGGCTTCGACGCCTCCAAGGTGATCGAGATGCAGCGGGCCCCGATCCACACCGGAGTCCAGACCGTGCACATGATCTCGGCCAGGCTTCCCCGCTTCGCCGGCGCCGACCCCTACGACAAGCTCATCGACCGCGACGCCGACGACAACGTGGTGAAGGTGGGGGGATAGCCCATAGGCCCCCCTCCGTGTGTCCCCGCGAAGGCGGGGACCCATCCAGCTTGGCATTGCGGCTGACGACCACCACCGTGCGAACTCATGGGTCCCCGCCTTCGCGGGGACAAACGGGACGTGGCTTGGCCGGGGGCGCTAAGTCCCTACCCGGCCTTGATCCGCACCTTGGCCTCGGCCTGCCGCCCCTGGTCGTCGACCACAGTCAGCTTGAAGAACCCGGGCGCGGCGGGGCGCCAGATCACCTTGCCGGTCAGGGCGTCGGGCAAGAGGGGCTCGCCATCGACATACCAGCTGAGGGTCTGTCCCCGCGCCGCCAGGGCCAGGCCGCGCGAGCCGGGGCCCAGGCCGTCGACCTGCACCATCGCCCCGTCGGGCGGGAAGATCAGCCGTGGGCCCTCGGTTGGCGATTGCAGCTGCTGCAGGGCCTGGGGCGCTGACCTGGGCGCGATCGGATGGGGCGCCGACAGGGGCGCGTCGATGGCGTCGGCGGCGTCGAACAGCAGGGGCAGGGCCGCGTCGCGCCCGGTCAGCCCGCCCCGCGCCCCGCCGTCGGCCCGGCCAGTCCAGGCCACGATGGCGTAGCCGCCGACCACGCCCACCGCCAGGGCGTCGCGGAAGCCGTAGGAGGTGCCGGTCTTGAACGCCATGCGGGGGCCGAGCCGGGTCAGGGCGGCGGGGGCCCGGCCCTTGGGGGCGGGCCCCTCGCGCAGGATGTCCAGGATCTGGCTGGCCGAGCCGGCGCGCATGATGCGGACGCCCGCCTCGTGCGGCCGCCGCTCCGCCTCCGCCTCGGTCAGCGCCAGGGGCTTGGCCACGCCGCCGTCGCCCAGGGCCGCGTAGAGCACCGCCAGGTCGCGCAGCTGCACGCCCTCGCCCCCCAGGGCCAGGGGCAGGCCAGCCTCGGACATGGCCGCCTTGGGCCGCACCAGTGTCACGCCCGCCTGCTGGATGCGGGCCTCGAAGGCGCCCGGTCCCAGCCGCGCCAGGGTCGCCACCGCCGGCACGTTCAGGGAATAGATCAGCGCCTCGCGGGCGGTGACCTTGCCGTGGAACACCTTGTCGAAGTTCTCCGGCTCATAGTCGTCGAACCGGCGCGGGGCGTCGTCGATCTGGGTGTCGGGGGCCTCGACCCCGTCGTCGAAGGCGAAGCCGTAGATGAACGGCTTCAGGGTCGAGCCCGGCGAGCGCAGGGCGGTGGTCATGTCCATCCAACCCCCCGGCCGGTCCCTTCCCGCCGACCCCACCAGGGCGCGCACAGCACGGGTCCTGATCTCCACCACCACCACCGCGGCAGTGGTCGCCGCGCCCTGGGCCTGGGCGGTCTGGGCGGCCAGGGTCTCCAGGCGGGCCTGCAGGGTCGGGTCGATGGTGGTCATCACCGAGGCCTGGTCGGCGGGCGCCCGCCGCGCCGCTTCGCCGGCGAAATGCCAGGCCAGGGCAGGGAAGGGCGTGCGGCGGGGCGTGGGGTCGGCGGCGGCCTCCTGGGCGGCGGCGGCGGTGATCAGGCGGGCGCGCACCAGCTTGTCCAGCACATGGGCGCGGGCCAGGCGGGCGGCCTCGGGGTGACGGTCGGGCCGCCGGGCCTCGGGCGACTGGGGCAGGGCGATCAGCAGCGCCTGTTCGCCGGGCGTCAGGGTCTCGGGTCCGTGCCCGAAATAGGCCAGCGAGGCGGCGCGCACCCCCTCCAGATTGCCGCCATAGGGGGCCAGGGTGAGGTAGAGCGCCAGCACCTGGGCCTTGCTGTAGCGGGCCTCCAGCTGGATGGCGCGGACCATCTCGATCAGCTTGGAGCCGAGATTGCGCGGCCGCGGTTCGAGCAGCCGCGCGGTCTGCATGGTCAGGGTCGAGGCCCCCGACGAAATCCGGCCGTGCAGGACGGCCGAGCCTGTGGCGCGCAGCACGGCCAGGGGATCCACCCCCGGGTGGCGGGTGAAACGCGCGTCCTCCAGGGCGATCAGCCGGCGCAGGAAGCTGGGGTCGGTGCGCCTCAGGTCGGCCCGCAGCCGCCAGCGCCCCTTGTCCACCGGCAGGGCCCGCAGCCAGCCGCCGTTGCGGTCCAGCGCCACGGGGGATGAGTGCAGCCCGCGGGTCAGGTCGGGCGGAAAGGCGAGGTCGAGGCCGGTCAGGGCCGCCTCGACCCCAACCAGGGCGATCAGCGCCAGGGTGAGGGTGCGGACCGAACGACCGCTCGCATTCAAGTCTCCCTCCCCCCTCGAGGGGGAGGGGTCAGGGGAGGGGGGCCGCGC